>Ga0157298_10000026_pt1 | contig 35328 bp, 43 predicted proteins | sample NitcycUS043104R2_FD_108394 | JGI IMG/M metagenome (GOLD analysis project Ga0157298, IMG submission 108394) | Soil microbial communities from Arlington Agricultural Research Station in Wisconsin, USA - Nitrogen cycling UWRJ-S043-104R-2 | ecosystem: Environmental > Terrestrial > Soil >...
CACGCAATGCACGCAACCTACCCTATTGGATTCGGCCTCTGACCTGCGAAAACAGCAAGGTTGCGTGCAGGTGCCGTGCACGCAACCTGCGCGGTACCTAACCAGAATGGTCCAGTTTCAAACTAGGACAAATACGGACATTAGCCTCGTGATCTTGCTGGGAAGGCCGCCTCCGGTTCGTCCTGCCTGGTTCCGGGGCCGGGTAGTACCCTCCGAAACATGACCGTCGGCCTGGAGTCCTTCACCTCGATGACCGCTGACGGTTGCGCCCCGTGCGCGGAGTCCCTGGCGTCCGCGCCGCAGGCTCCCCCGGCCACCCCCTCTCAGAAGCCCTCAGCGGCCTACTGGGAGGGTGTAATCGGTGTTGAGGGGGAACTGACCGGGGACGGTCGTTTCATCGAGCCCAACGCCCTTGTGTGGGGTGTGCCGATGACGGTGCGCTATGTCTCCGCCGATGTCGGCGAGCACGGTGGTGCGGTGGTGGTCGGACGCATCCTCACTGCCACCCGGCAGGCCAACGGCAGGATCTGGGCAACCGGTGACTTCGACCTGGGTTCGGCCTTCGGCGTCGAGGCCGAGCGCCAGGTGCGCGAGCGCCTGACCAACGGCATCTCGATGGACCTCGACGACGTGAGCTTCGAGGTCCGGGTGGCCGCGGAGCTTCTCGCCGACCCCGCCGTTGAGCTGACCGCGACCCCACCCGCTCCCGGCCCGGACGGAATGGTCACCGTGGCTGCGGTCAACAGTGGCGACGAGGTCCGGGTCACCACCTCGGCCCGCATCCGGGCGGCCACCATCGTGGCGATCCCGGCCTTCGCCGACGCCCAGATCTTCTCCACCGACACGGCCCCGGTGGTGGACGGGGCGCAGACCCCGGCCGCTGAGCTCCCGACGGACGGGCTGCCCTCCTACGCCGCTGGAATCGATGGGGAGCTACCGGACGGCACGATGTGCTCCACGGACCCGCAGAGCCCCGACTACGACCCCGGGTGCGTGGCTGTGCCGCCCGGGGAGCCCACCGATGACGTGACCGACGACGACATCACCGCGAGCGCCTATGCCGGCAAGCCCGGGTCGGCCGCCCACTTGATCGCCTGGTACCTCACCGGGGAGGGCGCGGCGAAGATCCGCTGGGGCACTCCCGGCGACTTCGCCCGGTGCGTGCGGATCGCCGACAATCACATGGCGAAGGAGCTGGCGAAGGGCTTCTGCGCCAACCGCCACCACGACGCGACGGGCGAGTGGCCGGGCAAGGGGTCTCAGCACTCGGCGATCGTCTCGTCGGCCGCCCCGATGAGCCCGCCGTCGGCCTGGTTCTCGGCCCCGTCCCTCAGCGCCCCGACCGCCCTCACCGTGACCGACGACGGCCGGGTCTTCGGCCACCTGGCCACCTGGAACACCTGCCACATCGGCATGGGTCACGCCGGGTGCATCACCCCGCCGCACTCCCGGGCCGGGTACGCCTACTTCCGCACCGGGACCGTGGTGACCGCCGAGAACGCCGAGGTGCCGGTCGGTCACATCACCCTGGACACCCGCCACGCCTCCACGAGCGGCCTGTCGGCGGCCGGCGCCCAGGCCCACTACGAGAACACCGGCAGCGTGGTCGCGGACGTGGCGGCCGGCGAGGACAGCTTCGGGATATGGATCGCCGGGGCCCTGCGCCCGGGTGTCAGCGCGTCCCAGGTGCGCGAGCTGCGCGCCTCCCCGCTCTCGGGGGACTGGCGCCGGGTGTCGGGCAACCTGGAACTGGTGGCCGCGCTCGCCGTCAACGTCCCCGGCTTCCCGATCCCGCGACCGGCCGGCCTGGTCGCTGGTGGCGTGGTCCAGTCCCTGGTGGCCAGCGGCATGGTCCCGCCGCGCCAGGTGCTCACCCCCGGCACCGACGGCGCGCTGAGCATGGACGACCTGACCTACCTCAAGCGGCTGGCCGACCGCGAGCGCGCCGAGGAACAGGCTCTCCTGGCGGCCGGCTCCCTGCCGTCCGCGACCGATCTGGCCCGCCGGGTCCGGGCCTCGGCCCTCTCGGCCCGGGCCCACCGATAGGAGCCCGATGCTCGACCAGAAACAGATCGACAAGCGCTTCAATCACCACCCGCCGGACGCCGAGCGGGTCCGCTCCCACGAGTACGTCCGGGCGCAGACCAAGTCGCTGGCGGCAGAGTTCAACCGGGTCGTCCCAGACGGCCGGGAGCTGTCCCTGGCGCTGACCAAGCTGGAAGAGGCCCTGTTCTGGGCCAACGCCGCAATCGCACGAGACACCGAGGAGTAACCAATGGCCTGCGGATGCCAGAAGAACGCAACCCCTCCGGCCGGTGCTGCCCGCCCCGACCCGTCCGGCAACTCGACCCAGGGCATCCCCCAGCCGGTACAGAGGGTCACCCAGCAGTACGAGCTGACCACTCACAACGGCTCGAAGGAGTCGTTCGGCTCCCGGCTGGAGGCCAACGCCGCCCGGGTCCGCGCGGGCGGCGGGAGTATCCGCCCGGTACGCTGAGCCCCACGGCACCCTCCTCGGTGTGGCAGTAGCACCGGTTCCCGGACTCGACTCCGGGGGCCGGTGCTATTCTGCGTTTCAGCAGTACAACTGGTCGCGGTGGCACATAGGCCCGGACTCCTCTCACCCAGGAGACCCGATGCGCGTAAGTGCCCACCACCCCTGCAAGGATTTTGGCCTGCTGACGTACGCGGCCGAGACCCCCGACGAGCCCGACTTCGTGTTCCCGCAGGATCTTTCGTCCCTCGACGACGAGGCCCTGTCGGCCCTTCACACCACGGCGATCGGCCACTTCGACAGCCTCTACGGTGACGGTAAGTCACTGTCGGACACCGACGTCGCCACCCTCTCCTCGCTGACCGAGGGCATCGAGACGGTGCTGGCCGAGACCAGCACCCGCCAGGCCGCCGCGGCCGAGCGCTCGACGCTGGCCACCGAGCTGGCCTCCCGGGTGCACACCGAGTCGCGGACCGAGGAGATCACCGACGAGGAGAAGCCCGACCCCGAGGCGACGCCGGAGGACGAGGAGGAGAAGCCCACCCCGGCCACCCCCGAGCCGGAGCTGGTCAGCGTCGTTGCCAGCGCCGAGCAGGTACCGGCCCGCCGGGAGATCCGGGTCAACATGGGCTCCCTGCGCAGTCGCAGCCAGCCCGCCCTCGTCGCCTCCAGCGACCCGCAGCAGGCGTCCGACCTGATGTACTCGACCGGCGAGGGGATCGGCTTCGTCGCCGGCCAGGCGATGACCTGGGACCAGGTCGGCCAGGCCGTCGACCGGCGTCTCGCCGGGTTCAACCAGTCGCAGTACGCCGCGGCGGCCAACTCCGGCAAGCACATCAGCCAGCAGGGCGGCGTGGTCGCGATCCGCAAGCCGTTCGCCTCGGACCTGATGGTCTCCGGCACGGACGCCACCGATGCCATGAACCGGGCCGTGGACGAGTCCCGCCTGCCCGGCGGGTCCCTGGTCGCGGCCGGCGGCTGGTGCGCCCCGAGCGAGCGCATGTACGACCTCCTGGAGCTGGAGAGCCGCGACGGCCTCGTCAGCCTCCCGGAGATCGGCGTCACCCGCGGCGGCATCCAGTGGACGACTGGTCCCGACTTCACCACGATCTACAGCTCCACCGGCTTCGGGTACACCGAGGCCAACGACATCGCGGGCAACTACGCGGTCGACGGCACCGACTTCCACAACGGCACCGGGGCCGGCGGCAACAAGCCCTGCTACACCGTGCCCTGCCCGACCTTCGTCGAGGCCCGCCTGGACCTGGCCGGCCTGTGCATCAACGCCGGTCTCCTCCAGCAACGCGGCTACCCCGAGGTGATCAGCCGGGTCGTGCGCGGCGCCCTGGTCGCCCACGACCACAAGATGAGCGCCCGCAAGATCCTCGCTCTGGTGGCCGGCTCGACCGCGGTCACGATGACCACGGGCACGGTGGGCACCACATCCCCCCTGCTCACGGCGATCGAACTCCAGACCGAGCACTACCGGTACCTGCGCCGGATGCGCCGGGCCATCACGCTGGAGGCGATCTTCCCGTACTGGGTCCGGGGCGCGATCCGCTCGGACCTGGCCCTGCGTACGGGTGTCGAGTTGCTGAACGTCACCGACGCCCAGATCGACGCCTGGTTCTCCTCGCGGGGGATCAACCCTCAATTCGTCTACGACTGGCAGCCGCTGACCGGGGCGGCCGGATCGTTCATCCAGTGGCCGACCACCGTCCAGTTCCTGCTGTACGCGGCCGGGACCTGGGTCATCGGCGGGTCCGACGTGATCACGATCGACACCCTGTACGACTCGGCCTTGCTGGGACAGAACAACTTCACCGCGCTGTTCACCGAGGAAGGCTGGCTGGCGGCCAAGCGGGGCTTCGACTCCCGCGTGATCACCGTCCCGATCTGCTCCTCGGGTTCGACCGGTGGATCGGTCCCGCTCGGCTGTGACGGCACCACGACTGTCGTTGACGCGACCGCCCCGGCCCCGGGCACGATCGCCTCCAGCTCGATCACCACCACCGGCTACACCCTGACGATCTCCGGTGCCTCGGACACCGGCGGAACCGGCCTGGCCGCCCTGCCGTACCGGTTCACCTCGGACGGCGGTACCACCTGGAGCGCTTGGCAGGCGGCGGCGGCCTTCGCGGTCACCGGCAAGGTCACCGGCACCGCCTACCCGTACAACCGGGCCCAGGTGCGTGACATGAACGGCAACGTGTCTTCGACGCCGTTCCTCTCGGTCACCACGAGCTGATCCCCGTGACCACGGTGGCGCCTGCGGCGCTCATTGAGAACGGAGGGGCCGTACGGCAGCCGATGCCGTACGGCCTGTTCTCCGCCTTCGCTCTGCGCCCGGGGGGTGCGGACCGGTGGGAGTCCGGGGTCATCTTCGAGACCGGGACGTGTGACCCGGTCGACGCGATCGGGCAGTGGCAGTGTGCGCCGGACGGCACCGTCGGCCTGCCGAAGGATCTGGACGCCAACACCCCGGCTCCCGGCGAGGCGACCCCGTTCACGGTCTACGGGCATTTCCAGTGCTCGCCCGTGGGGTACACGCCGGAGAAGGCCCAGCAGCTGGCGGACGAGCACCTGCGCGCCCGGGAGGAAGCCCGGGTCGAGCAGGCCCTCTGGACCGGGGACGCCGGCAACGTTCCGAGCCTGGAGGACGCCGGCACCGTCACGGTCGGCGCCGGAACCTCGGACGTCGTGGCCGGGCTGGGTCTGCTGGAAAACTTCCTCGGGGACAGCTACGGCTCCCTGGGCGTGATCCACATGACCCGGCAGACGGCGACCGCGTTGCTGGCCCGATACGCCGTCATCGTCTCCGGGGGCCGCCTGACCACGGCTCTCGGTACGCCCGTCGTGGCCGGTGCCGGATACCCCGGCACCGGCCCGGCGGGTCAGGCCGCGGCGGCGGGCACCCAGTGGATGTTCGCCTCCCCGGCCCTGTTCGGGTACCGCTCCGACGTCTTCACCTCCTCCAGCCGACCGGGCGACCTGTTCGACCGCCGGACCAACGATCTGTACGCCGTGGCCGAGCGGAGCTACCTGCTGGGGTTCGACCCCTGCGGAGTGGCTGCCGTCCTGGTCGATCTCGACTGACGACTAGGAGTCAAAAGTGCCTGAACATTGTTTTGTGCCTGTCTTGGGCAAGCGCATCCGGGTGACATCTCTCGACGACTGCGGCAACCCTCCGGCCTCCGGGGTCGTCGGCACCTCGGTGGTGACCGACGGCTTCATCACCGCCACGCTGTCCTCCGAGGTGGAGGACGGCGCGGAGATCATCACGAAGAAGGCCGACGGCAGCCTGTGCGTGAACCAGAAGCTGGCCTCCAGCTTCAAGCGGTTCACCGTCGGCCTGGAGTTCTGTGGCGTGCACCCCTCCCTCCTGGAGAAGGTCACCAACGCCCAGATCTACGCCGACTGGAACGACGACCCGGCCGGTTTCACCGTGGGTGAGGGCACGATCGACTCGAAGTTCGCCCTGGAGCTCTGGACCGGTCTGTCCGGGACGGCGTGCCTGCCCGGCGTCGCCTTCTCCGGTGGGTACATGCTCCTGCCGTTCCTGGTGGCCGGCGTGCTCGGGGACATCACGGTGGACGGCGAGAACGCGGTCACCTTCTCCCTGACCGGTGCCTACACCCAGGGCGGCAACACCTGGGACGTCGGCCCGTACAACGTGGTGCTGGACGACCTCGGCGCCCCGGCGAAGCTGCCGACGGCGCTGGACCCGCTCGATCACCTGCTCCTGATCGACACGAGCCTCACGCCGCCGGAGCCCTCCTGTGACCCGTTGCCGATCCCGCCGTACATCCTGACCGTCACCCCCGCGACGGGTGTGGCCGCCGGAGGCACGGCCACGGTCATCACCGGATCGGGCTTCACCGGGGCGACCGCGGTCAACTTCGGGGCGACCCCGGGCACGTCCTTCTCGGTGGTCAACAACACCACGATCAACGTCACCTCCCCGGCGCACGCGGCCGGCGCGGTGGTCGTGACCGTGGTGAACGCGACCAACGGGAACTCGACCAAGTCCGCTGGATTCACCTACACGTGATCGGCGGCTGACGATGGCCCCCTGCACGTGGCCGATCTCGTACGCGCAGTGCGGGAGCTGCGCGGCCCTCACCTCTCTGAGCGTGGGGGACCGCGCGGCGGTCGAGGCGATGGCGACCGAGTACCTCTGGAACTGGACCCTGCGGGTGTTCGGGGTCTGCCCCGTCGTGGTGCGGCCGTGCCGGTCAGAATGCGCCGGCCGGCCCTCCACGTTCTGGGGGTACGGTCCGTACGGGTCGGGAAGCACGGCCGATCCGTACGGACCCTGGCCCAATCCACAGCTTGTGGACGGGCTGTGGACGAACGTCTCCTGTGGCTTCTGCGCGGGCGCCTGCAGTTGCGACGGCGACCGGCTGCGGACCCTGGCCCTTTCCGGCCCGGTGACGGCGGTCTCCGAGGTGCTCATCGACGGAGAGGTTCTCGACCCCTCGGCCTACCGGGTGGACAACCGGAGCCTGCTGGTCCGCCTCGACGGCGGGGTCTGGCCGGTCTGCCAGGACATGACCCTTCCCCCGTCTGAGGTCGGCACGTTCCGGATCAGCTACAGCCGTGGCGCTGAGGTCCCGGTCGGCGGCCAGGTGGCGGCCGGGGTGCTGGCGTGCGAGCTGGCGAAGGCGTGGTGCCGGGACGCCACGTGCGCGCTCCCGCAGCGGGTACAGACGGTCACCCGGCAGGGCGTGACCGTGGCCATGATCGACAACGGCGAGGGGATCGAGAAAGGCCAGACGGGCATCTGGATCATCGACTCCTGGGTCTCCTCGATCACCAACCCGGTACGCCCGAGTACGGTGCTCTCACCGGACGTTCCTCGGTCGCGATGGAGGACTACCTGATGAGCACCTCGGTATTCGTGTCGATCGGGAACTCCGACGACGCTCTTACCCAGCTCCGCTGGTCGCAGTACGTGGTCGAAGTGGACAACGCGCTTCGGAAGGGGCTCGCCGACGACGAGCTCCACATTCACGGTTTCTGGCTCAGCGAGTCGTCCAGCCAGTACCAGAACGCCGGCTGGGCGCTGGAGCTGAAGAATGCGATTGATCACCCGATCACTGGGGAGCTGATGGACAGGCTCTCCGCCATCCGTCGGGAGTTCAACCAGACGTCGCTCGTGTGGGCCGTGGCTGATACGGAGTTCATCTGATGGGTGCATCCGTACTTGAGGCGCAGGCCGTCCTCGACCAGCGCTTCCCGCTGACCGGGGCGAGCGACTACATTGCCTACTCCACCGACGGGGCGACCGAGTTCACCAACCTGGCCCGGACCTTCGTCGGGGCGACCGGCTGGAGCGCGGCCACCAACGCTGACCCCTCGGTCAAGTCCAACGCGAACGTGCTCACCACGGCCACGGTGGTCACGGCTGGCGGGACGATCACCCACTACACCCTGTACACCGCCTCGACCGGCGGCGTCCGGCGGATCGACTGGCAGGTCCTCGACAACCCCCGGGCGCTCGCCGTGGGCGAGTCGATGCAATGGGACGTGGCCTCGCTGAACGTCTCCCTGACCTGACCCCGTGAGCCGTCTCGGTCGCGGTTACCCCAGCCCGGACATCCTGATCCTGGCCCCGAGGGAGAGGGAGGAACCGGACCCCGTGGCACCCGTCACCGATCTGATCGGCCCCCTGCTGGAGGCCGCGCTCGACTGCGCCGATCTGGCGATCGAACCGCGTGCCGGCCGGGCCGCGCTGTACCCGGGGGCCGAGGTCGCCTGGGACGACTGTTGCGACGGGCAGGTCTACGCCCGGCTGATCTCGATGACCCCCAGCGGCAGCCCGGCCACGGGGGCTCGCGTCGTCTCCCCGTGTGGCGTGCTGATCTGGGCGGCCACGATCGGCGTCGGGGTGATCCGGTGCGCCGCCGTGGTCGACGATCAGGGCCGCCCGCCGAGCCCGGCCGCGCTGACGGCCAACACCCTGCAGATGACGTCGGACATGACGGCCGTGGCCGAGGCGATCAACTGCTGCCTGGCCCCTCAGGTTGGCAAGCTCCAGATGCTGCGCTGGGACCCGCTCGGGCCCGAGGGCGGCTGCGTCGGCGGCGAATGGTCCTTCACCGTGCTGATCGATAACTGCCGGTGCCCCTGATGGCCCGGATCGGTGAAGGCCAGCGGTCCCGGGTCCAGGTCACCCTCAGCCCCCGGTCGATGAAGAAGCTCGGCGACGACGTCACCTCGGAGCTGGCCCGCAAGGCGGCCCAGACGACGAAGGCCCGGCTGCAGGGGTACATCCGTCAGCAGGGCCGGGTGCGCACCGGGGCGATGGTCCGCTCGATCCGGACCAGCCCCCGGCGCTCGGGCCCGAACCGGACCAGCTACTCGGTCACCTCGGGCCTGCTCTACACGAAGTGGCAGAACGACGGGATCGGCCCGGTGGTCGCCCGGCCCGGCGGCGTGCTGCGGTTCAAGCCGAAAGGCTCAAACGTCTTCATCTTCCGGCCCCGGACGAAGGGCTTCACCGGGGGTCACTTCTTCGAGAAGGCCCAGAACGCGATCCGGCTGACCGACTTCCTGGAGTGAGCGGCCTAAGCTGCCCTCATGGTCAGACACTTAAGCATCGTCGCGGACCCTCGCGAGAAGATCACCATCAGCCTGGTCGGGGTCGAGTACGTGATCACCCCGCCGAAGGCTTCCGCCGCTCTGAAGATGGCGATCCGGGCGAAGGCCGGCGACGAGGACCCGTCCGAGATGCTGGCCGCCCTGACCGAGTGGGCCCAGAAGGCTTTCGGCAAGGCGACAGCCACGAAGGTCATGAAGCGCCTCGACGACGACGAGGATGAGCTCGACCTCCAGCACCTGATGCAACTGATGGAGGGAGTGGCCGAGCTGACGGCGGGAAACCCTACTTCGTCGTCCTGAGGCTGGCGGACTTCGCCGTCGACAACTGGTCGGACCTCGACGGCCTGGCGATGAGCCTGGGTCTGAAAAGCCTCGGCTCGTACCCGTTGTCGAGGTTCTGCAACTTCGTCTGGTGGGCGATGGTCCGTAACCTTGAGGGCGAGCAGGAGGTCGCGAAGCTGAAGGCCCGGCTCTGGATGCCCCCGGCCGGGGTGATTCCCACCGAGGGGCCGTGGTCGCCGGAGGCCGAGATGAGCGCGTTCTCTGGGCTCAGAGCTGCGCTCGGTGGGCAGTAGTACGCTCTGATCAGGCAGATCTGTGACTCCCCGTGACGCCCACCCCGGACGGAAGGAGTCGCGATGCCCGAGAGGATCGTCGGCGAAGCCGTCATCGTCGTGGGCGCCGACGCGACCCCGTTCCAGGTCCAGACGAAGCTGGCCGCCGAGAAGGCGGGCACGGGGGCCGGGGCCGGATTCTCGAAGACCTTTGACAAGGAAGCCCAGAAGGGCGCCAGGACAACGGGTGCCGGGTTCTCGTCCAAGCTCTCCTCGGCCCTGACCAAGGGCTTCTCGAAGGTCGGCCTGGTCGACGGGCTGACGGGGAAGTTCCGCAAGCTCTCCGACCAGTCGGACGAGGTCGACGACAAGATCAAAAAGGTCGCCAGCTCGATGCGCGACCTCAAGGGGAAGGGCCTGAGCCCACTCATCACGGCTGCCGCCGGTCTGGGCCCCTCGTTGCTGCCCGTCCTCGGCGCCGCCACCGTTGCCGCTGGCGCGTTCGGTGCGGCCCTGGCCGGTGCCGGAGCCGCCGCCGGGGTGTTCGGCGCGGTGTTCAAGTCCTCCTATGCCGACGTGAAGAAGCAGGTCACCGCGACCGACACGATCAACAAGTCGCTGGAGAAGTACAAGACCAAGCTGAGCCTCACCAAAAAAGGTACCGACGAGTACAAAACGGCACTGAAGAACGTCAACCTTCAGCAATCGATGCTGAAGGGCCTGCTGGAGGGAATGAGCGCACCCGAGGCAGCGGCCTATGAGGGCTTCGACAACATGAAGACTTCCTGGTCCAAGTTCAAGGATCAGAACCAGGGCCAGACCCTGGGGCTCATGGCCCGGGGGTTCAATCTCATCGCGGCCGTCATCCCGAAGCTCCAGCCGCTGTTCGACGTCGGGGCCCGGGCGCTGCGGAACCTGCTCGACCAGGCCACGCGCTGGAAAGACTCCGGCGGACTCGAGGACCTGATCATGTTCCTCGCGGTCCAGGGGAACGAGACGCTGCCCAAGCTCCAGACACTGTTCGTCAATCTCGGGGTAACGATCGGCCGGTTCTTCCGGGCGGCGGCGGGCGGCCCCAGCCTCCTCGACTGGTTCGTGAAGCTGTCCGCCAGCGCCGCCGGCTGGAGCGCGAGCGGCGGGTTCGAGCGGTTCACCGCGGCGATGAGCAGTCTCACGCCGTCGGTCGTGACCACCCTCGGGAGCCTGGCCACCAGCCTCGGTCACATCGCTGAGGCGGTCACCCCGCTCGCGCCCCTGAGCGCCGCTCTCGCGACCGGGCTGCTCGCCATCACCAACGCCATCCCCGTGCCCGCGCTGACCGCCCTGATCGGCGCCTACCTCGCCCTGAACCTGGTCACGAAGGCCAGCCTCGCGCTCCAGGGCATCCAGTTCCTCAGCCTCACCGCCTGGTCCAAGGCTCTCAAGGTGGCGGAGTTCGCGACGAAGGCGTGGGCAATCGCTCAGGTGGGCCTGAACTTCGTCCTCAGCGCCAACCCGATCGCTCTCGTGGTGATCGGGTTGATCGCCCTGGGCGTGGCCATCTATGCGGCGTACAAGAAATCGGAGACCTTCCGCGACATCGTCAATGGGGCCTGGGCAGCGGTACGGCTGGCCGTTGGTGCCGTGGCCGGCTGGATCACCGGGACCGTGTTGCCGGCGGTTACCGCCGCCTGGTCGGCGATCAGCTCGGCCGCCGTTATCGCGTTCAACTTCATCGTGAGCGCGGGCCGGACCGTGGTGAACTTCCTGGCCACCGTGTTCGGCCCCCAGTTCTGGTTCCTGGAGAAGACGATCGAGGCATCGTTGAAGGCTGCCATCGTCATCGTCCTGGCGGTGTGGCAAGTCGGGATCAAGCCGGTCTTCAACCAGATCATCGCGCTGGCCAAGGTCGTCGGCGCGACGTTCCTGTGGCTCTGGCACAGCATCGTGGTACCCGTCTCCAACGGCATCGTCGCCGCGGTGAAGTACATCTGGAGCAACGGTGTCCAGCCGATCTTCAGCCAGATCAGATCGGCGATCCGGGCTCTGGGCGATCTCTTCCTCTGGCTCTGGAACAGCGGGGTCAAGCCGGCCTTCAACGGCATCGGGGCCACGATCAGATACGTCTGGACCAACGGGATCTCCCCGGTGTTCAGCTCGATCAAGAGCGGGGTCAGCAAGGTCAAGAGCGCCTTCGACACGGCGGTCGGCGGCATCCGGACCGGCTGGAACAAGCTCGAAGGGATCGCGAAGAAGCCGATCAAGTTCATGATCGGCACGGTCCTCAACGGCGGCCTGATCAAGGCGTTCAACTGGCTCGGGAGCAAGGTCGGCGGCCCTCACATCGACAACATCCCGATGCCCTTCGCGACCGGCGGCGTGCTGCCGGGCTACACCCCCGGCCGGGACGTGCACGAGTTCTACTCCCCGACCGGTGGCCGGCTGCGGCTGTCCGGCGGCGAGGCGATCATGCGCCCGGAGTTCACCCGCCTGGTCGGCGGCAAGGCCGGGGTCGACGCGCTGAACCAGCGGGCCCGGGCCGGCGGCGGCCTCGGGGACTTCGCCCGTGGTGGGGTCATCCCCGGTTTCGCCGGGGGCGGGGTGCTCAAGTTCATCGAGAAGGCCGGTGCCGGGGCGTTCAACTGGGTCGGGAACAAGGCGTCCTCGATCTCGAAGGCCTTCTCCAATCCCCTCGACTACCTCCAGAGCAAGATGAAGGCCGTTGGCGGGCCCGGGGTGATTCCCGACTTCGCCAATGCGGCCGGGAAGAAACTGCTCACCGCCTCGGTGTCGAAGATCAAGAGCCTGTTCAACGTCTTCACCAAGGCGTTCGGCAGTGGCGGCCCGGCGATCAAGGGGCCCCGGGTCCACGTCGACGGCCAGGTGCTCGACGCTGACACCTACGCCCGCCTCACCCGGGCTGAGCTGGCGTCGGGGATCGCCATGCGCGTGATCCAGGGCTCGTTCTCCAACCGGGTGGCCGCCTCGATGGGCACGCACTCCGGGGCCGGGGCGATGGACCTGGGCCCGGCGGGTGGCCGGTACGGCGCCGGGGTCAGCGCGCTGCGCGCTCAGGGCCTACTGGCGATGTTCCGCAACTGGCCCGGGAACAAGCACATCCACTCGATCAACCCGGCCGTCTACTCGGCGATGGCCCCGGCCACCCAGCGGCAGGTGAAGCGGGCCCAGGCCAACAACGGGATCTTCGCGGGCGGCGGGGTGACCAGCTTCGACTCCGGCGGCCTGTTGCCGAAGGGCCTGTCGCTGGCCTACAACGGCACCGGGCGGCCCGAACCGGTAGGGCATGATCTGAAGGGCGATACGTATGTCGACATCCGGCTCTCGCTGGAGGATCTGTCGAGGCTGCACACCCTGGACGACTTCCTGAAGATGCTGGAGAACTCCCGGGCCAGCTCCCGCAAGACCCGACGTAGCGGAGTGACGAGCGCATGACCATTGCCCCATCGAACGAGGTCGCCCGCGGCGATCAGGTTGGAGGCTGACCCACCATGAGTATCCAGTGGGGCTCTTAATCCTGGGAATACTCGTCCGGGAATGGCATGAGGGTGGGTATCGAGGTCACCGTGACCACGCCCTCGAACAGCTCGTCGTCCGTCACCTTCACCGCGAAGGTCTACACCCAGAACCAGTTCACGTACTCGGACGGCCAGACCCTCACCTACGGCGGGAACATCTCTGGCACAACGAACTACACCAACTCTTCGGGGTCCAGCCAGACCCTACGCGCGACCAAGACGGACAGCTATACCTACTCCGGCGGCAGCTACGGCAGCTCGCCCGGCAGCGAGACGTTCACCGCCACGATCAGCGGGGCCTACAACGGCGTCACGCCCTCGGTGTCGGTGTCGAAGGCGATCCCGGCCCGCCCGTACGCCACCCCGGACGAGCAGACCTCCGTCGTGGCCACGCGGAACTCCGACACCCAGGACACGCTGACCTGGACCCGGCACGCTACGACCGGGGCGCCGTACACCTCCCAGACCGTGCAAATGAAAATCGTGGCGATCGGCGGCGGGGTAGCGATCGGCGACTGGGTCACCGTGGGCTCCCTCAGCGGGACCGTCACGTCGTTCGTCAAGACGGGTCAGTCGTCCAACCGGGTCTACCAGTACCGGATTCGCGCGAACAACACGACCGGCAGCTCGTCGTACACCACTAGCAACGCGGTCTATCACACGCCGGCTCCGCCCTCGAACGTGGTGTCCAAGCTGCTCTCGGCCGGGACGTCGATTTCCACCTCGTGGACGGACAACGGCTACCACTACACCACCCCCAGCACCTGGACGATCCAGCGCTCGGTAGCCGGCGGCGCCTACGCCAATGTGGTTACCGGCCTTTCCCAGGCCACCCTGACCTGGGTCGACCCGAGCCCCGGGGTCGGCACCAACCAGTACCGCGTGGCCGCGGTCAACTCCTCGCTGACGTCCGCCTTCACCACGGGCAACGTCGTGACCACCGTGGCCGCCCCGCTGGCCCCCACCAACCTGGTGCCCAACGGGACCTCGGTCGACCTCGACAACACCGACGTCGTCCTGACCTGGAAGCACAATCCCGGCGGGGACGGCGCGGCCCAGTCGCACTTCACCATTGAGACGTCGATCGACTCCGGCTCGACCTGGCAGGCACTGGCCGGGGCCACCGACGTCTCCTCGACGGCGAGCTCCTTCACCATCCCAGCCGGGACACTGGTCAACGGGGTGCCCTACCTCTGGCGGGTGCGCACCGAAGGCGTGGTGTCGGCCGGCTACGGGCCCAACTCCGCGAGCGCCACCTTCACCGGCTCGACCACCCCCACCGTCACCCTGACCAGCCCGCCGACGGTGACCAACTCCTACCCGATCGTGGCGGCGTGGATCTACAACCAAGACGAGGGAAGCCCCCAGGCGTCCTGGGAGGCCGACCTGTTCCAGGACGACGGGTCATCCCTGATCGAGCAGCAGACCGGCAGCGGGACCACCAGCACGGTGAACTTCGCCTTCGTCGCCGTCTCCGGGTCCTCGTACGTGGTCAAGGTCCGGGCCCGCTCCGGCGCGGGGATCTGGTCCGAGTACGCCGTCGCCACGACCAGCTTCATCCTGCTGCCCCCAGCGGACGCCACGATTACCGGGACCTACCAGGACTGCTTCGGCACGATCCTCCTGCACCTGGAGCCGGGCGTGCCTGAAGACGGGGTCACCGTCGACACCGCCAGCGTGACGATCGAGCGGCGGGTGGACGGCGGCGACTGGGTCACCTTGGGCCAGGGCATCCTCCTGCCGACCGACTTCCTCGACATCATCCCCAGCACCCACGGGCTGAACGAGTACCGCGCGACCGCCCTCTCGACCCTGCCTAGCCTCTCGGTCGGGCCGATCGTCCCGGTCCAGGGCGGCGACGGGCAGGCCCCGGGTGACCCACTCTGGGCCTGGGTGACGTACGGGGACAACTTCGAGAACTCCCTGCGGGTGCGCGGGGACCTCCAGGTCAGCGAGACGTCCGGCCGGCAGAAGGTCGCCCAGCACTTCCTCGGCCGACCAAAGCCGGTCGCTCTGGTCGGGGAGGCCACCGATCGGGTGGTCGCGGTGTCCGGAAGCCTCCTGTTCGACGTCTACTGTCTGGACCCGGCCAACGCCTCCGACTGCATCTACGACACGATGCCCTCGGTGTGGACTCAGGCGGGGCTGGTCTCCGAGGTGGTCTGCTACCGGGACTTCACCGGCCGCCGGATGTTCGGCACGCTGTCCGATGTCGTGATCACCGACAACATCTGGCCGGGCAAGGCATCGGTCGGCTTCTCCGTGACCGAGATCGATTTCACCGAGCGCTACGTCCAGTTCGTCACAGAGGAGTCAGCATGACCCAGGCCGGATACGCCCTTTCCAACAGCGCCAACGTCGCCCTCGGCGCCGGGGTGGCCAAGACGGTGATGCTCCTGATCACCCCGGCCAACATCGGCCTGCAGCTCAAGCGGTTCACGGTGGGCCTGAACAGCGTCACCCCGACCGAGGTTCCCGGGGTGATCGAGATCGTCCGCTCCAGCCTGGCCGGGGCCGGGACGACGACCAGCGCCACGGCGAACATCGTCCAGAACTACGGGCGCGCGATCACCCACTCCTTCACCGCCGGGGAGAACTACACCGCCGAGCCGACCGCCCTCACCGTGGTCCGGCGGTTCCTGCTCAGCCCGGTCTCCTCGACCTTCGCCTACGACTACCCCCTGGGGACCGAGCCGGACATCGGGGCATCCTCCGGCCTGGGCATCCGGTGCAACTTCCCGGCCGCCGCCAACATCCTGGCCTCGATGGAATTCGAGCGGATCTGACGTGCACCTCCTGCGCCCGCGCGTCCGTCAGCCGATCGTCCTCTCGTCCCGTGAGGCGCTGGTCATGGGCGTGGACAAGCCGAACGCCGGCAATACCGGTGTCCTGCCGGGCGTGCCGCGCACCGACGTCACCAGCTCCTCGACGTGGCCGGGCACGGGCACGCTGCAGCCGGGCTACACCTACGCCAATCTGAACGTGAAGTACCGGCCCAGCCCCCCGGTCGGGACCGATCCGATCACGTACCGGAACGTCAACTTCATGGGCCCTCTGAGCCCGGACCCCGGCGGCGGCCAGGGTCTGTGCCAGAGCACGAACAACGGGCACTCCCCGCAGATCTTCATCGACTGCACCTTCCGGCCGCAGAACCCGCACTGGAACTGGAACGGGACGATCGGGCACCACTTCACCGCGCTGCGGTGCGACTTCTCCGGCTCGGTGGACAGCGTCGGGGCCTACAACACCAATGCCGGGTTCCAGGCCGCAGACCTTGGAATCCTGATCCAGCAGTGCTACCTGCACGATCACGGGTACTGGCCCAACCCCCCGGACACCTCGCACTCCGACGGGTCGCACCCTGACGGTGTCCAGCAGCAAGGCGGGTCGGGGATGGTCCTGCGCGGGAACAACATCCAGGGCTTCATCGGGGCGGAGTTCGGGCTGAACTCGTTCGGCACGAATCACACGAATGCGTGCATTCAGACCGGGATCTCAGTCGGGGCGATCACGCTCAACGACTGGCAGTACAACTGGTTCGACGGCGGGGCCGCCTCGATCAACATCGGCGGCGGGCTGGCCTCGTACCCGGGCGACTTCGGCATCGTGAAGAACAACAAGTTCGGCCACAACCAGCGCGCCGGGGACACGTTCTGCATCCTGCGCCCGGCCGGGCTGACGTGCGACTTCGGGGTCGGGACGGCGGCCGAGAACGTCTTCGAGGACACCGGGCTGCCGATCACGATCCACAACGGGTGAGGGACCAGTGACGAACATCCAGGAGTACTGGGAGAACTACCCCAACGGCACCACGTTCAACACCACGAACGCAGGGACGTACGGCACCGCTGGGATGACCAACATCGGCGCCGGGTCGGGCACGATGCAGACGCTCACCTCCGACTCCTCGGACGGGAACAGCTGCCTCCAGTGCGACTGGCCCGCCAGCCAAGCTGGGCAGTTCGCCATCCCGGACACCGCAGCCGCCGATGGCGTGTGCGCCTTCGCCCTCAAGCTGCTGGCCTACCCGACCGCAGCCGCCGACCAGCAGTACCCGGTCGGCGCCCGGTACGCCTCCGGCCAGCTCGGTCGGCTGGAGTCGAACATCACCGGCCAGTTCCGCACGAGCATGACCTCGGTGTCCTCGTACGGCACCTCGCTCAGCCTCAACAACTGGTATCGGGTCGAGTGCCAGATCATCGGGTCGGGCACCAGCAGTACGGCCTTCAACTACTTCATCTACACGACTGCCACGGGGATGACGCTGCACGACTCCGGCGGCGTGAGCGGGGTCAACACCTCAGCCCTCGGTCAGATCGTCCAGTGGCGCTGGGGCCGCCTCTCCGCCCAGGTCGGCGCGATCTCCTACCGGGTGGACACGATGCGCTCGAACATCGGCAGCTCGACGCTCCTTGGCCCGCCGCCGGTCCCGGCCGGCGTCAATCAGATCGGGTACCGCTCGCTCTGGTCCCCGGCGGCAGCCTCCCAGGCGTCCCTCCGATGAGTCGCTGGGGGCGTGGGACGCCCTCTCCGGCGATCGTTCTGCTCGCCCCGGTCATTGCCCCGCCACCCCGGATCTCGGGGACCAGCGCCTGGGTGATGACCGCCCAGGGCAACACCTCGGTCATCCGCCGTCCGTCCGGGACGTCGGCCTGGGTGATGAGCGCGACCGGCGACACGATCGTCACCGGGAAGCCGGGTCAGGGCTCGCAAGAGCTGATCATCTTCGACCCGGACCAGGTGCTGACCGGCGGCCGGATCACCTACTACCGGTTCGACCTGCTCGATCAGGACGAGAACCTCCTCGGTCAGCTCATCGGGGTCACCGGGGGCGAGGTCGACTTCGACGCTTACGCCTCGGTGAAATCGACCGGGAACCTGGAGATCGTCACCGACCCCCGCTACGCCAATCAGCCCGAGGGTCAGCCCGCGTTTCTCGGGGAGCAGAGTGTCGTCCTGCTCGGGCGCTCGGCCACGGCCCAGGGCACCGCCGCCACCCGGAACTACCTCCTGGCCACCAGCGCCGACGCCACGGACATCTCGATCGGTGACCGGATCGTCCTGACCGACTCGACCGGGGTGTTCAAGGAACAGACCGTGTTCACGGTGAGCAACACCTCCTCGGCGTCGGGGTACACGAGCATCTACTTCACCCCGGACGCGGCTGACTACACCATGTCCACCGACAAGCTTGAAGCGGTGTCGGTCGAGTACAACGACAACGTCGACTGGCTCAACGTGCGCATCCGGCCCACGGTCCGCATCGCCCGGCTCGGCGGCGGGGACGACCCGGCCGGCCGCGAGGTGCCGGTCGGCGTCTTCCTGGCCGCGGCCCCGGTCGACGAGTACACCGCGGCCGGGCTGACCCGGCGCCTGGAGCTGGCGGACAAGCTCTCGATCCTCGACCAGGACATCGCCAGCGGCGACCCGGCCGGGATCAGCGCCTTCTCAGCCGGTGCCGGGGAGAACATCATCGACCTGGTGATTGCCCTGATCGACGAGACCGGGGAGAAGCACCCGGCGATCCAGCCCGACACCCCCGTGCTGGCCGGGCCGATGGTCTGGGACATCGGCACCACCCGGCTCACCGTGATCAACGACCTCCTGGACGCGGCCGGGTACTTCTCCCTGTTCTGCGACGGGCAGGGCCAGTATCAGGCGGTTCCGTACGTCCAGCCGGCCGACCGGGACCCGGTCTACGCCGCGCTGAGCCCGTTCTCGAAGGGGCCGGACTCCCTGATGGACCCGGCCTGGACCCGGGATCGGGACATCTACTCGGTGCCGAACCGGTTCCTGGTCGTCGGGCAGGGTGACGGGGAGAACGAGGCCCTGACCTCAGTGGCCACCAACGTGGATCCGGCGTCGGTCTACTCGTTCCCGTCCCGGGGCCGCTGGGTGACCGAGGTGGAGATCGGGGTGGAGGCGGTCAACCAGGCCGCGCTCGACCTGATCGCCCGGGCCCGGCTCTCGGCGGCGATGTCGATCACCAACCAGATCAGCACGAGCCACGTCTTCCTGCCGGACCTGAAGGTGAACAGCGTGGTGCACTTCGTCAACTCCGACGCCGGTCTGGACATCGACTGCTACGTGGTGACCACGACGATCCCCTTCGACCCGACCGCCCTGTGCTCGACGACGATGAGACTGGTGACCTGATGAGCGTTCAACCTCTGGAGCCGGCCCGGTCGCTGCCCGGGGTCGTGGTCCAGCCGATCCTGAACACGTTCCGCTGGGCCACGGTCACCGACGACGTGCCCCTGACGATCCGCCTGGACGGGGACAGCCAGCCCCTGCCGATCGTGCCGGACTCCCTGATCGAGGGAAGCCCCCCGGCGGTCGGCAAGCGGGTCTGGGTCCAGCTGTTCGGCCGCCGGGTCATCGTCATCGGGGTGTCTGCCGCACCCTGATCGCTACCGGGCCAGGACCGTCAGGACGCCGAACACCAGGATCAGGGCGACTCCGACGGCGGCGATCAGGGCCGAGACGTTCGTGCGGATGTCGGTGCCCTGATCCTTACCGCCGACCGTCCTCGACTGCGCGTCCCGCAGGTCGCGGATGTCCTTCTGGATCGGCTCCAGCGCCGCCGCCAAGCTCGCCCGGAAGGCGTCGGCGGTCGCCACCACCTGGGCCGCGAGCGCCCCGGCCTGGGTGGCCTGGACCTCGGCCGCCCGCTGTACCGCGCCGACGTCGACCGCGCGGATCGCGTCCAGGCGATCTTTCTCAATCAGCCGAAGCTCCCGTGCGTGCTCCGCGTGCAGCCGGCTGACCTCCCGCTGGTGAGCGGCTTCGGCCTCACGCAGATCGTCGAGGCGCTGCACGGCTGCCTCGACCAGGTCGAGGACGTTCTGGGTGGGATCGATCACGGGGTGATCCGACTCGACATCGGAACTCATCGCTACCGCTGCGGCTTCTGCCGCACCCGGAGAACGTTCGCCCGGGCGTGGTCGCCGATGTGGGCGTGCAGCTGGAGCCGGTCGGCCGCGTTCTCCTGGCGCATCTCGGCCACGTCGGTGATCACGGTGTCGATTTTCGCCTCCATCAGGGCCAGCGTGGTGTGAAGATCCTTGACGAGGCCGTTGGCGGTCGGGGCGGCGTCCAGCGTCTCCTTCACCTCGGCCACCCCTCGGCGGGTGTTCCGGCTGATGGCCACGTTGGCGACGAGTCCGGCCATGGTCATCAGTGCTGCGCTGATCAGGTAGAACCAGCGCTCAGCCGCCGACTGGGGGACGCTGATCGGGCCGACGTCGTTAGTCACGGCCACAAGGCGGTGGAGCACCCGGCTCAGCCGTTGTCGTTGTCGGTCACCACGAGCTTGACGTCCAGGTCGGCGATCGCCTGCTCCAGGCCCTTGATCCCGGCGTCGAAGGCCGCCTTGACATCCTTCGCCGACCCGGCCGCCAGGGCGGTGACCGCCTTCGTCAGGGCGTCGATCGATGCCTTCGTGGCCGCGTTCTGGGCGGCCAACTCGGCCCGGAGCCGGGCCGTGGCCGGGGGGAACCGGACGATCTCGTCGTACGACTTGCGGTCGCCGACCTTCGTCGTTCCGCCGTACGCCTTGACGTCCGCCTCGGTCAGCTTGTGGGTGTCGGCGAAGCTCACGTCGTCCTCCTGAAGGGTTGCCTGGTGCCTGATCTTGTCGGCGGCCTGCTTTATCAGCCCGGACGCCGGGGTCACGTTGACCTCGACGTGCATGTCGTCGACCGTGCCGGTGTAGTCCAGCCCCAGGCGCAGGACCGGGCGGCCCGAGGCGTCAGTGATCTGGTTGCGGATACGGCGCATCGCCGCCCGCTTGGCAGGCGTGAACGTGTTGTGCACGCCCCGGGGGTGCTGCAGGGCGTTGAGGTCGATCGCCGTGGCCGAGCCGTGGTTGCTGACCACGGTGGACGAGCCCCGCACGAGGCGGTTGGCATAGGACCAGTCGTCCAGCACCGGCCCCGCGATCGGCTCCACCTCGGCCACGAAGCGCCGGATGAACTCGCCGAAGACGACGGCCACGTCATCGTTGGCCGCCCACCAGCCGTTGCCGCCCGCGGTGAACCGGGTGAAGCGCTCGGTCGTCGGGTACGCCGGCCAACCGTTCTGACTGAACCTCTGGGCCATGACCTGAGGCTACCGCCTGGTACATGATCAGGGGTTAAAGGTTGCTGATCCCAGGTTACGTGCTACAGTTGTCTTACACAGTCAGCCAGTCGAGGAGTCACCGTGGCCCAGCCGATCTGCCCCCGCCAGCACCCGATCACCGCGCTCTACTACCGGCGCCCCTACCGGACCAGCCCGGACACGATCCTGTGCTGCCGGGCGTGTGACGCTGAGAACGCCCTGGACCGACAGATGAACCCCGAACCGAGCGATCTTTACGAGAACTGATCACCGAGGAGATCGAACGATGAGCGCCGACTTCACCATTCCACCGCGTAAATACAGCACGATCCCGCCGACCGAACCGCTTCCCCTTCGGGACGGGCTGAAGCCGGGGCAGTTCCGGGCTTACTGCCGGACACACGACCCGAAGGTGAGCCCCGAGCAGACCTGGAGTTACGCCCCGGTCGACATCGACGACCAGCGCGCGCTGTTCGCTGCGCACTACACCGAGCTCCACCCGGAGCGCCCGAGGTGCGTGACCGTCAAGATCAAAAAGAACACTCCGTGGAAGGCCCCGACGCAGAAAGCGTGGGAGCCGAAGGAACGTGACCCTGGAGCCGAGATCGTGGCGGGCGACTACGGGGACTGCCAGGTCTGGAGCGTGGGGCGGGTCCCTGGGTCGGTGTGGGTGATTCCTCGTGCCCGCAACTACCCCCGAGCTCTCCTGGTCAGCCGAGACGGGCGGGTGCTGGAGACCTACCCTCGGGCCGATTCCAGGTCATGAGGCGAGCAGAGGCGCTCACCCGGCACTGTCCCAGTTGTGGGGCGGTGCCGGGTGATCCGTGCGTCTACCTCCCGGTGGCCCGGGCCGACGAGCGGGTCAGCTCGAAGCCCCGCTTGGCCCGGATCGCCCTGACCGGCACACCCACCCAGAACCCGCACGGTCGGCGGGGCTGGCCCGAAGAACTCCGCTTACGAGAATGGCTCCGAGTCAACGGCGCCATTCTCTGGACCCCGAAGGAGAGCGATGCTTGAGGTAACCGAGACCGTCCCCGATTTCGCCCGGCTCCCGTGGGTACGTTCCCTGCGGGAGCCGGAGGCGTGTGAGGCGAAGGTGGTGTCTCACCGGGGCTGCCGCAACCGGGCCCGCTGGAGCTACACCTTCCTGCGCTCGCAGGGCGACCCGGCCGACGTCTACGACGGGCAGACGGTGACGTTCTGCACGACTCATCTGCTGCGCAACGCCGTCCAGTACGAGCGGCGCGAGACCGTCCGCTGCCGGCGCTGGTTCGACGAGCACCGATGAGCGGGAAGCACGTCAAGGGGAAGCCGATCGTCGCCCAGCGGTCCCCACTCAAGGCGGCCCCGGTGCCCGAGCCGGAGCCCCGCCCTACGGACCGGCTGATCTGCGTCAACTGCGGCGGGCAGCTCTGGGAGAGCCTGGGCGTTCACGTCCACGGGTCGGGGCTGGTCGCCTGCTGGACGGGTGACGAAGCGTCCCCGGTGAGGCTGGTCGAACGGGTCCGGCCCGAGCACCCCTAGGCGTGTTACAATTGTCCTACACAACCCCTGGAAAGGAGGCACCATGTCCCCCGTCCGACGGCGGCCGAGCGGCCTGCTGGAGAAGAAAGACCGATCGGTGTCCGTCCGCCTGGACGTCGCCGACTGGGAGCCGGCCCGTGCCCGGGCGCAGGCTGAGAACGTCCGGATGAGCACCGTGATGAGCACCCTCGTCGAAGGCTACGGACGGGGCCGGATCAACCCGGTCGGGGAGGTGGCCACCCGCTCGCGCCGGCCCAACGGCAGCGCGACCGGTCACGGCACATCGTTCCGGATGGACCAGGCTTCCTGGGAACTGGCCACCGAGCGGGCCAAGACGATCGACGCCTCCCTGAGCGACGTCGTCGCCAACTTCGTCCAGGCTTACGGCCAGGGCCGGATCAACCTCCCCCGGGTCCAGACGATCTACGACACCGTGCCGGCCGCCTCGGTCGGGTAACCTCGGCTCCATCGGCTCCGCCACCTGAGACCAGGGTGGCGGGGCTTCGTCGTACCCTGAGACGGTCGCCTCCGCTGCGGGGCGATCCCCCGGCGCCGCCGGGCAATGAGGGTCCCTCCGGTACCTCGACGCAGTAGGAACGGCCCCGCTGGCCCCCGTACAGCGGGGCCGTTTCTCGTCTTACCCCAAACGCGCGGCGCCCCCGCACCGGGTGAACGGTGCGGGGGCGCTGGTGAGGATTGCACTACTTGTCGAACAACGCCTCCTCGTCCTCGTCGGGCTCGACCGCGCGGGTCCGGGCCGCTGGCCGCTCCCGCTCACGGCGAGCCGGGGCCGCCGCCTCGCGCCGGGAGGAACGGGCCGGGCGCTCGTCCTCGTCGGGCTCGGCGTTGCGCTTGCGGACGGAGGGCCGCTGACGGTCGGCGGTCCGGTCCCGGCCGGGACGCTCAGCCCGCTCGGGCTTCGGCGGGCCGTCGGCGAAGACGTCCCCGAACGTCGACTCGAACTCCTCGGCGTCGGCCTCGTCGTCCTCGGTCGGCTCAACGATGGAGACGTACGTGCCACTCTCGCGCTTCTTCCTCACGTCCTCGAAGCGCAGAAGGATCGTGTCCCCGATCTCGACGTCTCCGTCGTCGACCATCCGCTCCAGCATGTCGAGGTGCTGGTCGTACCAGCGCACGTTCCAGAAGACCTCGGGACGACGGGCCTTCGGGTCGGCCTCGACGACGTGCACCTTGGCGGCCCGCTTCGGGTCCTCGTCGTTCTTCTTCGTGAAGTAGGTCTCGTGCGGCTCGGTGAACTGGACGATCTGGACGAGGAGGGGCACTTCCTTGTTCTGACTCGGGGAAAACTGGTCGCCCTGGACGTACTCGCGGCGCTTGGCGCTCTTGAAAGCCATGATCTGTTGTCCTTCTTTTCGCTGGTCACTGGGGTGATGACCGGATCGGGCGGCTGGACCCAGCCTTGCGGTGGGGCTCATCCAGGTCTCGCCCGATCCGGGGACGGTCCAATTACGACGGCCGCCCACGCCGTTTCGGTAGGTGCTGGCACCGACACCAGGCCCGCTCTAACGACGCGGTACTCCCGTCTGAACGTGGTAACGGGGCTCAGACCCCGGTGGACAATCCGAGCCAACGGCCCCAGCGGGGTGATTCCGTCGTGACCCGAACCGTTCCACAGTGGCCCCTGGTGGATTCGAACCACCTCGTCAGCCGCAGGCTGTCTTTACCGTGGGAGCGTCCTCCCGGGCCTTGTACGAGGCGACCGGGACCGTCTGGGGGGAGTCAAGTCCCGGTCGCCTCACTGATGAATTTACTCTCTTACGCCCTCTTACGCAACCCTATGCGCTCTCGATCCGAGGGTACTTCAGCAGACCGGCCTTGCCCGCCTCCTTCAGCGCCGGCGTCAGCGCCCCGAGCGCCTTCTGAGCCTCCTGCCCGACCCGGATCACGTTCGCCCGGCTCTGGGCCGCCACGAGCAGCTGGAGCCAGTACTCCTCGTCGGTCATCTCGTCGAAGACCGACTCGTCGTCGGAGTCCGGGTCGTCGGTGAACCGGTCGGTTCCGGTGATCGCTGCCGGGCCGACGTGCAACTCGCCCTTGACCGGGTGATCGTTGGCGTGGCCGTCCAGCACCGAAGCGTCCGGGTCGACCCCGTCCGTCGTGATGGCTTCGGCATACAGACGCTCGCCAATCGTTGGACCGGCCGACTCGCCGCCGACGGCGCACACCCAGGTCTGAGACTCCGGGTCCAGGGTCCACTGGTGCTCGGTGTGGTGAGCCATCGCCATCGGGTCCGCCGGGCGGCCGGTGCCGCTGATCTGCCCGGCCCGGGACGGGAGGCCGCAATCGCCGCAGACCCAGGAGTCGCCCTCCTTCACCGGCCCGGTCCAGCCGGCTCCGGCGCAGGCTCCCGTCCGCCGGCACCACTGCGGCTCGTCGCCGGGCAGCTCCGGTCCCTCGTTCTCCCGCTGAAACGACTCCGACCGCTCGGCCGCCTTGATCAGACCGGGGTCGTTCTTACCGAGGCACTTCGGCGACCCCCGGCGGTGGCCGACCCGGTGGCAGACCGAACACCCCTTCCTCCCGTCGGCGGCCAGAGGCGCCAGTTCTACCCCCGCCTCCTGGCTGCCCATCGTGGCCTGGACGGTCACCTTGGCCACGCCGTGACTGGGCCGGCTGTCCCCGTCGTCCGACTCGTCGTTGCGGCCCTCGGCCACAGCGATCCGGTCGGCCCGCTCGACGGTGGTCTCGGTCCGCTTGTTCCGGGCTGTGAACCCGCCCTTCTTCGCCGGCTCCTCGGCCCCGAGAACGGTGGCCTTCTTCTCCTGGGGCGCGTAGCCGAGGCCGACCGGCTTCATGGTGGGCAGCCGCAGGCTCCTGGCGTTCTTCACCTGGCGGCAGGCGTGGGTGCCGTTGATCGCCACCTTGCCGTAGGGGATCGGGATCATCTCGACCTTCGGGTCGGCCTCCCACCAGGGGACGCTGACCACGAAGCCGAAGTCCTGGCAGACGTCCTCGGGGGCGTCCTCGTAGGCGTCTTCCTCGAAGATCCAGTAGGCGTCGGCCCGGGCGTAGCGGTAGAGCTGACGGGAGAACTTCTCCCGGTACTGGGTGTCACCGGACTTGATGTCCACGACGACGAACCTCGGCGCGGTCCAGTACTCCAGCGGCTCCAGGCCGTCCTTCACCCGTTGAACATTCAAGTTGTCGATCAGCGTGTCCGGGGCCTGGTAGAGGGCAAGGAGGTCGAACTTCCCCGAGGTGCCGTCCTCGTCCGGGTTCACCACCCGCTCGACCAGTTCCGGGAAGACCTCGAAGCCGTTGTCCCCGTCGCGCAGGTCGAGATAAGCCTCGACGTGGCGGCGCCACACGGTCAGGTCGGCCTCGACCCCGTCGATCATGATTGACGTCGGCAGGGTGTCGACGGTCCCGCCCCGGTTGACGTGCTCGATGGCGGCGTGGACCTCGGTGCCGTTGCGGGATGCCTCGTCCCCGCCGGACGCCTCGTGCGCGGCGGCGGCGATCTCGCGCCACTCCTCTTTGAGGGCGTCCTGCTGCTCCTTCTCCATGAAGTGCTTGTCCGGCAGCTCCCAGAGCCGGGTGGCCCGGACGAGGAGGTCGGGCCGGCGGATCAGCCCGGCCAGGGCGTGCCGGATGCGGTAGTCGGCGAGGCCGTCACCGTGGTACTCGGCCATCCCGATGAACGTGGTGGCCCGCTGCCAGGTCTGCCCGCGACCGGTGTGACCGCCCGGCTTGGTCGGGTCCCAGGCCGGGAGGACGTACTGGCCCCAGCGCTCTTCGCGCCAGCACCCCTCGTCGATGTAGACGTTGAGCGGCCAGCCCTGAGCGTTCTTCGCCGGAATCCAGTCCGGGCGCCGGGGGTCCCCAACGGGGATGATCTCGACGTTCTTCGCGGTGCCCATCAGGCGTTCTCCTCAGGGGTGGTGATCGTGACGGTGTGCGGGGGGAAGGTGCGGCCCAGCTCCAGCACCTTCTGGATGTCGGCTCGACGGGCCTGGGCTGCGCGGTAGGAGACCTTCCGAACGTCGGCGGTCGCGGCGAACTCGTAGCTGGCCAGGGTGGAGATCTCACTCATCAGCTTCTCCACCACGTTGGTGGCCTGCTGGACCCGGGCCCAGACGTCCATCTGCTCGTCGGCGACCTGGCGGGGGCTGAGCGGATGGGGCCGCTTCGCAGCCAGTGCCGCCCAACCATTCACGAAGGCGCTCACGCCCTCCAGTTCCTCCCGGGCCCGCCGGAGCAGGGTCAGGGCCTCATCACGCGGACTCGTCATCAGTTCTCCTCGGTGTCGTGATCAATCGAATGCGTGCCGGGCGCCGATCTGTGAGCGCACGCCCGGCCGGGTGGATCAGTTCTCGTCGCCGATCTCGACCAGCACAAGCCGGTAGCGACCGACGACGACCCGATCTTCGTCTTCCAGGTTGATCGTCAGTGTCCCGACGATCCCCAGGGCCTGACGAGCGTCGTCCTCGGCGTCGGAGGCCCCGATACCGACCCGCAACGTCGGCTCGGCCTCCTCGTCGAGCATGTCGTTGTCGTTCTTCGCCAGGAACTCCAGAAGCTGGTTCGTGATCTCAGTACTCGTCATCGGCTCTCCTCGGTGTCGTTTGTAAGACAACAGTACCACACAACGGGTCAGAGACCCTGCCACCCGGCGATGATCTGGCTCATCAGGTTGCTCGCCTCGGACCGGGTCTCGAAGTCCTCGGGGTACTCGTAACCCCGGTTCTGGAGGAACTCGACCTGGGCGGCCGAGGGGTCCTTCTTACTGCGCCAGGCCGCCGACTTGGAGCTGATCGAGGGGTCTTCCTCGGTCGCGTAGCTCTCGATCCAGCGCTTGCCCCACTCCTCGGTCACCCGAGACTCCAGCACCACGGCGTCGGTGACCTTCTTCCCGCCTTCCTTCCGGATGCGCTTGCCCTTCTGGGGGAGACGGCAGACCGAGAACAGGCCGCTGGAGAGCGGCTGGAGGTAGTACAGGCCGTTGGTCACCGGGACGAACCAGTAGCCTTTCGGGCTCTGCAGGAACATCGAGGCGCTCTGCTCGAAGAGTTCGACCGTCTCGACCACCTGCTCGCCCCGGGACCGGGGAGCAGGTTCCGGTTCAACCTCCTCCTGCTCGGCCTTCTCCTTCCGCTCCAGGGCCTCGGAGAACGTCTCGCCCTCGTCGACGTCCGAGCCGAGGATATCGACCGGGCCAGCCAGGTCGATCCGGTCGGTCACCCCGATCACGTCGATGATCCGGCCCATCAGCTTGCCCGGGGATTTGCGGGTGATCCGCCCGACCATCTGCCGGTACAGCCCCCGGGACGTGGTGGCCCGGGCGATGATCGCCACCTCGGCCATCGGCATGTCGAAGCCAACCGTCAGCACCACACAATTGACTAAGCCGACCGTCTCGCCCGCCCGGTACCGGTCGTAGGACGCCTGGCGGCAGACGCCGCAGCAGTCCTGAGGCCGGTTGGCCATCCGCGCCCGGCACTGGCCCGGGGTCTCCCCGGTGATGGTCTCGACCGGGATACCGGCGGCGGCGAAGTCGGCGGCGAACTGGACCGCCGTGGCCACGTCCGGGGTGAACAGCAGGAACGGACGGAAGCTCCCGTCCTCGCGCAGGCCGCCATCAGTGGGGTGGAGGTATGCCTCGACGATCTCGGGCCCGGCGTCCGCGTCGAGCATCGCGTCGCCGAGATCCTCGGCCGACATCTCCCCGCGGCCGGCCGAGACCTTCAGCAGGTCGAGGCTCCTGATCCGCACCCGGCGGGCGTCCAGGTCGGACAGCCACCCGGACCGGATGCCATCCACGATGTCCCAGGTGAAGACGTTCTCCTCGAAGATCGTCCCGACCAGGGGCTTACCGTCCTCCCGGTACGGCGTGGCGGTGAAGCCGGCGAGCCGGGTCCGCCCGTCGAGACAGCCGACGTGCTCCAGCACGGTGGACCAGCCCGGGGCCGGGCTCAGGTGCGCCTCGTCAGCGATCACCAGGTCGAACTCCGGCAACTGCTCGCGCCGGGAGGGGATGACCAGGGTGGGCACCGAGGCCACGATGATGTCGGCCTCGGTGTTGTTGAACATCGGGCCCATGACCATGCCGACGTTCGCCCCGGGCGCGGCCGAATGAAGATGGTTGAACGCCTGGACGGCCAGATCCTCCCGGTGCACGAGAACGAGGACCCGGCCCCCGGCGTCGATCACCTCCTTCGCCATGTGCGAGAAGATCCAGGTGTTGTGCGTAACGATGTGATTACGGGTGATTAGGTAGAGGTGGTCCGGGGCCGACACCGAGATACAGCGAATCGGCTGAGCCTCGACGGGCTCGATGGACACGATCACCCGTCGAGGGTGGAACGTCTTCCGGGGCGCAGAGTCGGCCACCTTCCGATCGGTGTCGAAGACGTCCAGGCCGACCGGCAGCAGGATGGCCAGTCGGTACTCGACCGGCTTGCCCTCGTGACGGCGATCCTTGGTGCAGATCGACGACGTGCCGCCCAGCGAGGTCACCAGTTCGCACACGTCGTCGGCGAGGCCAGAGCTGGTGGTGAAGTACTCCACGGACCGGCGGCCACCGTGGCGCACGCCGCCGTCCGAGACCATCAGCGCCTGGAGCAACGCAACCCGGTCGTCGATCGACGCCTCCAGGTAGGCCCGGGGAATCCGCTTGTCCCGGGAATGCACCCGCATCCCCAGCGCCCTGGTTGCCTGGGACACACCCCGCACGCCAAAGCGGGGACAGGTCAGTCTCGGGTGGGCCGGGTACTCGACCAGGTCCACACCGGCCGCCTGAAGACGGCTGATGACCTGTCGATCAGGTGTCGTCAGGATGGTGTTGCCATGGGTCATGCCGCCGTTAGCGATGAGCGCGCCGACCAGGTACGGATCGAGGGGCAGATCGGTCTTCTCCCGCCGGACCGCGCCGGTCACCGGAATCGCCCAGCGATACCCGCCATCGTTCTCCTGCATCGGCTGAGACATCAGCCACTGGGTGGAGACGACCTTCCGCTGACGGCCTTTCCGCTGCACGTCCCAGAGGTGGTCACCGTCGACCAGGACGCTCTCGCCGTGGCGGAAGGTGACCCGGAACGTCGGCAGGATCCCGCGGTCGTGGATCGCAGTGACCGTGGTCGGGGCGCCATCTGATCCGTAGACCTGGTCACCGACGACCAGGTCGCCCCAGAGCCGGAGGCCCTGAGGGGTCGGGACCTCGGTGTCGAGAGGGTGCCCCTTCCCCCCGCCGGTCGCGATCGTGATCAGAATCCGGCGGACCAGGCCTGATCCGCTCGGGCGGCGCTCGCCGTTCCAGGCCGCCCGGGCCGCGGTCATCGCGTCGAGCTGGTACGGCCGGGGCGCGCCGGGGGCGACCGTCCGGTCCAGGGTCGAGGTGGTCACAGCCGGAACAGCTTCTCTGCGACCGTACCCTGGGTACCGGACCGGGCACCGTTCAGCGCCTGTAACACGTCAGCCGACCAGACCACTCGGGCATCAGCCGGGGCAGAGTACTCGGAGATGAAGACGGTAGCTCCGTCAGCCGTCCACTGACGTGCGGTTGCCCAGAACTGATCGGCATCCCAGGCCGGAGCCCCGGAGTACGGGGGGTCGCAGTAGACCACCACTCCGGGACCCGGGGCCCAGCTACGGTAGTCGGCGTGGGTGATGAACGATCGCTGCGCTACAGGGGTCTTTTTGATGATGCTCCGGTGCGCCGCCCCCGCGTAGTCAGCGGCGTGAGAGGGGTCATTCTTGGCGTACCCGCCGAACCACTTTCCGCCGAACGAGCACCCGAAACCGGCGAACGCGCGCTCGGCTGACGGTTCGGCATTCCGCAGTTCGTCGTACCGCTCCCGGCTTATCTCAGTTGGCGGCACCCACCCCTGCTGGACTGCCTGCCAGAGCAGGGCCACGTCCAGCATGACGTCCCCGGCGGCTGGCGCACTGAAGTGCGGTGCCATTTGCTCCAGCACCCAGGCACCACCGACAAACGGCTCCAGGTAGCCGACACGATCGGTCGTCGTGCTCAGCATCACCTCGGCCAGCCGCTTGGCGATTCGCGCTTTTCCACCCATGTACTTCACCGTCGTGCTCCTGTTCGTCTAGTCGTTGGGGGCCGAGGCGGTCATCGGGCTTCCAGGTGCATGACAGAGGGATGACGAGCGAGAACCTCAACTGTTTCCCAGGTCTGAAGGCCGTGAGACTCGGTCCACAATCGAGCTCGATCCCAGCAGAACTCCTCCGGACCGCAGGCCAGCAGAGTGAGACTCGGACCGCTACCTCTCAACTCTGAAGACGGGTGCTCAGCGCCAGGATCACCGCTGAAAACAATCACGGCGTAATGAGTATTCACGCGAACCGCTCCACCGCTTCGAGGAGCTCCTCGCGGACGTCGTCCTCGTCGCGGCCCTGCAGGTTGGCGAGGATCTTGATCAGCAACTCGGCCTCGATGAACTGCCGGGCCGTGCTGACGTACTCGGTCCGGTCGTCCGGGTGCTCGGCCTGCTCGAAGCGCAGGACCAGGAGACCGTTGGAGCCAAACAAGGCATCCACATAACCGCCGAGTTCGGTGTCGAACTCCGGTCGGCCCTCGCGGGTGGTGGCCGCGACGAGCTGGCCAAGGGGGACGAGGCTCATCGGGTCACCTCGTCTTCGGATGCTTCGGTCGGCTGGGAAGCGGCGACCCGTTCGGCTTCCTCACGGCGGGCCTTGGCCGCGCAGGTCTCACACATCCGGGCGTTACAGGCGTTCTTCGGGCCGTCGGCGGTCACGTCGTGCTCCTGTTCATCTGGTCATTGAGACAGCACAAGATAGCATAGTTGCTCGTATCCGCGCGTACGGGTATCTTGACCAGCATGGACACTCATGCGCGCGAGGACTACATGGACGCGGCCGAGGTCGCGGCGTACTGGAAGGTGCACGTCTCCACCGTCCGGCGCTGGTCGGGTGGGACGAACCCTCTCCTGAAGAAGCATCGGATCGGCCGGCGGAAGATCCGCTTCGCCCGGGCCGACGTCGAGGCGCTGATGGTCGAAGCCGGGGGTGCGAAGTGAGCACGATGATCCGGCACGGGGCGTGCGGGGCCGAGTGGACCGGCACCACCAACGGCCACTGCTCCGGGTGCCACCTCACCTTTTCTCGAGGCTCCTTCGACAAGCACCAGCGGATGCGGGACGGGAAGAACGTCTGCCTGGCCCCGGACGAGGTGGGCCTGGTCGGGCACACCATGCCCTGGGGGACCCTCTGGCGGATGCCCGCGGACCCGGACCGTGACTGGTCCGGGCAGAAGGTCTGATCGCCGTGGGGATTGACATGCCCCGGCGGGGAAAGCGTCCGGCACCGGGCACCCCGCCGGTCGAAAGCCTGAACATCCGGTGCGAGCAGGGCCACCCGGCCTGGCGACAGGTGACCGGGCCGGACGGGTCCAGACGCTGCCTGGACTGCCCCCGCACGATCGAGCTGACCCTGATCGACGGAGGCGTGCTCACCGTGGATCCGGCCACGATCGACACCGTGACCGGATGGCACTCCGGGACAATGGTCCAGTTCACGGACAGACCCCCGGCCAGTGTCCAGGAGAGCCGGGACGAGATCATGGAGAAGCTGGCCTGAGAAGCGGGGACCGGAATCCGGTCCCCGCTTCTCAGGCCAGATCAGTGCTTCGGTTGCCAGCACTCGGGAAACCTGTCCGGCTCCGCTATCGCCATATCAATGTACCCGTGCTGGCGATCCGTCAACTTCTGTTCGTCCGACCCCATCTCGCGGCCCTGGGATACCCCGTTGATAGAGACCTCGCAGTACCCCCAACCCGTTCCACGAAGTTTCTTGACCTTGATCTTTACGCCCCGGTAAGTCGTTGTGGTCATGGCTCAAGTATGCCTGAATAACTTCTGTCGACGCAAGTTAATCCCGCCTTTTTTCAGTCCTCGAACAGGCCGGACTCGTCGTCCTCACGGGGCACCGGGACCGCCCGGGCCCGCGACGGTCGGCCCTCCGGTGGCAGCAACCGGACCCCGATCACGGGGATCGTGCGGGAGGCCCCCCGCCGCGGGAGCACCTGGATCGACCCGCCGAAGGCCGATCGCAGTTGCTTACCCATCATCGCCGACGTCATCGTGTAGGTGATGTTCTCCGTCTTCGCCCAGCGCAGGTAGCTGTCGTGCAGCTCCCGCAAGGTCGTCTCGGCACCAAGGTCCATCTCGGCCTCCGAGTCCACCCAGGCCATCATCGGCGAGGCGGACAGCGCCAGGTCGCGGCCGATGGCGGCCGACGACTCCGGCACCACGAAGCGGCCGGACGCCTGCAATGCCTCCAGGCCGTCCAGGGCCCAGTTGAGGATCCCCGGCAGCTCGGCCACCAGCTTGTTCTCCAGCTCCAGATCCTCGCGGCCGGCGAAGCTCTGACGGGTCTGGATGTTGAGCATCCGGTCGGCTAGGGCGGCCGAGGCGTCGGTGAAGGACGGCGGGTCGTTCGACATGATCATGAACCGGACACCGAGGCGTCCGTTCCAGTGGTCACGATTCTTCCGGTTGGCGGTCACGTCGTCCTCGCCGGAGATCCCCTTCAGCCGCTCGACCGCCTGGCCCAGGTCACGGATACCGGTCCAGCGGGCGTCCCCGATCAGCGCCAGGGACTTGCCGATCAGCGGGGCCAGGCCGAAGTCCGTCGTCAGCGAGCCGATGGTCGGGGAGGTCACCATGCTCTGCCCGAGCAGGCGGACCATGATCCTACCGATGGTGCCCTTGCCCGAGCGCTTCTCCCCGACCAGGGAGAGGATCTTCTGGCGGCTCGTGTCGCCGGAGACGACGTAGCCGAACCACTGCTGCAGGAGGCTGATCTGGTCGGGGGGCAGAACGTCGGACAGGAACGAGCGCCACTTCGGCGCCGTGGCCGAGGGGTCGAAGTCGAAGGGAAGGGCCAGCAGGGAGAACCGACGGGGGTCGTGATCGGTCAGGGTCCGCCGGGCCACGTTCACCACGCCGTTGCGGCAGGCGATCCGCCGGGCCGGCTCGGTGGCCGGGTCGACGTAGCAGTCGAGCAGGGCCAGGGCCGTCTCGACCTCGTTGATCTTGTGAGAGGTCGGCTTCCAGCCGGTGTCCACGCCCCGCTCGTCCTCGAAGAAGGCGCTCTCGGTCTGCAGGTACAGCCACCGGGTGACGGCCGAAGGATGTAACGGAGCGTAACAAGCGCCGTCCCAGGCGTACCAGTCCCCGCGCCAGCTGCGCCACACCTTCCCGTCCCGGTCGAGGCGCTCGGACAGGGTCCGGGCCACGTCGCACGGGTCGTCCGGGGCGGGCAGGAGATCCTCGTCCGAGTCCTTCACCACCGGGGCGGCGGCCTCGATCGCCGCGGCCACGGCCTTCGTGCGCAGGTGCTCCGGCGTGCGGGCCAGGACGTCGTCCAGGCCCTCCTTCCCGGTCGCACCAGACACGTCGGCCAGGAACACTTCCCGGGCCCCGGCCTCGTAGAGCGCTGCCGGGACGCTGAGGGCCGCGGCGGCCACGTCCTTGTTCGTGTGCCGGTCGGCGTCGAAGAAGACGTAGACGTCGGCCCCACGGGCCCAGGAGAGGTCAGTGGCCGGGCCGCGGGTGGTCGCCCCGTGCACGCCCCGGCAGCCGCTCATTCCCATCACCCCGACGCCGGCCGGGGCCCAGCTGGCACCGGCCCCGGACTGGCCGATCCCCTCGATCAAGAGCCAGGCACCGTCGGTGGCCGCCGGGCGGGCCAGGGCGAGGCCGTTCTCCCCGGAGCCGTTGAGGGACTTGGGGAAGCACCCCCGGCAGCCCTCGGTCAGGCCCTTGCGGGCGTGGCGAGGGCAGGGGCCCCGCTGGTCGGCATATGCCTCCCGATCGTCGGGGTGCAGATAGCGGACCCGGGCCGAGGGAAAGGTGTCATCGGCCCAGGAAAGGCTGACGAATCCACCGTCGAGGCTTTCCGCTCCCCGGTATTCCAAGTGCTCGCGGGTCCAGGCGTGATCACGGATCAGCCATTCAGCGTCCCGGCGGGAAAGAGGGGTCGTTGCATTGCGCGTCGGCATTGGCGTATCATCCATATCGGTTGCAGTTCTTTAAAGGGAGTCCGGGCGTCGCGGTCCGGGCTCCCTTTTTCATGTCTGGTCAGGCGCGGCAGACAGCCTCGCGCACATCGTTCTGGAGATCCTCGGGCAGTTCGGCGAAGCGGGCGATCACCGCCCGGGCCGATCCGATCAGGTGGGCCTGGCGGGCGGTCGCGGTGCGGGCCGAGGGGCTCATCCGGGCGGCCCGGTTCCGGCCCCCGGCCCGGGCACCGGCCAGCTGTCGCTCCTTGCTTTCGTCCATGTCGCCACCGTAAGCCAAGCGCTTGCCTTAGGTCAATCGACCTCGGGGGCAAGCGCTTGGCTTTCTGGACCAATTCACTTAGGTACCGGGGAGGTTGCGCGCAACTTACATCTATGCGCGTGCATAGAAGTCAGGGAATCACCGCAGGTCAGAAGGTTTTAATAGGGCAAGGTTGCGTGCATTGCGTGCACTTGGTTAAAAAACAGCCTCGCGTGCGCGTGCGCGCGACCCCAAGTTAGGTGAGTGGGCGAGCTGCACGC
>Ga0157298_10000027_pt1 | contig 28508 bp, 19 predicted proteins | sample NitcycUS043104R2_FD_108394 | JGI IMG/M metagenome (GOLD analysis project Ga0157298, IMG submission 108394) | Soil microbial communities from Arlington Agricultural Research Station in Wisconsin, USA - Nitrogen cycling UWRJ-S043-104R-2 | ecosystem: Environmental > Terrestrial > Soil >...
CTCATCGTCGAGCTTTTGGATGCGGTGGTTGTAGGGGTCGGCCACCCAGAAGTCCCCGGTCGACGTCTGGCCGATGTCGCCCGCGTAGTCGAACTGGCCGGGGCCGGTTCCGTAGGAGCCGAAGGAGTCTTCGAAAGCGGGGCTCTCCTGCGCTTCTTCCCATTCCTCTGCCTCTGCGACCGTGAGATCGGTAGCGCCTGGATCGTCTACTGCGATTTCGGCCAGCTCTCCTCCTTCATAGGAGTAGTCGATCTCGGCATAGCCGGGAGTGCGCAGTTCGTTGGTTTCACCGGCAGCACCGAAGGCAAGCGTTCCTTCGGCCTCCCCGCTTTCGTCGGTGATCGCGTAACCGCCAGGCTCTTTGCTCACTACCGCCTGCAGCGTCTCGTCGAAAATCTCTTCCCCGGTTTCTTTAGGCAGCCCGACCTTGCTGTCCACGGCACCGCTTTCTTCAACGAGCGTTGCCTCCGTGGGGTTCGCGGATTTTGGCTGGTCCACCTCGAGACTAGGCGTCTGCGCCAACGTCCAACCGTCCCCCCACTCAGTGTCCTGCGACTCAGGAAGCAGAGAGTTGTAGTAGCGCTCGACCTCGAGATCAGCCGCCGCGCCAGATACCTCCAAGTCAAGCTCGCGGTAAACCAGGTTGCCGTTCATAACGTTTACGGCAAGTTCGGGGCGAATCGGATTTTCTTCTTCCGCTTCGCTTCCCTGACCGTTCGGCAACGGGAAGTGGTGCAACACATACTCTTCTTTCATCCCCGTAGCGGGGACGTACTCAAACTCGATTTTGCGTTCGCGCGGAATATTCCCGGCGTGATCCTTGACGACCACTCTTAATTTGTGTTCTTTTAGAGCCGTCAGTTCATTGAGTTTGAGCGTGTAGGTCTGGGTCATGCCGCAGCTGTTGTTGCACGAGGACTGCGTCCAGCTTTTCTCCGGCGTGAGTTTTTCGTCGAGGAACACTTCGATGCTTTTCACGCCTGAGCGGCGGGTGCTTGCGCTCGCGTTGCTGCCGTCGGTGGCTTTGATTTCGAGGTTGTAGACGGGGAGTTTGAGTGCGTCGACGCCAGAGTTGTCGTTTGCCTCCCCTTCGGCCTCGTCGGTCGCAGTCGCGAGCTGACCCGCCAGCGTGACGTCGGGGGACGTGCGGTCAACCTTCATAAAAAAGCTCTGGGTATTTGAGCCCTTGGTCATCGCGTCCGTGGCACTAACTCGGACTTCCTTTTCTCCCTGATCGAAGCTGTCGGCTTCGATCGTAAACTGAAAGGTGTGGCTGATCGGGCACTGGCTGTTGTAATGGCCCGAACAGCCGAGAGTCTGCGTGCTGAGCGGCGGTGAATCTTTAGGCGAGATCGTCGCCGACTTGACCCCGAGGCCAGGATCGCCGACCGGAACATTGAGCGTGAATGATTCTTTGTCTTTGATCCATTTGGTCGGTTGGCCGGTCGGAGTGCCGACATTTGGGTTCTCTGGGTCATTTAGATAAAGCACCGCGCCACCGAGGCGATAGTCATGTCCGCAGTTGATGTTCGCGCTCGATGCTGCGCTGATCCCGACCAGCGCCGTCCGCGTCCCAGGACCAAGGTTTTGTTCGCCGGTGTCGATCCAGTTCCCCCAGCCGGAGGGATAGGCGTTGCTCAGCACAGACCACCAGCCGCCGTCGTTCCAGACGCCCACAAAAGGATGCGGCTCGTTTGCGGTGCAGCCGTGCGGGTCGTAGTTCATCGGGCCCAGGATTACCCGTCGCATGTAGGTGGTGGAGCCTTGGGGGACGAACCACCAGCGACCCCAGCTGCCACCGGGATAGGTGAAGTTCGAGCGTGAGCGAACGTAGAGGCCATTACCCCAACAAGTGACTATGCAGGAGCGCCACCCGATGTAATCTTCAGGACCAACGCCATACCACTGCCAGCTCCAGTAGTTGAGCTTGCTGGTGTCGGCGAAGCCCGACCAGTTTTCTTCGATCTCAGGGTCGACGAAGGCGGGGTAGGCGATGTCCATCGAGCGGTGCATGAAGTCGAGAGAGACTGAGTTGCCCTTGACCGAGAGAGCTGCCGGCAGGGCGGTTCCCTGAGCGTCCCACGCATAGGGAACCCCGATCGTTGCGAGCGTCTTCTTTTTCGCGAGGTCGATGACTTCAGCCCCGCCGTTCGCTGCGGGGCGAAGCGTGGCACCGGGCGGCATCGTCACCGCAAGGGGAATCTGCTCTGGGCTGTTTCGGGAAAGAACGAGCGCTGAGACCTCCACCCCACCCGTTATCGGCGAGAGCAGTAGGTCAGTGTCCTCAGCGACGTCGGGTAGATAGAGGTCCTCGTCGCCGAAACGCCGAGCGGTGCTCGCGGCAGCTCTCTCAGTTGCGACGCTCACGCCAACCTCGCCGACCTGGATCGGCTCAGCGGCGGTCTTCGGGAGAGATAGCTCGACGAGGGAGTTCCCGGGCGAGTACCCGCTGCCGATCTCCTCGAGCCCGAGATCGATCTTGGCCAGGTCGCCGCTCTCGTCGGGTGCACGCAGCGGCACGCTCGATTCCAGCAGCGCCTTCTCGCCTTCGATCGAGACCAGGGCTTCGGTAGGAGAGGAGACCTCCTCTACGACCACGTCGGAGAGGGCGCGGGAAGGATCGGCGTCGATCTGCTGGAGCTGGTCCGCGAAGCGCTGTCGCAAGAGCTCTTCGGCCTGCTCGGGTAAGAGGTTGGTATAGGCATAGCGGGAAGTCTCCCGTTCTGCCGCGGCCTCTGGAGTCGCGAGCGCTTCTTCGCGTTCGAGTTCCTCGGGTGCTTCTTCGAGTTCTGGGCTGGGCGGGCTGCCGGGTCCTTGGGGCGGCATCCCCGCTTCAGCGTCTTCGGAAGGAACGACTTCCTCTGCCTCCTCGTCTGCGGCTACCTCCCCGGCCGCGACGACGGCGTCCGAGATCCCTATCCGCGGCTCTTCGGGAGAGGAGCTGGTCGCGCGCGACGCTTCGAGCGACGGGTTAGCCAAAAGGGCAAAGGCCACGCAGGCGGCGAAGAACAGCGCGAACAAGGCAGCCTGCCGGCTGCGACGCTCCAACCCTCTGGTACTCATTCAGTCTCCCCTGCAGCTTTGTTGGACAACCACGTACGTAAACAAGTACGCGTTCGTGTGCAAGCTAAGCCATCAGCGGCTCGCCGTGGGAAGGAGACGGCCAGAAAGTTCAACTTTTATGTAACAAAACGTTTTGAGTGGCGATCTTACGCGCCCGGCGGTCGGCGCCTGGCAGCCTCAGCCGATCGGCACAGACCGCGCCCGCGGCCGGTCGCCGCTCGCGATCAGCGTCACTCCAGCCGCGATCGAGACGATCCCGAGCAACTGCACCGCGCTGAGGCGCTCGTCCAGCGCGGCGGCACCGAGCAAAACGGCGAAGAGGGGCTCGGTGGCCGCTACGACGCTGACATCGAAGACGTGCTGGTCGCGCATGGCGAGGGAGATTAGGCCGAAGCCGATCGTGGCCGCGACGCCTAGGCCGAGGAACCAGGGGAGGCGATCGGCGTGGCCGAGCTCCTCGACCACGCCGAGGGGCGCGGTCAGCAGCGCGATCGTGCCGGCGACCAGGGCACCGCTGGCGACCGCCACCGGCGGCGAGAAGCGATCGATGGCGTCGCTCGCCTCGATCCCGAGCAGGATTCCCGCCCAGGCGAAGGAGGAGCCGAGCGCGTAGAGGAGGCCGACCGCGTCGTAGTCGCCGAGGGCCGGCCCGACCAGGCAGACGATCCCGGCGAAGACGAGCCCGAAGGCGAGCTGGCGCCGCGCCCCCAGCCGCTCGCCTCGCACGGCGCGCGAGTAGAGGGCGAGCCAGAGCGGGCTGATGAAGATGATCACGATCACGACCGAGAGGGGCAGTCGCGCCAGCGCCTGGATCTCGCAGAGGCCGCCGACGAACATGCCGGCCCCGATCGCCAGGGCCCGCAGGCGAGCGGCTCGCGACTCGAACGGGAAGGCCCCCGCGATCAGGACCGGCAGGCCAAGCAGCATGCCGGTCACCAGGTAGCGCAGCGCCAGCAGCGAGCGCGGGTCGCTGCCCCGGTCCAGGGCCTCCTTCGCGAACAGGCCCATGCAGGCGGTCGCGAAGGCGGCCACCAGAACCAGCGCGACCCCGCGCAGCCGGTCCGACACGTCAGTCGAGGCTCAGCTGCTCGCCGGCGTCGAGCTCGGCCGCCCGCTCGGCGACGAACGAGGCGATCGCGGCGTCCTGGGCGCCGAGGCCGGTCAGGTCGACGACGGCGATTCCGTCCCTGGACGGCGGCGGCGCCGCCAGCACCTCGCCGAGCGCCCGCGCGCGCTCGCGGACATCGGCCGGGGCGTGCCGCAGCTCGCCCACCTCCGCCGCCTGCGCCGGGTCGTCGGCGACGAGCAGCTCCGCCCGCTCCAGCAATCGCGGCTCCAGCTCCTGCTTGCCCGGCATGTCGGCCCCCACGGCGACCACCGTAGCGCCCTCATCGATCCACTCGGCCTCGACCAGGAAGCGCCGCGCCGGGGTCACCGTCAACACGACCTGGGCGCCCTCGACCGCGGCCCGCACGTCGCCGGTCGCCGTCACCTCGATGCCGAGCCGCTCCGACATCTCCTCCGCGTAGGCGGCGGCGCGCTCGCCGTCGCGCCCGTACGCCACGACCTGCCCCGGCCGCCGCCGCTGGCACAGGTACTCGAGCTGCGCCCGCGCCTGCGTCCCGCAGCCGACGATGCCGACCCGCTCGACCTCGGCCGGAGCGAGGGCATCGATCGCGAGCGTGCCGGCCGCCGCGGTCCGCGCGTCGGTGAGGAGACCGCCGTCGAGCACGATCGCCAGCGGCGCCCCCGTCTCGGCACTCGCGAGCAGCGTCATGCCGGACGCCGCCGGCAGCCCCCGCCGCGGGTTGCCGTAGAAGCCGCTGGCGAGCTTGACCGCCCACTCGCCTGCTCCCTCCAGATAGGCCCCCTTGACGTGAGCCTCGCCCCGTTCGCCGAAGTCGAACGACATCGCGCCGGCCGCGCGCACCCGCCCCTGGGCCGCCGCGACCAGCGCCTCGCGAACCACGCCGAGGACGTCGGCGCCCTCCAGGCAGCGGCGCACGTCCGCCCGCCGCAACAGCCGGACCGGCGCCGCGCTCATCGACCGCGAGCGCGGACCGGGCCTTCGCGCTCGAGCACGCGCTCGAGCACCTCGAGCGCGATTGTCATGTCGTCGCTCGTGTTGAAGAAGTGCGGTGAGAAGCGGGTGGCGCCGAAGCGCGGCGAGACGATCACGTCGGAGCCGTTCAGCCAGCCGGCGACCTGCTCGCCGTCGCGGCCGGGGAAGCGGGCGGTGACGATGCCGGAGCGCCGCTCGTCCTCGGCCGGGGTGACGATCTCGGCCCCCAGCTCCTCGAGGCCGGCACGCAGCGTCGCGGAAAGCTCCATGTTGTGGGCGAAGATCGTCTCGACACCGATCTCGTCGACGTGCTCGATCGCGGACGCCAGGGCCACCCCGGCGCCGTAGGCCATCGTCGAGAACTCCATCTGCGCGAGCGGCGAGCGCGCCAGCCGCAGCGCCGAGGCGTCCATCGCGTAGGGGTCGGCGGTGCTCTTCCAGCCGACGAAGTGCGGGTCGAGCTGCTCCTGCAGCCGCGGGCCGACGTAACAGATCGCCGCGCCGAACGGGCCGCACAGCCACTTGTAGCCGGCGCAGACCAGGGCGTCGACGCGCGAGTGGGTCAGGTCGATCGGCACCGCCCCCACCGACTGGCTGCCGTCGACCACGAGCCAGGCGCCGTGGCCCTCGGCCAGCTTGGCGAGCCCGTCGAGGTCGAAGCGGTGGCCGGTCGCGTACTGGACGTGGCTGACGCAGATGACCGCCGTGTCGTCGTCGACGAACTCGGCGAGGGTGTCGAGCGAGAGCGACTGGGGCCGCTCGGCGGCGCGGACGAGGCGGACCTCGGCCCCGGTCTCCCGCGCCACGCGCATCCATGGATAGACGACGCTCGGGAACTCGAGGTCGATCGAGACGACGTTGCTCCCGCGGTCCGGCTTCAGCGACCAGGCGAGCTGGGAGAGCGCCTCGGTGACGCTGGTCGTCACCGCGACGTGTTCGGGCGGGACGTTGAGCAGGGCCCCGGCGGCGGCGCGCGCCCAGTCGAGCGCGGCGACCTCGGTCCGCTCGTCGAACCAGGTCGTGCCGTAGAGGCTGAGCTGGCGTTCGAACTGCTCGGCGGTGAAGCGGGCCGCGACCGGCATCAGCCCGATCGAGGCGGTGTTCAGGTAGCAGAGCTCCGAGAGCGACGGGAATTCCCGCGCCGGGGCGAGGCCGGTGCGGGCCGTCGCGAGGCTCAACTCGCCGCCCTCGCCGCCGCCGGCTCGCCGCCGCCCGCGGACGCGTCGGTCAGTTCGAGCAGGATCGCTTCGGCGTCCGCGAGGTGCTCGCGCACCGCCTCGGCGCAGCCGTCCGGATCGCCCGCGCGCAGCAGCCCGGCGATCCGGCGATGCTGCTCGGTGTCGCGCTCGCGGCCCTCGGTGCTGACGCCGCCGCCGAGGTAGAAGCCGAGCCGCAGCTTGCGCAGCAGTCCGAGGAAGAATTCGTTGAGCGCCTCGCTCCCCAGTGCGCTGACGAGGCTTGCGTGAAAGCTCATGTCGGCCTCGAAGGCGGCGTGCAGGTCGCCCTCGGCGACGGCGCTCTCGCGCGCCTCGCAGGCCTCCTCCAGCCGCCGCATCCCCCCCTCGCCCATCGAGGCCGCCGGCTCCACAGCGCTCAGCTCGATTGCCAGCCGCGCCCGGAACAGGTCTTCGACGTCCTCTCGCGAGAGCTCGGTGACGGTCACCCCGCGGTAGGCGCTGTAGGTGACGAGACCGTCGCGCTCGAGCAGCCGCAGCGCCTCGCGGATCGTGTTGCGCGAGACCCCGATCTCCTCCTGCAGGACGCTCTCGCGCAGCGGCGTCCCGGGAACCACCTCGCCCCGCAGGATCAGGTCGCAGATCCCGTCGGCGATCCGCTCGACCGTGGTTTCGCGGGTGAGCGCGAGCTTGCCGAGGCGGTTGGGGACATCCTCTTTCGCGTCATTCTTCATCAGTAGGATTGTTGAACATTAGCACGGTATTCTTCGTTGGACGATCCTCATCCAACGACCGTCCAGGCCCGCCAGGGGCCTCGTCCGGGACGACCAGCACGTCCTCGTTGCGCCAGCCGAAGGTCACCTCCGCGTCGATCGCCGGCGCCGGCGAGGAGCCCGCGTCCTGGCGCGCCAGGTAGGAGACCCCGCCGGACTCGATCGCGATCCGCCGGCTCGCCCCCAGGTAGGAGACGTCGACGACGCGCCCCCGCAGCTCGTTTTCGAGCCCCGCCTCCCCCAGCCGGACCGCCTGGGGACGGACCACGTAGCAGCGGCCCTCGCCGGGGAGGATGTTCGACTCGCCCATGAACTCTGCGACGAAGCGGTTGGCCGGCCGCTCGTAGAGCTCCTCCGGCGTGCCGATCTGCTCGATCCGGCCCTGCCGGAAGACGGCGATCCGGTCCGAGAGCGCCAGCGCCTCGCTCTGGTCGTGGGTGACGTAGACGAAGGTGATGCCGAGGTCGCGGTGGATCGTCTTGATCTCCCGCTGCAGGCTCTCGCGCAGCTTGCGGTCGAGCGCCCCGAGCGGCTCGTCCATCAGCAGCAAACGGGGGTTGAAGACGATCGCCCGCGCGAAGGCGACGCGCTGCTGCTGGCCGCCGCTCAGCTCGCGCGGGTAGCGGTGGCCGATGTCCCCCAGGCCGACGAGGTGGAGCGCCTCGGCGACGCGGCGGTCGCGCTCGCCGCGCGAGAGGCCGCGCTGCTTGAGCGGGTACGCCACGTTGGCCGCCGCCGTCATGTGCGGGAAGAGCGCGTAGCTCTGGAAGATCACGCCGACGTTGCGCTTGTGGGTAGGGATCGGCGCGACCGGGGCGCCGTCGAGGTAGATCTCGCCCTCGCTGAGGTCGGCGAAGCCGGCGATCGCGTTCAGCATCGTCGTCTTGCCCGAGCCGCTCGGCCCGAGCAGGGTCAGGAACTCGCCCGGGCGGACGTCGACCGAGACGCCGTCGAGCGCGGCGACGTCGCCGAAGCGCTTGACCGCGCCCTCGACCCGCAGGCCGGCGCCGCGCGACTCAGGCATGCGCGACCCTCCGCAACCGCCAGGCGCCGAGCATCAGGACGACCGTCGCCACCAGGATCAGCGAGGCGGCGGCGGCGATCGTCGGGTCGGCCCCCCGCTGCACCGTCCGGTACATCTCGACCGGCAGCGTCGAGGCCGTCGGCGAGGAGATGAAGACCGAGGCGAGCACCTCGTCGAAGGAGGTGAGGAAGGCGAAGAGCGCCGCCGTCGCGATCGACGGCAGCAGCACCGGCAGGGTGACGGTCGCCATCGCCTTGGCGCGGCCGGCGCCGAGGCTGGCGGCGGCGTCCTCGAGGCGCGTGTCGAAGCTGCGCAGGCCGGCGCCGACGATGACGACGACGAGCGGCACGGCGAGCGCGGTGTGGGCGAGCACGAAGCCCTCGAAGCTGCCGACCAGCCGCCAGTCAAGGAACACGGCGTAGACGCCGACCGCGAAGACGACCAGGGGCAGGATCATCGGCAGCACCAGCAGGGCGCCGACCAGCGGCTTGCCGGGGAATGAGCCGCGGACCAGCGCCAGCGCCGCCATGCAGCCCAGCGCCGTCGCCAGCGCGGTCGAGACCAGGCCGACGCCGAGCGAGCGCCACAGCGAGTCGGTCCAGAGCGGGTCGCTGAAGAAGTTCTCGTACCACCGCGTCGACCACGACTCGGGCGGGAAGGCGATCGATGCCTCGCCGGCGAAGCCCTGCGGGAAGACGACCAGCATCGGGCCGACCAGGAGCAGCACGGTGAGGCCGGTGGAGACCCAGAGCGCCGCCCGGCCGGGGCTGAGCCGCCAGCCGCCCTCCGGCCGGTAGAGGCCGAGCGTCCCCCCCTCCTGCTCGGGGACGCGCCAGCGCCGCGCCACCCCTGCGCAGACCGCCAGCAGCGCCAGCGTCACGCCGATCAGCACCACCGCCATCGCGCCGACGTGCCCCCAGGCGAGCAGCTGGCCGACCTGGATCTGCATCAGCTGCGAGTAGAGGGCGTTGGTCGGCGAGCCGATCAGGGCCGGGGTTACGTAGAAGCCGAGCGTCAGCACGAAGACGAGCAGGCAGCCGGCGGCGATCCCCGGCAGCGAGAGCGGCAGGTAGACCGAGAGGAAGCGCTTCAGCGGCCGGGCGCCGAGGCTGGCCCCGGCCATCAGCAGGCGGCGGTCGATGCCGCGCATGGTCGCGTAGAGGGGCAGCACCATCAGCGGCAGCAGGATCTGGGTGAAGACGACGGCGACCCCGAGGTCGGTGCCGATGAGCTCGACCCGGCCGAGGCCGAGGGCGGCGATCGCGTCGTTGAGCGGCCCGTTGTCCTGGAGGATCACCAGCCAGGCGTAGTTGCGGACCATGAAGCTGGTGAAGCCGGCGACGACGACGACGCCGAGCAGGAGCGCCCGCGTGCGCGCGCCCACCGTGGTCAGCAGGTACGCGTAGGGGTAGGCGACCAGCAGGCAGATCGCCGTCACCGCGAAGGCGGAGACGAGCGTGCGCCGCAGCACGACCAGGTTCGTGGAGGAGTCGATGAACCAGGCGTAGTTGTCGAGCCCGCCGCTCTCGGGGGGGTTGAAGTCGGTGACGCTGCGCAGCAGGACGGTCAGCGTCGGGAAGACGAAGAAGAGGGCGAGGAAGGCGACCAGCGGCAGCACGAGCAGGCCCCAGCGGTCGAAGCGCAGGCGACTCGGGATCGCGCTCATCCCTTCATACCTACCAGGAGAGCCATCTCGCGCCACTTCCAGAGGCAGTCGACGTCCTCGAAGCCGATCTCCCACAGCCAGCCGAGCTGCGTCTCGACGTCAAGGGTGCGGTCGGAGGGGTCCTCGTTCTCGACCGGCTCGCCGATCGCCTCGAAGAAGGCGAGGTGGAGGCGCTCGGTCGGCGAGGCGACGTGCTCGAAGTTGGCGAAGGCGCCGCCCGGCTCGAGCAGGCCGAAGACCTCGGCGCAGAGCGCCCGCTTGCGCTCGTGCTCGAGGTGGTGGATGGCGAACGAGGAGACGACGGCGTCGAAGCGGCCGAGGTCGGGCAGCGGCACGCCGAGGTCGTGCTCGACCAGCTCGACCCGCTCGTCGCCGGCGAAGCGCTCCCGCGCCGCGCTCAGCATGATCGGCGAGAAGTCGACGCCGACCGCGCGCATCCGCGGCCGGCCCTCGCGCAGCCGCGCCAGCAGGCGGCCGTCGCCGGTGCCGAGGTCGAGGACGCGGCGCGCGTCCAGGGGGATGTGGTCCAGCAGCACGCCCTCCCCCTCGAGGCGGTGCGGGAAGTCGTCGGCCCGCGCCAGGTAGCGGTCGACATGCTCAGCCTGCGTCCACTCGTCAGCGGGCATGCGGCGCAGTATCGCGCCGCATGCCCCCGATCGGGCGCATTTGCGAAGCGCGAGGCTTCCGGTGCGCCTTTTGCCAACAGGGGAAGCGAAAAGCGCACCGGAACGAGATCTTGCGCGAGCCTCGGAAAGCGCCTGCTACCGTGGAGGAGTCGGGTTTGGCCTTTCGCCACCCGTGAGGTTCCGTTTCCTCCGTGTGCCGCAGGCGCCTAGGGGCCACCGAATCTCCCCTAGACGTCTAATAAGGAGCACTCACATCACTTCGTTTGCCGATCTCGGCATATCCATGCCGATCGTCCGCGCGCTTGCGCGCCGCGACATCACCAGTCCCTTCCCCGTCCAGCAGCTCGTCGTCCGCGACGCCCTCGCCGGCCACGACCTGCTCGTGCAATCGCCGACCGGCTCCGGCAAGACGCTCGCCTTCGGGATCCCGATGCTGGAGCGCATCGAGCCCGGCGCCGGCCACCCCAGCGGCCTCGTGCTGGCGCCGACGCGCGAGCTGGCGGGCCAGATCGTCGAGGAGCTGCGCACGGTCGCCGCGGCCCGCGAGCTGAAGGTCGCCGCCGTCTACGGCGGGGTCGGCTTCGCCCCGCAGATCAAGGCCGCCCGCCGGGCCGACGTCCTCGTCGCCACCCCCGGGCGGCTCGAGGACCTGATCGCGCGCGGCGTCGTCTCGCTGAAGCAGGTGCGGGTCCTCGTCCTCGACGAGGCCGACCGCATGCTCGACATGGGCTTCAAGCCGGCGGTGAGCCGGATCGTCGCCCTCACCCCGGAGCGTCGCCAGACGCTCTTCTTCTCGGCGACGCTGGAGGGGGCGACGGGCAAGATCGCCGCCGCCTTCACCCGCGACGCCCGCCGCCACACCCAGGCCGCCGACAGCTCCGCCAAGGCCGACATCGAGCACCGCTTCCTCCACGTCGACTCGCAGAGCGCCAAGATCGACCACCTGGTCGAGCAGCTGCGCGACGCGGGCAGCGGCAGCACGCTGGTCTTCGTCCGCACCAAGCGCGGCGCCGACCGGCTCACCAAACGGCTGCGGGCGCGCCAGCTCGATGCCGCGGCGATGCACGGCGACAAGAGCCAGGGCCAGCGCGAACGTGCCCTGGCGCGCTTCGAGGCCGGCGAGATCGACGCGCTGGTCGCGACCGACGTCGCCGCCCGCGGGATCGACGTCGCCGGCGTCACCCACGTCGTCAACTTCGACGCTCCCGCCGACCGCGACTCCTACGTCCACCGCGTCGGCCGCACCGGCCGCGCCGGGCGGCGCGGGACAGGGATCAGCTTCGTGCTCGCCGACCAGGCCGACGAGGTGCGCCGCATGGCCGGCGACCTCGGCCTCTCCCGCGAGTTCGGCGACCACGGCAGGGCGCCCGGCAACGACCACGCCAGGCCGACCGCCTCGCGGCACGGCTCGGCGCGGCGCTCGCGCCGCCGCAAGGCGAGGGTGGCCCGATGAGCGTGCGCACCGCGCCCCACCGCTGGGTCTGCGGCCGCTGCGGCGTCTCGGTCGGGCAGCTCGACGGCCGCCACGCCCCGCTTCCCGCCAGCTGGGAGAGCGGCGACGAGGGCGACTTCTGCCTCGCCTGCCGCCGCGGCCGCGCCGCCGACGCCGCACAGGAGGCGGCCGCCGACGCCAGCGTCGCCGATCGCTCCAAGGCCCGGCGCACCGGCCTGATCGAGTTCGAAGTGAGCCGCATGCCCGACCTCACCGACGGCGCGATCGCCAAGTCCTGCCGCACCAGCGCCGCCGCGGTCGCCGCGGTGCGCAAGCGGATGCGCGGGGGCGACCGCGCCATCGCGTAGCGGCGATGGAGCGCTGCAGCCGGGCGGCGACCCTGTCGCGCTACTCGCAGCCGGAGCCGTCGCCGTCGGCGTCCAACCCGTGCGGGTCGGCGCCGTAGACCGAGACGGTTTCCCCGACTTCCGCGCAGTCGACGTCGGGCGGGTAGGGCGGCACGCAACCGGAGTAGTTGGGGTCGCAGCCACTCGGGCTTTCTTCTTCGAATTCTTCAGCTTCTTCGGCTTCTTCCCGCGCCACGCGTTCCAGCCGAATCGCCTCCCGCGCCGCTTCCTCTTCTTCGCGCGCCACCTGAGCCGCCAACCGGCGCTCGAAACGTTGCGCGTCGGCCTGCGCGTCGACCAGGCGGTTCTTGGCACTGGCTAGAGCCCCGTTCGCTTTGCGAACGGCCGCGCGCGCGACCCGCTCCCGAGCAAGCGGCCGCACCGCCCGCCGCCGGGCGGCTTCTGCTTTTGCTCGGGCTTCCTTCAGTTGCGCCGCTCCACGGCCGCGTTCGAGAGCATCGGATTCCGCCCGCAGCTGCGCCGATATGTCGGGCTCGGAGGGGTCCTCCGCGAAGAGAGCCGAACCGAGTCCGCCGAGCGCAAGCAGGAGCAGCAGCGCGGCGGCGACCCGCGCGACCCAATCTGGGAATCGATCGCGCTTGAGCAGCGGCTTGGCGTTGCCACGCTCCACTTCGAGCGAGTGGCGGGCCAGGAGGAATGCGGCAGGCAGCACCAGGCCGAGCCCGAACAGCAAGGCGCCTACAGCGGCAAGGATGCCCTCCCCTCCCCCGAGGGCAGCGCCGACGATGAGCAGGAGGAACCCGCCGCCGAGGCAGATTCCGAGGGCCTGCGCCAGCGAGACCCCGGTGAGCGCGTCGACCGGAGCCCAGGTTCGGAAGCGGCGCCAGGCGAGCGCGATCGCGACACCCAGCAGCGCCGCAAGCGAGATCCCGATGCCGTTGGCGACTTCCTGGTCGTGCTCCTCCTCTTCCTCTTCGTGGCTCTCCTCGAGCGCCGCGATCCGCGTCCTGGCTTGACGCTGCCGGTCGAGCAGATCGGCCCTCAGGTCTCGGGCCGCGGCTCGGCTCGCGCGGACCGCCCTGGCCAGGGGACGCGCCCGGCTGGCGGCGGCGCTGTGCTCGGCCCGCGCCGCGTCGAGCTCACCTTGCGCCGCCGCGATCTCGGCCGTCGCGCTCGTCGCTCGCGATTCGGCTTCGCTGAGGCCGGTTGCCGGTTCGACGGCCCGCGCCGAGCCGCCCAAGAAGGCCAATATGACCAAGACGAGTGGCGCGATCAGCGCCGCGCTACCCCATTGCCTCTGGACCACGTGCCCTCCGATCGTCGGCTTAGCGGCGGGTAACTTAACGGAACGTATCCGTCTCTGCTCGGGAACTTCGCTCCGCCTCGGCGATTCGCTCCCAACGCGGTAAAGACATCCACGGGTTGGACGACGCCTCTCATTGGGTAGACGGAGCGCGGATGGGAGTCGCGAGCGCGATGCGCAGGACGTCCGCGCCGGTTGTGGCGGCGATCGCGGCTGCCCTATTGCTCGCGTCACCCGCCGCCGCGGCCGTTCCCAGCGTCTACGGCGGCGCCGTCGCCTGCGCGGCGCAGCCGGCGAGCGGCAACGTGCGTCTCTGCTCCGGGCCGACCGTGACCTGGGACGAGCAGACCAAGGTCGACGTCAACGTGATCCTGCCGCCCGAGCCGGTCGCGGGCTCGGACGGCCCGTACCCGGCGATCGGGGTCTTCCACGGCTGGGGCGGCTCGAAGATTGGGCTCGCGGACGCCCGCACGCGGGGCTGGGCCGAAGAGGGCTACCTCGTCTTCAGCATGAGCGACCGGGGCTGGGGCAACTCGTGCGGCTCCTCGGATCCCGACCGCACCCCGCTCAGCACCAAATGCGCCAAGGGCTACAACCACCTGATGGACACCCGCTACGAGGTGCGCGACGCGCAGCACCTGCTCGGCGTCCTCGCCGACGAAGGCCTCGTCCAGCCCGACCGGATCGGCGCCACCGGCGTCTCCTACGGCGGCGGGCTCTCGCTGGCGCTGGCCGCCCTGCGCGACCGCACCATGCTGCCCGACGGCTCGCTCGTCCCCTGGACCAGCCCGGAGGGCACGCCGATGGAGCTGGCCGCGGCCGTCCCGCAGTGGCCCTGGAGCGACCTCGCCTACTCGCTGATGCCGAACGGCGCCACCCTCGACTACGTCGCCGACGCCCCCTACCTGGGGCCGAACGGGACGGCGCCGATCGGGGTGATGAAGCAGTCCTACGTGAGCGGCCTCTTCGCGCTCGGCCAGGCGCTCAGCAACTACGCCCCGGCCGGCACCGACCCCGATGCCGATCTGGTCACCTGGTACGGGCTGGTCAGCGCCGGCGAGCCCTACGACGTCAACCCGCTTGCCCAGGACGTCGTCGAGGAGATCGCGACCCACCACTCCTCCTATTACGTGGACCACTCGCGGCCGCCGGCGCCGCTGCTGATCCAGAGCGGCTGGAACGACGACCTCTTCCCGGTCGACGAGGCGGTCCGCTTCTACAACCGCACCCGGACCGAGTATCCGGGCAACCCGATCTCGCTCTACCTGATGGACGACGGCCACGACCGCAGCCAGAGCAAGCCGGCTGACGTCGCCGCCTTCGCCGCCCGCCTCGACGCCTGGTTCGACCATTACCTGAAGGGCGCCGGGCCGGCGCCGGAGTCGAGCGTCGAGGCGCTGACCACGCGCTGCGGGGCGGCGTCGGAAGGCCCCTACGCGGCGCCGACCTGGAACGACCTGGCGCCGGGTGAGATCCGGCTCGCCGATGCGGCCGCGAAGACCGTCACCCCCGCCGCGGGCGATCCCTCGATCGGCCTCGCCTTCGATCCGATCGCCGGCAAAAACGCCTGCGCCACCGCCTCCGGCGCCGACCAGCCGGGAGCCGCGAGCTACCGGCTAGCGCCGGCGCCCGCGCCCGGCTTCACCCTGGCCGGCTCGTCGACCGTCGTCGCCGACATCGCCACGACGGGCAGCACCTCGCAGCTCGCGGCCCGGCTGCTCGACGTCTCGCCGGACGGGAAAACCGAGGCGCTGGTCACGCGCGGGCTGCTGCGACCCGGCGCGGGCGGCGACGGCGTCGTCTTCCAGCTCCACCCGCAGGCCTACCGCTTCGCGCCCGGGCATGTCGCGAAGCTGGAGCTGCTGCCCGCCGACGCCCCCTATTCGCGACCTTCGAACGGCCAGGCGCCGATCTCGGTCTCGAACCTGGAGCTGCGCCTGCCCGTGCTGGAGGTGCCCGGCTCGCTGGGCGGCCTGGTGGCGGCGCCTGCCGCAAAGGCCCTGCCGCCCGGCTACGAGCTCGCGATCGACTACCGGGCAACGAGCGGCGACAGCGGCGGAGAGGACGGCTCTGGGTCGGGCAGCGGGGATGCGGCGGCCGGCGCGGGCGGCGATGGCGCGAACGCCTCGGCAGCCGCCGGCGCCATGGGCGTCGCCAGCCTCGCCCGCGGGCCGCTCGTCCTCACGAGGAAGACGATCATCGTCCGCCTCGGCTGCGACGGAGCGTGGCCCTGTGAGGGGCAGATCTCGGTCAGCGCCGGCCGGCGGACGCTCGCTCGCGGGCCGTTCGCGCTTGCCGCCGGTGAAACCGGCAGGACGAGGCTCCCGCTCACGAAGGCGGGTCGAGCGTTCCGCCAGACCCGACTGCTCTCCTCGGCGCGGCGCAGCGTCCGCGCCCGCGTCGAGATCGCCGCCTCGCAGGGCGCGGCGCCGCTGGTGCTGAGAAGAGCGGTGCGGCTGCCTCAGGCGGGCTGAGCCAGCACCGTCGCCTCGGCGCGGCCGCGCAGCTCGACCGCCTCCCCCAGCGCCCAGCTGCCTGCCTCCGAGCCGCCGGCCAGCTCCACGGTGCGCGCCGACGCGAGCACGTGCGGGGTGCGCTCCTTGGCGAGGTCGGCGAGGCGCGCCGCCTCGTTGACGGGGTCGCCGATCACCGTGTACTCGAAGCGGTGCTCGTGGCCGACGTGGCCGGCGACCACGGTGCCCGACCCCACCCCCACTCCGGCCTCGAGCTCCCGCACCGAGGAGCGCAGCCGCCGGTCGATCTCGCGCGCAGCCGCCAGCGCCCTGCCGTGGGCGCCGTCGAGGTCCTGCGGCGCGCCGAAGACTGCCAGCGCCGCGTCGCCCTCGAACTTGTTGATCCAGCCGCCGTGCGCCTCGACGACCTCGACCACCTCGCCGAAGAAGCGGTTGAGCAGCTGCACGACCTCGTGCGGCGAGCGGGTCGCGGCGAGCCGGGTCGAGCCGATCACGTCGACGAAGATCACCGCGACCTCCCGTTCGGCGCCGCCCAGGTCGACCCCGGTCGCGAGCGCCTCCTGGGCGACCTCGCGGCCGACCTGCCGGCCGAAGAGGTCGCGGATCCGCTCGCGCTCGCGCAGCCCCGCCACCATCTCGTTGAAGCCGGCCTGCAGGAGGCCGACCTGGGTGCTGTCCCAGACCGCCAGCTCGACGTCGAAGTTGCCCTCCTGCACCTCGGCGACGCCGCGGCGGATCGAGCCGATCGGGTGGACCGTCGCGTAGGCGGCCAGCAGCGAGGCGAGCGCGCCGAAGACGAGGGCGATCGCGCAGAGCGTCACCGTCGTCAGCGCCAGGGTCGTCTCGGTCATCTCGACCGGGGTGAGCGCGACGACACCGATCAGCGCCAGGCCGACGATCGGCGCGCCCGTGCCGAGCGCCCAGGTGAACAGCCAGCGCGCCGTCAGGCCGGGCACGCCGCGCCGGCGCGGGGCGCCGCTGGCGAGCGCCCGCGACGCGACGGGCCGCAGCGCCAGCTCGGTCAGCAGGTAGGCCACCGCGCAGGTGGTGACGCCGCCGAGGGCGACGGTCAGCCCGACGCCGAGAGCGAGCAGCGGGTCGAAGAGGAGGTTGAGGAGCGCGAAGGCGGCGACCGCCACCCCCCAGAGCGCCGCGGCGACGGCGAGGACCCGCAGGGGCGCTCGCAGCACCCGCAGCTTCTCGGCGTCGTCCGGAGGCCGGTCGGGGTCGAGCCACGACCTGATCCCGCGCTCGCCGCCCTCGACCAGGCGCCTCCCCCATCTGACCCCGAGGGCGATCGCGACGGCCAGGTAGGCGACGGCGAGGACGAGGTTGGCGAGCACGGTCTGGTCGCGGTCGAGGCCCGGCGGCTTGGGCAGGACGAGGACCGCGAAGGCGATCACGACCAGCGCCCCGACCGCGTTGGCGGCGACGATCGCGGTGACGGTGAGGCGGCGGGCCCGGTCGCCGAGCCTGCGCCCGGGCATGGTCGGATCGCCGATCAGCCACGGGTGGTTGACCAGGCGGTCCAGCAGCGGCCTCGGGCTCAGCGCGGGCAAGGCCCGCGAAGTAATAGCGACCGCGGGGCGACATCTCCTCGCCGGGGTGCTCCAGAGGGGACATGTGGCCGCTCTCTACCAGGCGGTCGAACCCAACGGAGACATTTGGGGGTCGTAGCCCCCAAAAGTCTCCGTTGCCCATTCCGCCCCCTTCACAGAAGATTCACATTGCCGCACTAAGGTAATCCTGAGCGGTTGGGAGGCGCGTAGGCCGCCACGCAAACGCCCGCGGTGGCGGGCAGGAGGAGAGGAACAGATGTCTGCTGCACGACCGAGGCGGCGATTCGCCGCTGTCCTGATCGCGGCGCTGCTCGCGCTGCCCACCTTTGGCGCTTCGTCGGCCCAGGCCGCACCGAGCTCGTTCGACGCGCTGGGCGACTCGATCACCCGCGCCTTCAACACGGCGTGTCCCTTCTACTGGACGGACTGCGCGCTCACCAACTCGTGGGCGACCGGCAGCAACAGCAGCGTCAACAGCGTCTACACCCGGCTCACAGCCTTCGGACCGGTGACCCGCTACAACGACGCGGTCAGCGGCGCGAAGATGGTCGACCTGCCGGGTCAGGCGACCACCGCGGTGGGCCGCAAAGTCGAAGCGGTGACGATCCTGATGGGCGCCAACGACGCCTGCGGCGGCTCCAGCGGCGTGATGACCGAAGTCTCGTCCTACCAGGCGAACTTCGAAAAAGCGATGGCCACCCTGACCACCGGCCTGCCGAACGCGGACATCAAAGTGGGCTCGGTCCCGGACATCTACCAGCTCTGGGAGCTCTTCTACAAAAACAAATCGGCGGTCAATGCCTGGCAGACGTTCAAAATGTGCGAGTCGATGCTGGCGAACCCGACGTCCACCGCCGCAGTGGACATGGAACGGCGGACAAACGTGCGTCAACGCATCCAGGAATACAACTCCGTCCTGCAAACCGTCTGCGCCAAATACGCGAAATGCGAATACGACGGTGGCGCCGGCTTCAACACGAAATTCAAAACCGAACACGTGTCGACGGCCGACTACTTCCACCCAAGCGTCGCGGGTCAGGCGCTGATCGCGGAAGTGGCCTGGAACGCCCTCGGCTACTAACCGCGGTTGCACCGTTCGGGCGCCCGGCCGTCTAGCTCGGCCGGGCGCCTGGTCGTGCCCGCCCCCTCGTCTCAGCGCTCAGCGCCGCAGGGTGGACGCGACCCGCCTCCTCGCCGTCTCTCCGCTGGCGCCGGTCGCCACGGCGACGATCGTCAGCCGGACGATGCGCGTCCGCCCGAGAGCGTCGGCTCCCCCGCGCGGCAAGACGAGCGTCACCTTGCGCTCGCCGGCCTCGCCGAAGCGAGCCGTCTTGCGCTTGAACCGGGTGACGACCTCCGGCGCCCCGCGGCCGCGACCTCCGTCCCTGGCGCTGCCGCTCAAGAGCACCGTCGCCGCCGCGCGGACCTTCACGGTGACGACCACCCGCCCCGTCCGCACCAGCTCGCGGAGCGACGCACCCTTGACCGCGAGGGAGAGGTCGACCCCGCCGCGCGGCTCCTCGGGGCCCTTTGGGTCCCCGGGCGGCTGAGGCGAGTCCAGATTCGGCACGACCGTGTAGGCGAAGGAGGCGCTGCCCGTAAGCCCCGTCTTGGAGACGGCGGTGACCGTGTAGGCGTGGCTGCCGGCCGTCGCGGTGTCGAGACGCCCGGAGCCGCCGCTCGCGGTCTTCGTCCCAGTCGAGTCGTCGCAGGAGGAGAGGCCGGTGCCGCCCGCGCCCTCGCCGCAGGAGAATTCGGTCGGCACGATCTGGCCGACCGCGTATGTCGCGCCACCCGCGGGAGAGGAGATCGCCGCGGAGGGCGGACCGGCCACGTTCAGGCCGACCGTCGCGTCGGCGTGGTTGCCGGCGGGGTCCGTCGCGCGGTAGCCGAAGGAGTCCGTTCCCAGGAAGCCCGGCTCGGGCGCGTAGGTGAACGACCCGTCGCTCCGCACGGTCAGGGAGCCGTGGCTCGGAGGGCTGAGCAGGGCCGCGCTCAGCGAGACGCCGTCCGGGGTCGAGCCGCCCGAGAGGACGCCGAGATCGGCCGGGACGTCGAGCTCGCGATCCCCAAAGGTCGTGTAGCTATGAGGGCCGGGGCTGACCGGGTTGTCGTACTCGATGGACAGCCAGCCGTCGCCCTCCCCCGCCGACTCGGAGCCGACCAGCCGACCCGGCGCGACGAAGCTCGAGCCTCCGCCGCCGCCTCCCGAGCCCGCCCTGGCGTCGCACTCGTCCCAGGCGCCGCCGCCTCCCTGCCCGCCGCCGGCATAACCGCCGCCTCCGCCTCCGCCGCCATCCGCGACCCCGCCCCCGCCGGCGAAGCTGGCCCCGGACGCGCCGGCCGAACCCGCGTGCGCGCCGCCCGAGCAGGCGGTGGAGCCGGCGACCTGCCCGGCCGCCCCGGCGCCGCCGCCCGCTCCGCCGGCGAGACCTTTTCCGCCACCCTGGAGCGTCGCGCCCTGCGCCGTGTTTTGCCCACCGGCGGTCCCGGCCGAGCCCTGCTCGCCGCCGGCCCCGCCCCTGCCGCCAGCCGCGAGAAGCGTGCCGTTGGCGCCGTCGAGGCCGCCCCCGCCGCCGCCGGCGGCGAGGACCTCGAGCGTCGAGTCGAGCTCGAGCTTGGTGTAGCCACCGCCGCCGCCGCCGTAACCCCCGTCGCCGCCGCCGTTGAAGCCGCCCGCGCCGCCCTCGGAATAAGGCTGCCCCTGCCCGCCGACGCTGATCTCGGCGACCTGCCCCGGCGCGAGCGGCTCCAGCGTCGCCCAGATCCGAGCCCCGACGCCGCCAAGTCGCTCCGGCCCGCCGCGGCCGCCGCCCCCTCCCGCTCCCTCGACGGTCAGAGACGCCTCGTGCACGCCGGCAGGAACGGTCCAGCTCGCGACGGCGCCCGAGTACCGGAAGGCGAGCTTGCACTCGCCGTCAGCGCAGGTCGGCCCCGAGGCGACGGGAACCGTGACGGTCAGCGGCTCGGATGGCTCGCTCTGGTTGCCCGACGTGTCCTCCGCGACGACGGCGTAGTCGTGATCGCCCGCCGGAGCGTCGGCGTCGAGGAAGGTCGGGGTGGTCACGCTTCCGACCCGCTCGCCATCGCGGAAGACGAGGTAGCGCTCCACCCCCACGTCGTCGGCGCTCACCCAGCTGAGCCGCACCCCGTCGGCTCCGACGGTTGCCTGTAGCTCGTCCGGGACGGTGGGTGGCTCTTCGTCGAGATAGACCGAGACCGTCGCGCTGCCGCCGCCGGCCGCCAGCGTCGTGATCCGCACCGGCCCTCCGTCGAACGTCTGGCCGACTTTCAGCGGCGCGTCGCCGAACGAGGAGGTCGTCGGGTTCGCGTCGAGCAACAGCGTCTCCGCCGATTGGCCCGTCGTGGCCCTGATCGAGACGCCGGTGGTGGAGGCGTCGGCGACGTTCTCGAACACGCCGCCTTTCTCCCTCACCTCGAGGAAATACCAGGAGGTGACGAAGCCGCCGACGGTTTCGGTCCTGGGAACGCGCAGGACCGTCGGCTCGGCGGTGGGGTCGAGCGCGGACCGCATCGAGTAGGTCCCCGACGCTTCGACCGTCTCGACGTTCTGCGGCGTGAGGATGCCGAGCTTCTCGAGGTTCCAGCCGCTGTTGTGCCTCGGGGCGATGTTCCCCATCGCGTCGAAAGGGTCTCCGTACTCGGCGACGGTGCAGGTGTCGCTGATCTGGACCCGGCTCCCGCCGGAGGTGCAGGTCCAGCTGCCGGCATGCAGGAGGCCGAGGTTGTGACCCAGCTCGTGGATGGTGACGCGGTGCCGTACGCCGAAGAGGTCGCCGTTGACCATCGCCCAATCGCCGGCGAGGGCCGCCGTGCCGAGCCAGGAGCAGCTGCTCTGGTAGGGAAACTCGTAGATCAGGTGCTGGTAGCCCGTGAGGTCGATCCCCTGGGCGGCCGCGGCGGCGTCGGCGGCGTCCTTCCAGGCTTCGTACTGGCAATCGGCGGTGGGAGTGTCGAGGGCAAACCAGCCGAACACGTCGCCGCTCGGCTCCAGCTTTCCCTTCAGGGATATCCCGCCATAGGACTCCTCCTCGTAGAAGGCGCTGACGGAGTTCGCCGCGGTGAAGACCTCCGCCCGCGCCTCCGCCTTGGACCAAGGGGCGGCGGACGCGCCGAAGGTGATCAGGAGGACCGCGACGTTGCGCGGGCCGGGCGCGACGGCTGGCTGCGGGCTCGCGGACGTCGCCTCCACCGCACCCACCAGACGGCCGTCACGCAACGTCCCCGTGACCGCGACCCGGTCGCCCGGTTCCGCCGCGAGCTCGGTCGGCCGAACCACGGTCTCCCGATCGCCGGACCTGAGCGTGTAGCGGGTGTTCGACTCCCCGGCCCGGAAGTCGTCGGTGACGGTCGCCTCGAGCGTTCCCGTGCGCGTGACCGATGCCTGCGCGGGCGAGGCGAGCGCGAGGGCCGCGGCGCCGAGAGCGCCGAGCCCGGCCAGTCGCCGACCGAGCCTGCGTCGTTCTTCCCTGGACTTCACGGCCTTCGTCACCCTGCTTCCTGCCGACTCGTAAACGGGCAGTTTCCCGTCTGAGAAGTGTAGGGAAGGCCTGCCGGGAGAAACCAGCCCCTACCGCTCGCCCGCTGCCGGCGGCGCGGTCGGGTCGTTGCTCTCCTGCCCCAGTTTCTCCCGGGCGATGTAGTCCTCGGCCAGCAGCAGGTTCTCCCGCGAGCGCTCGACGACGTTGAGCAGATCGCCCATCAGGGCCACCTCCTCGACCTGCTCCTTGACGAACCACTGCAGGAACTGCTCGGCGCGGTAGTCCTTCAGCTCGCGGGCGAGCTCGAAGAGGGCGAAGATCTCGTCGCTGACGCGCTGCTCCTGCTCGAGCGCCATCCGCACCGGGGCGCTGCCGTCGGCGTAGGTCGTCTGGTGGGAGCGGACGTCCGGGATCCGCACCTCCTCGCCGACGTCGAGCAGGTAGCGGATCATCATCATCGCGTGCTCGCGCTCCTCCAGCGCCTGCCGGTAGAAGAAGGCGGCGAGGCGAGGCAGGGTCTCGGCGTCGTAGTAGACGGCGGCGGCCACGTACTGCTGCGAGGCGGCGAACTCGTTGGCGATCTGCTCGTTGAGGGCGTCGGCGAAGGACTTCTCAGGCATCCGGGGCTCCCTTGTCGCTGGCGGGTCGCCCCACCGTAACCGAGGTCAGGTCAGCCAGCGACGACGCCGGCTTCGGCGGCCGGCGCCGCGTAGGCGGCGGCGAGCGTCGCCACCGTCTCGTGGGCGTTGAGCCCGCTCGGGTTGGGGACGACCCAGAGCGCCGCGCCCGACCACCGGCTCGCGCTCTCCAGCGTCTCCGGCTGCCGGCCGAGGACCGCGCCGCGCGCGCCGAACGCTTCGCGGTAGGCGGTGATCCCGGCGATCGCGACGACCCTCGGCCGGTGCTCGGCGACGAAGCGCAGCAGCCGCGCGCCGCCTTCGCGCAGCTCATCGGGCGAAAGCTCGGAGGCACGCGCGGTGGCTCGCCGCACGAGGTTGGTGATCCCGACGCCCCGCGAGACCAGATGCGCCCGGTCCGCATCGCTCATCCCCGCCACCCGGTCGACCTCGTGGTCGGTGATGCCGGCCGCGGCAAGCGCCGGGTAGAAGCGATTGGTCGGATGAGCGAAGTGGGTCTGGACCGCCGCCGTCCACAGGCCCGGGTTGATGCCGACGAACAGCAGCCTCAGCCCCGGCCCGACGAGATCCTCGACCTCATGGCCGCGGAACTCCTCCAGCTCCAGGCGCGTGAATCCCACGGGCGCGATCCTGACGGAGCGGCGCGAGCGGAGCCGAGGCCCCCGGTCCCTAAGCTGCGCTCGTCAGGAATCCGCTACGGCCCTGAGATCCAGGGCCACGAGGTCCACCTCTGCAGCCTCGAGCCGTTGACGTCGCTGACCCAGACGTTCCCCCTCGGGTCGAGGGCGACTCCGCTGGCCATGTTGAACTGACCGTCGCCGGTTCCCGAGGAGCCGAACTTGGTCAGGTATTCGCCCGTCGGGCCGAAGACCTGAACACGGTTGTTGAAGCCGTCGGCGACCCAGACGTTTCCATAGGTGTCGATGGCGAGGCCGCGGGGATTCCAGAGCTGCCCGTTTTCGCTGCCCAGGCTGCCGAAGGAGCGCAGGAGAGTCCCGGTGGAGCTGTACTCCCGGATCTTCTCCGAGCTGCCGCTGCTCCAGACGTCGCCGTTGGCGTCTATCGCGATCCCGATGTTGTATTCGCCGATCGCGATTTTCCTGATGAAGGCGCCGGTCGCGCTGAAGGCCTGGATTCGTTTGTTGTAGGTGTCGGCGACCCAGACGTTGCCGCTTTTGTCGACGGTTATGCCGAACGGGTCGTTGAAGGCGCCGTCGGCCGTTCCTTCGCTGCCGAAGGCCCGGATGAACTGGCCCGTGGCGGTCAGCTCTTGCACGCGGTCGTTGTGGGTGTCGGCGACCCAGACGTCGCCCTGCTGGTCGAACGCGACCCCGTACGGTTCCTTGAACTGGCCGTTGCCAGGGCCGAAGGAGCCGAACTGCCTGACGTAATTGCCCGCATCGTCGAAGATCTGGATTCGGTTGTTCAGGGCGTCGGCGACGGCAACCGTCCCGTTCACCGGGCTGACCGCGACGCTGGAAGGTTCGTTGAACTGGCCAGGGCTGGAACCGGCCACGCCGGCGACTTTGGAGAAGGTGGGCGCCAGATCCGGCGTTTTGAACGTCTGGTCGGCAGTCGCGTTCTTCCCTTCTTGGTTCTCAGCGACGATCCGATAGTGGTACGTCGTGCTGGGTTTGAGCCCGGTTATGAGCCGATTGACCCGGACCGGCGCCTGTCCCGACCCAACCGATTGATCAGGCACCGGAGCGACGTTGCCATAGGAGGAAGTCAGCCCCCATTCGAATCGATAGGTGGCCGCGGAGCCGTTGGGATCGACGGTCCCCCGCAGATTCGCTTCGTAGTGGCCGACCTGGGAGCTTTCGGTCGCCAGGCCCGGGCGCCACTCGGGGGCCACGGCGATCAGAGGCTTTAAGGCTTCCTCTTCGACTCCGCCCGCGCCTGCGCAGCCGGAGGTGGGCATGCAGTCTACATCCCACATGATCGCGGTCTTGTCGCTCTCGAGGAACGTCCCCTGGGGGATGAACGCGGCGCCATTCCACCTTTCCACCACAGCACGGTACCTCGGGTCCCTCGCGAAGCCAACAGCTGTGCAGTGCTCCGGAGAGGCACACGCCACTCCCCAAAGTTCCGTGTTGGGGCGTTGTATCAACGACCAATTCGTTCCATTCCACACCTGAGCATAGGATTCGGTGCTCACCGCCAAGCAGAAGCTCTGTGAGGTGCAGGAGACATCTACGAAGCTGTGAGGACCTGCCTGGGGGCGCGTAGTCCAAGACGAGCCGTTCCAGATAAGCGATTCCCCATTGCCCGTCACCGCACAGAAGCTCGTGGAAGGACAGGAGACTCCCAGCAGATCACCTGGAGCATCGGGAAGTGGGTACATGTTCGACCAAGTCCCGTCTTTGTAGCGCGCAACGTACATTTCCCAGGATGGAGAGCCGCTTGATTCGCCGTCCTTGAAGTATCCGACCGCCATGCACTCGCTACTGGAGGCACACGAGACGTCATCGAGGCGCGCATATGGCACCGACGCTGGCGTCGGAGGAGCTGGGATTGATTGGTGGACAACCCAGCTCGTCCCGTTCCACTTCTCAGCCAGGGGGACGACCGTGTTTCCCATCTGCACCATTCCCACCGCTATGCAGTTGGTCGCCGACGCGCACGACACTCCGCGAAGCACTGGGTAGAAGCCGCCAATCGGCGTTGGCATCGACACGAAACTCCACTGACTCCCTTTCCACACATACGAACCGAGCTGCTGAGTCCCCCCCGTGGTGTGGGACCAGTCGATTCCCATGCACCAGTTGTCCGTTGGACAGGAGACTCCCGACAGTTGCTCTTCTTCCGAGACAGGCCCATTCGCAAGGGCTTGCAAGGCCCACTGGGAGGGCGTAAAGGTGCGGTCCGCGCCGTACACCGTGCCCTGGGAAGTCGTCACCGCGAGTCGATAGTGATAGGTCCGACCCGGTACGAGCCCTGCGAGTTTGGCGGTCACGGTGATGTAGGTGCCGTCTATGCTTTTAGATGAGGCGGCCACGGATTGGCCATAGCTGATGGTCGGGCCGTATTCAAATTTGTAGGTGGCTCCCAGGCCTCGAGTGTTGAGCGAGCCGTTCAGGGACACGTTGCCGATTTCAGTGCTCTGCCAGCCACCCGTCGCTGCTTCGGGGGCGCTGAGCGGGGTACCACCGATATATACAAGCGGCTCGTAGGAGCCGTCTTCGGAGGTGTCGTTCCAGTCGAGGCTGCCGCCCCCAACCAGCTGTTTCCGGATCCCTTCCACATCGCTTCTGGTGGCTGGGTTCGCTTTGGAGGCAAGGACCGCAGCCGCCCCTGCGACGTGAGGGGTCGCCATCGAGGTGCCGTTCAAGCTGCCGTAGCTCGAGCCGTACTTCGACCCGCCGACCGGCAGCGTCGAGTAAACGCACGCGCCCGGAGCCGCCACATCCACGGCCGAACCCCGATTGCTGCCCCAGTTGACACCCTTGGCGAGAGAATCGTCTTTGCCCTGGCAATTCGGGCCTTTGCCACCCGGTATCCCGTCGGTGTCGACGATGGCCGAGACGGTGATGGCGGCCGGGACGTTGGCCGGGCTCGTGCGGAGGGCGTTCAGGGCGTCGTTCCCCGCCGCGACGACGACCACAACGCCGGCGTTGACAGCTGCATTGATCGCGTCTTCAATCGGCTGGGAACGCCCGACCCGTCCGAGGCTCATGTTGGCCACCTCGATCTGACTCGAGTGCGCGACGACCCACTCGATTCCCGCGATGATCCAGGGGTCGTATCCGCTTCCTTCGTTGTTAAGCACCCGGATGGCCCAGAGGCGAGCCCCCGGAGCAACCCCGACCACGCCGAAGTCGTTGTCGATCGCCCCTACCGTCCCTGCGACGTGGGTGCCATGACCGTCACCGTCCACGCCAGCATTGTCAACGCATTGCTTTGTGTTCCATTCGCTTTCCCCTTCACTGGGCGGAACGCAATTCTCCCGCCCGACCACGTTGAGATCGGGGTGAGTGAAGTCGATGCCGGTATCGATGATCGCGACATCGGCATCGACGCGCACGTCGTCTATGGCGTCGATGTCGATGGCTGGATTGGTGCTGGCGCCGATGCGTTTTATCCCAAAGGGCAGCGTCTCCGCCGTGGTCTCGTACTCGTGAACAGGGCTGACGTACTTGACACTCGGGCTACGGCGCAGCGCGTCGACGGCGGCATCGGACAGCTTCGCCGAATAGCCCGCGAGCGCGTGACGGTAGACGAAGCCGAGGCGGCCTCCGTAGCGCTCGGTCTGGGCCTCGGCCACGGCGCCTGGGTGGTCCACCGAATCGTTCAGGACGACGATGTAATGCCCGGGAACTATGCTATTCATCGCTTCGTCGGTAACCCCAGCAGGACCGCCATAGCCACTGCGGTCCAAAGATTTCCCCAAAAGCTCCGCCGGAGTTCCCGTAGCATTTGACGCGGCCGGCGGAATCGCGAGCACGGCGGTCAGCAGGATTAGCAGGAGCATTCCACAGCGCAGTCCACCCCTTGACTGCCAACTATTCCCTGCCCGATTAACCCAAGAGTGCTTCAGGTTCGGATGTGCATACTGCGCTACGCGGGCGCTCAAATCGATTGCCTCCCCAGACTGTTCGTCGTGATCGAAGCTCCCGGTAACGTGAGTCAACTTCGCTCCAAGTGCATCCCAAGAGCTGTTCCCGCCGCATGCTTCCTGCGAGCTATCGCTGGAAGCAATCGACAGTGGCATCAGAACCGAACCAGGGAGCGATGTCAAGCGACTTCCTTAAGAATTAACTTGTTACTGTTTGTAGACGCGTCGTTCGTTCACTGTTTTGATGATCTTTTGATGATCCTCTCGACGCCATGTCGGTGAGCAGTTCGGGAGCTCGGTTGAACCGACGAGACCAGTCATGGACGCCGTTAGGATCCCCTCGTGCCCTTCACCCACAAGAACCTCAAGGAGGACCTGGACGACCTCGGCTCCAACTTCGACGGCGCGCCGGACCTGGAGTTCCGCCTGGCGACCAAGGCGCTTGGGCTCGAGCGATCCGGCCTCGGCCATCAGCGTGTCCCGCCCAACTATCGCTTCCCCTATGGCCACACGCACGAGCGGCAGGAGGAGGTGTACGTGGTCCTGGGAGGGAGCGGACGGATGAAGCTCGACGACGAGATCGTCGAGCTGAGGGAATGGGACGCGGTGCGCGTCGCGCCGGGCACCTGGCGCGGCTACGAGGCCGGCCCGGAGGGCCTCGAGATCCTCGTCATCGGCGCGCCCAACCTCGGCGACAACCCACGCGACGACGTCGAGGGGCAGCGCGACTGGTGGTCTGACCAATCAGGTGAGTGATACGTTCTGGCCATGGGCGGAACGGCCGCAAAGCTTGCCTCGGTCGCGGTCTCGGCACTCTGTCTCGGGTCGATCGTGGCGAGCGCCTCCTCCGCTGAGGGGAGCCGCGCTTTCCTCTTCCGCGCCGAGGCGCTGACGATCGCCGTCGACCGGGACGCCAGGGAGATCCGGGGGACGCTCGTCGCCGACTCGACCTACTGGCACATGTGCTGGGGAGACGGCGACGCCTCCGTGAAGATCCGTCGCCTCCAGCCGGGCCGCGACAAGCTCGTCGGCGAAGACCCCTACACCGACTTCGACCGCAATTGGAAAGTCCGCTTCCACGGAAGCGCGGTCAAAGGCAAGCGCATCTACGCCGAGGTGCCGGGATTCGACAACTGCGAGTCGGTGCGCTCGCGCACGGTGAGGGCGCCCTAGGAGGGATTGGCGAAACCCCCGCGCACGTCTGGCGGCGGCGGACACACTGCGCGGTGCGGCGTCCTCGGTCGGCCGAATAGCGCTGCTATTCGGCCTCCCTGCGTCCTTGCCCCGC
>Ga0157298_10000028_pt1 | contig 27508 bp, 26 predicted proteins | sample NitcycUS043104R2_FD_108394 | JGI IMG/M metagenome (GOLD analysis project Ga0157298, IMG submission 108394) | Soil microbial communities from Arlington Agricultural Research Station in Wisconsin, USA - Nitrogen cycling UWRJ-S043-104R-2 | ecosystem: Environmental > Terrestrial > Soil >...
CGCCCAGGACGCCTGCCCCAAAGGGGCCGTCTACGGCCACGTCACCGCCACCACGCCGCTCCTGGCCGAGCCGCTCTCGGGCCCGGCCTACCTGCGCTCCTCCGACAACGACCTGCCCGACCTCGTCTTCGACCTGCACGGCCTGGTCGACGTCGAGGTCGCCGCCCGCATCGACTCGGTCAGAGGAGGCATCCGCGCCACCTTCCCCGACGTCCCCGACGCCCCGATCACCAAGGTCGTGGTCTCGATGCAGGGGGCCAGGAAGGGCCTGATCGTCAACAGCCGCGACCTCTGCGCCGCCCCGGCGCGGGCCAGGGCCAAGCTGCGGGCCCAGAGCGGCAGGAGGCGGGGGCTGGGGCCGGTGGTGCTGGCCAGCGGCTGCAAGCGAGGTTAGAGGCCGAATACCTTCCGGGCGTCGTGCAGCCCCTCGGCCAGCCGGTCGATCTCCTCGGGGACGGTGTGGACCGCGAAGCTGGCGCGGGCGGTGGCCGGGACGCCGAGCTGTTCCATGAGGGGCTGGGCGCAGTGGTGGCCGGCGCGGACCGCGACCGCGTGGCGGTCGAGGATCTCGGAGACGTCGTGGGCGTGGACGCCCTCCAGCTCGAAGCTGACCGGTCCGATTCGCTCCTCGCCGGCCGGTGGGCCGAAGACCCGTAGGCCCGGAACCTCGGTGAGGCGCTCCAGCGCGTAGGCGGCGATCTCGCGCTCGTGCGCGAGGACCGCGTCCATCCCGATCCCGTCGAGCCAGCGCAGCGCCGAGGCCATCCCGATCGCCTGGGCGATCGCCGGCGTCCCCGCCTCGAAGCGGGCCGGTGGGTCGGCGTAGGTCGTGCCCTCCTTGGTCACCTTGCGGATCATCGAGCCGCCGCCGAGAAAGGGGGGCATCTCGCGCAGCAGCTCCAGCCGCGTCCACAGCGCCCCGATCCCCGTCGGCGCGTAGAGCTTGTGGCCGGTGATCGCGTAGAAGTCGACGCCCAGCGCCGCCATGTCGAGCGGCAGCTTCGGCGCCGCCTGGGCGCCGTCGGCGAGCACCAGCGCGCCCGCCGCATGCGCCAGCCGTGCGATCTCCGCCAGCGGGTTCTCGGTCCCCAGAACGTTGGAGACGTGGGTCACCGCGACCAGCTTCGGCCCGCGCTCCAGCAGCGCCTCGAGCGCCTCCACGTCGAGCAGCCCCTCGCCGGTGACCGGCACCCAGTCGATCTCGGCGCCCACCCGCTCGGCCAGCTGTTGCCACGGCACGACGTTGGAGTGGTGCTCCATCTCGGTCAGCACGATCCGGTCGCCGGCGCGCACGTTCGCCTCGCCCCACGCGCGCGCCACCAGGTTGATCGCCTCGGTCGCGTTGCGGACGAAGACGACCTCGCGCCGGTCGGCGGCGCCGATGTGGTCGGCGACCGTCGCCCGCGCCCCCTCGTACGCGGCCGTCGCCTCGGCCGACATCGTGTGGGCGCCGCGGTGGACGTTGGAGTGGTGGGTGCGCTCGTAGCGGTCGACGGCCTGGATCGAGGCCAGCACCCGCTGCGAGCTGGCGCCGCTGTCGAGGTAGGCGACCGGTCGCCCGTTGACCTCGCGCGCCAGCGCCGGGAAGGAGGCACGGATCCTCTCGACCGGGAAGTCGGGGGCGGACACCGCCATCAGGGATGGCCCCCCACAAATGCTTCGCCCGACCTCCGGTCGCACACCATCAGAATTAGACGCTCCCTCCGGTCGGGCTCGCGGCTACCTCCTCGCGGATCCAGCCGTAGCCCTTCTCCTCGAGCTGGCCGACCAGCTCCGGCCCGCCTTCCTTGACGATCCGTCCCTCGAACATCACGTGCACCGAGTCCGGCTTGACCATGTGGAGGATGCGCTGGTAGTGGGTGATGATCAGCACGCCCATCTCGGGCCCGGCGAACTTGTTGACGCCTTCGGCGACCACCCGCAGCGCGTCGATGTCGAGGCCCGAGTCGGTCTCGTCCAGCACCGCGATCTCGGGCCGCAGCAGCGCCAGCTGCAGCAGCTCCATCCGCTTCTTCTCGCCGCCCGAGAAGCCGTCGTTGAGGTAGCGGCTGGAGAAGTCTTTGGGGATGTTCGCCAGCTGCATCGCCTCCTGGGCGACCTTGGCGAACTCTTTGATCTTGATCTCCGGCTCGCCCTGGGCCTCGCGCCGGGCGTTGAGGATCATCCGCAGGTACTTGCTGACCGAGACGCCGGGGATCGCCACCGGGTACTGGAAGGCCATGAAGAGGCCGGCGCGGGAGCGCTCGTCGGGGTCGGCCTCGGTCATGTCCTCGCCCTTGAAGACGATCGAGCCCTCGGTCACCTCCAGCGATGGGTGGCCCATGATCGCGTTGGCCAGGGTCGACTTGCCGGAGCCGTTCGGTCCCATCAGGGCGTGGACCTTTCCCTTCTCGACGTCGAGGTCGAGGCCGCGGAGGATCTCCTTGCCCTCGGCGCTCACGTGCAGGTTTCGTATCTCCAGCTCAGCCATGCTTCTCCGTTTCTAGGGGGTTTCGGGTTACGCAGCGGTGCCGACCGGCGCCGCTTTCTCGCGGGCGCCGCCGGCTGAGAACTCGACCAGCTCGGCCAGCGTCGTGCCGGCGAGCGCCTTGGTGACGCCCCCCTGGACCCGGGTCCAGAGCAGCTTGGTCGCGCAGGCCTGGTGGTCGCCCTCGCCCTCGTGCGAGCAGAGGACCTTGCCCTCGGGAGTCTCGTGGAAGCACTCCATCGGCGCGATCTGGCCTTCGAGGGCCTCGACCACGGCGTCGAGCGTGATCTCGGAGGCCGGCTTGGCGAGGCTGTAGCCGCCGTGGGCGCCGCGGGTCGAGGTGACGAGCCCGGCGCGGCGCAGCCGCGCCACCAGGTGCTCGAGGTAAGAGAGCGGCAGCCGCTCCGCCTCGGCGACGGCGCTCAGCGAGACCGGCGCCGAATCGGGCTGGCGCCCGAGCGCGACCATCAGGCGCACTCCGTACTCGGCCTTCGTCGAGAACAGCATTGGCTAAATCCTACTGAAGGGGTCGGTTATGGGCCGAGGCGGCCGCCGGGCGGAGGGGGATCAGGCCGCCGCGCTCTCCTCGGCCGGCCCGTCGCCGAGCGCGATGTGGGCGCGGCTGTCGGCGCCCCGGATCAGGACCAGGGTGAGGACGAAGCCGAGCAGCGCGATGCCGGCGCCGCCGAGGAAGGCCGCCTGGAAGCCCTCGGTCAGGGCGTGGGGGGAGGGCGGCGCCCCCGCCGGGGTGAGATCGTCGGTGCGAGAGTTCGCCACCGTCGCCAGCACGGCGAGGCCAAGGGCGCCGCCGATTTGCTGCGAGGTGTTGATCAGCCCGCTCGCCAGTCCCGCCTCGCGCTCCTCGACCCCCGAGACCGCGGCGATCGTCGTCGTCACGAAGGCGAACCCCAGCCCCGCCGCCGCGAACAGCGAGGGCCCGAGGATGTCGGTCGTGAAGCCGCCCCCGACCGAGACCTGGCCGAACCAGACGAGGCCGACGCAGATGAAGAGGAGGCCGGCCGCCAGCACCGGCTTGTAGCCGAGCCTCGTCACCAACTGGGAGGCGATTCCCGCCGAGGCGATGATCACCAGCGCCAGCGGCAGGTAGGAGAGGCCGGCGTGGATGGCGCTGTAGCCGAGCACCTGCTGCATGTAGAGCGAGATGAAGAAGAACATCGAGAAGAGCGAGGCGCCGACGAGCAGGCCGACGACGTTGGCGCCGGTCAGCGTGCGAATGCGGAAGATCGAGAACGGCACGAGCGGCTTCGGCGTGCGCAGCTCGATCGCCACGAAGATCGCCAGCAGCAGCGCCGCGAGCGCGAGCAGGCCGATCGTCTGGGTCGATCCCCAGCCCGCCTCGGTCGCGTCGACTAGGGCGTAGACGAGGATCGAGAGGGCGGCGGTGATCGTCACCGCCCCGGCGACGTCGAAGACGCGGGACTCGCCCTCGGCGCGCGTTTCGGCGATCAGGCGGGGGGAGAGGGCGAGGGCGATGAGGCTGACCGGCACGTTGACCCACAGCACCCATTCCCAGCCGGGGCCGTCGGTGAGGATGCCGCCGAGCAGCACGCCGGCGGCGCCGCCGGAGCCCGCGACCGCGCCCCAGACCCCTAGCGCCTTGTTGCGCTCGGCTCCGTCGCTGAAGGTGGTGGTGACGATCGAGAGGGCGGCGGGGGAGATGATCGCGGCTCCGAGGCCCTGCGCGGCGCGGGCGGCGATCAGCTGGCCCTCGGTGGCGGCGAAGCCGGCCAGCAGCGAGGCGAGGGCGACCAGCGCCAGGCCCGCCATGAAGACGCGGCGGCGGCCGAGCAGGTCGGCGAGCCGCCCGCCCAGCAGCAGGAAGCCGCCGAAGGTCAGCACGTAGGCGTTGACGACCCAGGAGAGGTTTTCCTGCGAGAAGTCGAGGGCCTTGCCGATCGAGGGCAGCGCCACGTTGACGATCGAGGCGTCGAGGACCACCACGAATTGCGCCGAGCAGAGCAGGACGAGGGCGCGCCAGCGCTTCTCCTGGAACTCTCGGGGGGCCGTCATGGATCGATCAGGCCGCGGCGAATCGCGTAGCGAACGAGCTCGACGCGGTCCCTCATGCCCAGCTTACGCATCGCGCTCCCCCGGTGGTTCTCGACGGTCTTCTCGGAGAGGTGGAGGATCGCGGCGATCTCCCTGGTCGTGTGCGCCTCGGCGACCAGCTTGACGATCTCCTCCTCGCGCGGGGTCAGCTCCTCCTCGCCGCTCGAGCCGCGCTCCAGGAGGTCGCGGATCAGCGACCGCTGCGCCTCGGGCGTCAGGAACGGCTCGCCGCGCTGCACCGCCCGGATCGCCTCCAGCAGCTCGGTGTCGGCCTGCGCCTTCAGCACGTATCCCGAGGCGCCCGCCTTGAGCGCCTCGAACAGGTAGCGCTCGTCGTCGTGCATCGAGAGGATCAGCACCGCGACCTCGGGCGCCTGTTCGCGAATCTCCCGCGTCGCCTGCAGGCCGGTCAGCTTTGGCATCCGCACGTCGAGGATGGCCAGGTCGGGCCGCTCTCGCACGGCGATCTCGCGCGCCTCGGCGCCGTCGGCCGCCTCGCCGATCACCTCGATGTCGGGCTGCCGCTCGAGGAGCAGCCGCAGCCCGGAGCGCACGATTCCGTGGTCGTCGGCGATGAGGACTCGCATCGTCCGCGAAGTCTCCCAGCGCAGGGGGAGAGAACTTGCGGCTGCGACGACTTATCCGTTAAATGAACGGGAAAGTCGTCGCACCGGACGGGGTGCTCGCGGAGGTGGCGGCCCGTCAGTACGGGGTGATCTCGACCGTCCAACTCCAACGCCTCGGAATCACGCACGACGCGGTTCGAGCCCGAGCGTCGGCGGGGCGCCTGCATCGAATTCACAGAGGGGTCTATGCGGTCGGCCACCGGGCGCTTTCGCTGGAGGGGCGCTGCATGGCGGCCGTCCTGACCATTGGCGGAGGACCGGCGGCTCGGGACGGTTCGGTCCTCTCTTACTGGAGAGCGGCTGTCAGTCATCGCAGTGCGGCCTCGCTTTGGGATCTTTTGCCGCCGGTCGAAGCGCCTCTTGACGTCATTGTCAGGCGCGCGGGCGGAAGACCGGGGCGTAGGGGAATACGGGTTCACTGCTCCCGCTCTCTAGCGGGCACCGAGGTCACCCTCCGCCGCGGCATCCCGGTCACCACGCCGGCTCGGACCATCGCCGACCTGCGGCGGGTCCTGCCCGAGCGCGACCTGCGCCGAGCGATTCGGCAGGCGGAGGTCGCCGGCCTGCCGCTCGCTGACGAGGACCGTGACGGCACCCGCAGCGACCTGGAGCGCGACTTCCTGAGGCTCTGCCGGCGTCACCGCCTGCCGGCGCCAGAGGTCAACGTGTCGCTCGGCCGCGACCTCGTCGACTTCCTCTGGCGCGGCGAGAAGCTGATCGTCGAAACCGACGGCTATCGCTACCACCGCGGCCGAATCGCCTTCCAGGGCGACCGCGCCCGCGATCTCCGCCTCAAGCGCCTCGGCTACGAGGTCCTGCGGATCTCCGAACGCCAGGTGAACGAGGAACCGGAGCTGGTCGCGGAGACGCTCACGGCCGTTATTCGGAGTCGCCGCTCAGCGGGGCCTCCAGCCTGACGAGGGTCCCCTCGCCGGGCCGCGACTCGATCGTCAGCTCGCCGCCCACCGCCAGCGCCCGCTCGCGCATGCCGGCGATCCCGAGGCCGTGCTCGGCCTGCTCGAAGGGAAAGCCCTGGCCGTCGTCGCGCACCTCGAGGGCCACCTCACCGGTGTCGTGGCGCAGCGTCACCGCTACCCGTTCGGCGCCGCTGTGGCGGGCCGCGTTGGACAGCGCCTCCTGGGCGACCCGGTAGAGGACGATCTGCACGTCGCCGGGGAGCCCGGACAGCTCCCCGTCGGACTTCAGCTCCGCCTTCATGCCAGCGGAGCGCAACTGCTCGACCTGACCCGAGATCGCGGCGACGAGACCGTGGTCGTCGAGCGCCGTCGGCCGCAGCTGCCGTGCCAGCGAGAGCAGCTCGCGCATCGCCTGGTTTGCGACCGCCTTGGTCTCGTCGAGCTGGGGCGCCAGCTCGGGCGGCGCCTCCTCGCGCACCGCCTCCAGCCGCAGCAAAAGGCCGGTCAGCGACTGGTTGACCTCGTCGTGGAGGTCGCGCGCCACCCGCGCCCGCTCCTGCTCCTGGGCGCGCAGCGCGGCGCTGCCGGCCCGCCGCCGCTCGGCCTCCAGCCGCCGCATCATCCGCAGGAAGGCGAGCTCCAGCCGCGCCACCTCCTCGGTCTCGGCGATCCCGTCGATCGACTCTGGCAGCACCGGCCCGGGGCGACTGAGGTCGACCTTCTCCATGTCCTCGACGAGCTTCTCCAGGGGCGCGAAGCGACGCAGCAGCAGGATGAGGTTGACGGCGAGCGCGGCGACCAGGACCGCGAGCGCGACGATGACCAGGGTCGTCACAGGGCGAGAATAGGGGTTGCCCCCTATAGGGAAATCGCCCGCATCGGGCAATACTCCACAGGAGGCACGTCACCTGCAGCACGCCACCGACCGCAAACCTCACGAGGAGCGAGCGAATGACCACCACCAGGCAGTCCACCTTCGGCGCGACCCTGCGCACCACGATCCTTCTGGCGTCGCTGTCGGGGCTGTTCGTCCTGATCGGGTTCCTGATCGGCGGCTCCTCGACCGCGCTGCTCTTCCTCGGCATGGCGGCCCTGATGAACATGGGCTCCTACTTCTTCAGCGACAAGCTGGCGCTGAAAATGAGCGGCGCCAAGCCGATCGACGAGTCCGAAGCGCCGCGGCTCTACCAGATCATGCGGGAACTGACGACCCGCGCCAGCCTGCCGATGCCGCGCCTCTACATGATCCCCCAGGACCAGCCCAACGCCTTCGCGACCGGCCGCAACCCCAAGCACTCCGCGGTCGCCGTCACCCGGGGGATCACGCAACTGCTATCCGAGGACGAGCTGCGCGGCGTGCTCGCGCACGAGCTCGCCCACGTCAAGCATCGCGACATCCTGATCCAGTCGGTGGCGGCAACGATCGGCGCCGCGATCACCTACCTCGGCTACATGCTGATGTGGTTCGGCGGGGGCGACGACAACGACTCGCCGCTGGGGATCGTCGCGATGCTGGCGATGGTTCTGCTGGCCCCGCTGGCGGCGACGATCATCCAGCTCTCGATCTCGCGCCAGCGCGAGTTCGCGGCCGACGCCGGCGGCGCCGCGATCAGCGGCAACCCCGAGTCGCTGGCGAGCGCGCTCCTGCGGCTCGAGCAGGGGGCAGCGGCGATCCCGATGCAGGTCAACCAGGCCGCCGAGCCGCTCTTCATCGTCAAGCCGTTCCGCGGCGGTCGCTTCTCCAGCATGTTCTCCACCCACCCCCCGATCGAGGAGCGGGTACGCCGACTGCGCCAGATGCGCCCCTCGCTGTAGCCCCCTCTCATTTCGTGCGCGGGTTCGCCGACGGGCCGAAAACCGCCTGATATAGGTCGGTTTTCGGCCCGTCGGCCTCTTCTGTGCCGCGTCTGCGCTCGCGAGCCACTTTCCTCGCTATACTTTTTGAAGTAAAAGCTGATCCGGATTAGGGGATTTGACGAGCGATGGCGCCTGAGACGCAGACCAAGCAGCAGATCGAGGAGATCGAGCCGTTCGAGGCGGCGCAGGAGATCGAGGGCGGCGACGTCGTCCTGATCGACACGCGCGAGCCGCACGAGTTCCAGGAGGCTCGTCTCGAGGGCGGCAAGCTGGTCCCGCCGGGGCTGCTCGGCGACGAAATCGCGACCGCCGCGCCCGACAAGTCGGCCCGCACGATCCTCTACTGCCGCAGCGGCAACCGCTCCTACAAGGCGGCCGAGCAGATGCAGGCGCTCGGCTACGAGAACGTCGCCTCGATGGCGGGCGGCATCCTCGCCTGGCAGGAGCAGGGGCTGCCGGTCGTCGCCACCGAGGGGATGACCCCCGAGCAGCGCGACCGCTACTCGCGCCACACGCTGCTTCCCGAGGTCGGCGTCGAGGGTCAGATCAAGATGCTGAACGCCAAGGTGCTGCTGGTCGGCGCGGGCGGCCTCGGCGCCCCGACCGCCCTCTACCTCGCCGCGGCCGGGATCGGCACGATGGGCCTGGTCGACGACGACGTCGTCGACGCCTCCAACCTGCAGCGGCAGGTCATCCACAACACCGAGCGGATCGGGATGCTGAAGACCGAGTCCGCGCGCCGGACGATCGAGGCGCTCAACCCCGACGTCAACGTGGTCGAGCACCCCGGCCGGATGAACGCCTCGAACATCATCGAGATCCTCAGCCAGTACGACGTGATCGTCGACGGCGCCGACAACTTCCCGACCCGGTACCTGCTCAACGACGCCTCGGTGCGGCTGCGCAAGCCGGTCGTCTCCGCCTCGATCCTCAGCTTCGACGGGCAGATCTCGACCTTCGTCCCCTTCGAGGGACCCTGCTATCGCTGCCTCTACCCGACCCCGCCGCCGGCCGAGCTGGCGCCGAGCTGCTCGGCCAACGGGGTGCTCGGCGCGATGGCCGGCACGATGGGCCTGCTGCAGGCCAACGAGGTGCTGAAGCTTGTGCTCGGGATCGGCGAGCCGCTGATCGGCCGCCTGCTCCTCTTCGAGGCGCTCGGCACCCGCTTCACCGAGCTCAAGGTGCGACGCGACCCCGAGTGCCCGATCTGCGGCGAGGACGCTCCGGAGGTCGCCGACGAGGACCTCGGCAAGTTCCCCGACTACGACCTCTTCTGCGCTGGATAGCGCCAGCTCGCCCGCGCCTTCAATAGGATCGCCCGCGATGGCAACCGTCCGCATCCCGCCCGTGCTGCGGCCCCAGACCGGGGGGCAGCCCGAGGTAGACGCCGCCGGCTCTAACGTCGGCGAGGTCCTGCGCGCCCTGACCGCCGAGCACCCCGGCACGAAGGAGCAGCTCTTCGGCGCCGACGGCGACCTCAACCGTTACGTCAACGTCTACCTCAACGACGAGGACGTGCGGGTGCTCGACGGGCTCGACACCGCGGTCGCCGAGGGCGACACCGTGGTGATCCTCCCCGCCATGGCCGGCGGCTGAGACGGTCGCAAATCGGCGCCTGGCTTGATTTTCGTCGTCTCATCTCTCTAAGACCAGCCCCAAAAACTGCCTGGTCCGCTCCTCGCGCGGCTCGTCCAGAACCCGAGCCGGCGGGCCTTCCTCGACGATCCGGCCTTCGTCCATGAAGACGATGCGGTCGCCGACCTCGCGGGCGAAGCCGAGCTCGTGGGTGACGACGACCATCGTCATCCCTTCGCCGGCCAGCTCGCGGATCGCGTCGAGCACCTCCTTGACCAGCTCCGGGTCGAGGGCGCTCGTCACCTCGTCGAAGAGCATCACGCGGGGGTCCATCGCCAGCGCCCGGGCGATCGCCACCCGCTGCTGCTGGCCGCCGGAGAGCCGCTCGGGGAACTCGTCGACCTTGTCGCCGAGCCCGACCCGCTCGAGCAGAGCCCGCGCCTTCTCGGTCGCCTCCGCCTTCGAGCGCCCGAGCGCCGTTTCCTGGGCGAGGGTGACGTTGCCGAGCGCGGAGCGGTGGGGGAAGAGGTTGAACTGCTGGAAGACGATGCCGACCCGCTGGCGCAGGAAGTCGACGTGCCAGCCGGCCTCCCCCGACGGCGCGTCGGTGCCCTTGCAGACGTCGCGCCCTTCCATGTAGATCTGGCCCTGCTCGGGTGGCTCGAGCAGGTTGATGCAGCGCAGCAGCGTGCTCTTGCCCGAGCCGCTCGGCCCGAGCACGCAGACGACCTCCCCCTTGTCGATGGCGAGGTCGACGCCGCGCAGCACCTCGAGGTCGCCGAAGCGCTTGTGGATGTTCTCGATCCTGAGGATCGGCTCGCCCGCCATCAGGCGGCGCCCCGCGGCGAGGTGCGGCTGAAGCGCCCCTTTTCTCGCGCGATCAGGCGGTCGACGAGGCGCGCCAGGGGCAGGGTCACGACGAGGAACATCAGCGCCCCGAGCGTGAGCGCCGAGCTGTTGAAGTCGCTCGACTGGATGTCGCGGCCGACCAGGGCGACCTCGTTGAGGGCGATCACGCTGACCAGCGTCGTGTCCTTCATCAGCGCGATGAAGTCGTTGAGCAGCGGCGCGAAGACCTTGCGGATCGCCTGGGGCAGGATGACGTGGCGCATCGTCTGCCCGTGGCTCATCCCCAGCGAGCGCGCTGCCTCCGTCTGCCCCGCCGGCACCGCTTCGATCCCAGCCCGGTAGACCTCCGCCATGTAGGCGCCGTAGGTGATGGTCAGCGCCATGACGCCGTACCAGAACGGGTCGGGCTTGCCGAACCAGCGCGGGATTCGCACCGCCTCGGGCAGCGGCAGGAAGGGGAGGCTGCCGGAGATCAGGAGGATCACGATCAGGAGCGGCACGCCGCGGAAGACGTCGATGTAGGCGACCGACGCCAGCCGCACCGGCAGCAGGGGCCGGCCGGGCAGCTGTCGCAGCACGGCCAGCACCAGGCCCCAGAGCAGCGCCAGGGCCCCCGCGATCACCGAGAGCTGGATCGTGATCCAAAAGCCCTCGAGGACCGCGTCGAAGTTGTCGGCCATCAGGCCGACGTCGAAGTACTGGTCGAGGATCTCGTTCATCCGCGCCTCCGCGGACGGTCGACGCTCAGCTCACTTCGTGCGTGGCCGAGAGGACCTCTTTGGGCGGTGCCCGTTTGAACCACCTTTCATAGATCTCCGCGTAGGTGCCGTCGTCCTTGATCTCTTCCAGCGCTTCGTTGAGCTCTTCGAGCAGCCCTTCTTCTCCCTCGGCGACGACGAAGCCGTACTGTTCGTCCGTCGGGATCGAGGTCGCGATCTCGACGCCGCCCTGTTTGGCGACGGCGTCCTCGGCGACCGGCAGGTCGATCACGACGGCGTCGACCGTGCCGGCGACGAGCGCGTTGACCGCGTCAGGTCCCTCGGGGTAGGCCCGCACGTCCGCCGCGCCCGTTTCTTCCTCTGAGAATTCCTGCCCGGTCGTCCCCTGCTGGACGCCGACCGTCGTCCCCGCGAGTTCCTCGACCGATTTCAGGTCGCTGCCCTCTTTGACGAGGAGCGCCTGCTCGGAGAGGTAGTAGGGATTGGTGAAGTCGACGTTCTCCTCGCGTTCGGGCGTGATCGTCGTCGCCGAGGCGACCATTTCGAACTTGCCCTGCGCCAGGTCGCGGAAGATCGTGTCGAAGGAGGTGTCCTGGAAGCGGGCCGTGCGATCGATCTTCGCGGCCATCGCCTCGACCAGTTCGACGTCGAAGCCGGTGTAGTTGGGCGCTTTGCCCTGCTCGAACGGCGGGTAGGGGATGTCGGAGCCGACGGTGAGCGTGCCGCCTCCTCCGCCTCCGCCCTCGGCGGTGCCGCCCCCGTCGTCGCTGTCGTCCCCGCAGCCGAGGGCGAAGAGGGCCATGGCGGCCGTGACAAGGATCGCGAGCAACGCCAGCGGTCGGGACTTGCTCATTTCTGCTCCTCCTCCAGGGCTTTTCCGATCGGCATTGGCGGAGTACCCCGTGCGCTCGAAAAACACTCGCCCGGCGCCGGCGGGCCGGGGACGCGGCTTGGCTCAGCTCGCCTCGTGGGTCGTCCGCCCGATGATCTTCGGCGGCTGCCGCTTGAACCACTTTTGGTAGATCCGCGCGTAGGTGCCGGCGTCGATCGCCTCTTCGAGGCCTTCGTTCAGTTCGCGGAGCAGCTTCTTCTCTCCCTCCGCGACGGCGAATCCATATTTTTCGTCGGTCGGGATCACCGCCGCGATATCGAGCCCCTCGCCGGCACTCACCACGTACTCGGCCACCGGCTTGTCGATCACGATCGCGTCGGCGAGTCCCACTCTGACCGCGTCGACCGCGTCCGTTCCTTGCGCATAGGGCCGAATTTCGCCGGCTTCGGCGTTTTCCTCGACGAATTCCTGCCCGGTCGTGCCCTGCTGGATGCCGACTTTGACGCCTTTCAGGTCCTCGACCGAATCGATGTCGCTGCCCTCCTTGACCAGGATCGCCTGTTCGGAGAGGTAGTAGGGATTGGTGAAGTCGACCGTCTTCTCCCGCTCCTCAGTGATCGTCGCCGCCGAGGCTACGACTTCGAAGCTGTCGTACGCGAGGTAGCTGAAGATCGTCTCGAAGGAGGTGTCGATGAATTTGGCCTCACGGCCGATGTTCCGCGCCACCGCTTCCATCAGCTCGACGTCGAAGCCGGTGTAGTTGGGCGCATTGCCCTGCTCGAAAGGCGGGTAGGGGATGTCGGAGCCGACCGTGAGCGTTTGTCCGCCGCCGCCGCCCCCACCGGCGCGGTCGGCGGAGCCCCCACCGGCGCCGTCCCCGCAGGCAGCGGAGAAGAAGGCGAGGACGATCGCGACCCCCAGGGCGAGCATCGCGTTGACTCGAAAGTTGCGCATCTGGGTTCTCCTCCTCGAAGCTATACTTTTTGAAGTAACGGGAGACGGCGATGCTGCGAGACGAACTTGCCAACAGGCCCTGCGGAGGGCGCTACGAGGACATCGTCGCCTCGATCGGCAACACGCCGCTGGTCGAGCTGAAGACGCTTGCGCCCAAGCCGGAGGTGCGGATCTACGCGAAGCTCGAGGGCCGCAACCCGACCGGCTCGGTCAAGGACCGGGTGGCCAGGTCGATGATCGAGCGGGCCGAGGCCGAGAGCGCGATCGAAGCCGGCCAGACGATCCTCGAGCCGACCTCCGGCAACACCGGGATCTCGCTGGCGATGATCTGCCGGCGCAAAGGCTACCCGCTCAAGGTGGTGATGCCCGACAACGTCACCAAAGAGCGCACCCAGCTGCTCGAGATGTACGGGGCGGAGATCGTCTACTCGGAGGGGGCGAAGGGCTCCAACGGCGCGGTCGAGGTGGCGCTGGAGATGGCCGAGGACTCGCGCTACTACATGCCCTACCAGTATGGCAACGAGGCGAACCCGCTCGCCCACTACAACGGCACCGCCGTCGAGATCCTCGAAGAGCTCGACGAGGTCGCGGCCTTCGTCGGCGGCCTCGGCACCGGCGGCACGCTGATGGGCAACGGGCGCCGCCTCAAGGAGGCCAACCCCGACACGCTGATCGTCGCCGCCGAGCCGATGCAGGGCGAGGAGGTGCACGGCCTGCGCTCGCTCGACGACGGCTTCATCCCGCCGATCATCGACATCTCGATGTTCGACCGCAAGATCATGGTCTCCAACCGCGACGCGATCGTCTGGACCCGCAAGCTGCTCGACCAGGAGGGCGTCTTCGCCGGCGTCTCGGCTGGCGCCATCGCCCGCATCGCGGTCCGCATCGGCGAGAGCCTCGACTCCGGCAACGTCGTCTTCCTGATCCCCGACGACGGCTGGAAGTACCTCTCCTCCGGCGTCTACACCAAGCCGGTCGACGAGATCGAGAACCTGGAATCCACCGTCTGGTGGTGACGCGTGAGGATCCCCCAGGCGTTAATCGACGAGATCGTCGCCCACGCGCGGGAGGACCTGCCGAACGAGTGCTGCGGGATGGTCGGGGGGGCCGACGGCGAGGCGCGCACGGTGTACCGGGCGCGCAACGAATTCGAAAGCCCGCTGCGATTCGGCGTCGACTCAAACGACCTGTTCCGGATCACCCAGAAAGAGATGCCGCGACGGGACGAGGATCTCGTCGCCATCTACCACTCCCACACGAAGAGCCCCGCCTATCCCTCGCAGACCGACGTGAACATGGCCAACGGCAGCTGGCCCGACGCGATCTGGATCATTGTCTCGCTCGAGGACGAGGCGAATCCGGACGTCAAGGCCTACTGGCTCAAAGACCTGGCGATCAGCGATGCCGAGCTCGTCGTCGGGTAGCGGCAAGCTGGTCAAGGTCGCCTGGGCCTCCCAGCAGGCCGAGGCAGAGCTGATCCAGGGACTGTTGCGGGAGCACGGCATTCCCAGTCTCGCCCAGCGCGACACCTGGGACGTTCCGGAGTGGCTGGCGGCGGGCCCGCGCAAGATCCTCGTCGCCGAGGAGAACGCCGAGCGCGCCCGCGAAGTGCTCGAGGGCGCCGAAGGCGAGGCGGTGCCTGGGGAGTAGGGCGCCGCGTTCGGCTAGCCGACCGGCGGCCGGGCCGTTTCGCGCAGGTAGTCGCGCCAGGCGGCCTCGATTTCGGCGGCCGGGGCTTCGAAGGCCGCCTCCAGGGTCGGCCCGGCGCCCTCGGCGTGGAGGTGGAGCGCCAGCTCGACGCACGCCTCCGGCCCGCGTTCCTCCTCGAGCAGGTCGAAGAGCGTGCCGCCGAGCAGGATGGCGTCGCGGCGCGAAGGCGGGAAGGAGGGCCGGGCGCTCTCGCGCAGCCGGCGGATCACGGCGGCGCGGTAGAGGCCGACCTGGCGGGCGAAGTACTGGGCGGCGCCCTCGACCAGCCAGGCCCAGCCGAGGTAGCGGGCGAAGCGGCGGGGCGTCCAGGAGGGCGGCAGGGCGGGGTTGTTGGCAGCTACGACGAGCTGCGCGTAGAGCCGCTCGGCGGTGCCGCGCAGGGCTTCGCGAGAGTCCTCGCCGGCGGCGCGGCGCTCCGTGTGGGGGTCGTTGAGGACGTGGAGCTCGCTCGCCATCGCCCAGCCCGCCAGGTAGCGGCGGCAGGCCGGCGCGGCGGACCAGCGGGCGGCGGGGAGGAAGGGGTGCGCCATCGAGAGCAGCGCCGGGTTGGTGTGGACGACCACGGTGACGCCTCCCGGCACCTGCTCGAAGCGGTCCTCGAGCCGCAGCCGCAGGTCCTCCATCCGGTCCAGGGTGCGCTCGGCGAACGCGGTGTCGCCGCTGTCGTGGCGGGCGGTGAAGCTGAGCGAATGAGTCTCTACCCAGGGAATGGGGCGAGCCTAATACCGGCGCAGGCCGACTAGACGAGCGCGGGCTCTGCGTCGACGCAGAGCGACTGGATCTCCGCGCGAGCCCGGTCGAACTCCTCGTCGGCCATCACCGGCGTGCCCTCGAAGGGCAGTTCGCGGTCGATCTCGACCCAGGAGCGGCAGCCGTGGTACTCCTCGCGGACGCGCACGGTGACGGGGCGCGGGATGCGGTGGACCCGCAGCAGCAGGATGTGCAGCGGGTGGCGCCGCTTCCAGTTGAGCCGCTTTTCGGCGTAGTCGGGGGTCCAGACGTAGAAGGGCGAGAGCTCGTCGACGACGCGCGGGTTGACCACGGTGATGTGGTCGGTCACCTCGGCCCAGCAGCGCAGCCGCACCCGGTCGGGCTGCGGGATGCCGCCGTCCTGCAGAAGGGCCCGCGGCGGCGGCTCCTCGTCTGGCCAGACGCCCTCCTCGAGGGCGCGGCTCAGCTCGGGGTGATGCGACTCGCGGACCAGGTTGTTCCGCTGGTGGTCGAAGGTGGGGTAGAGGAAGAAGCGCTCGTGCTCGAGCTCGAAGTGCTTGTTCTCCTCGCGGATGCCGCCCTTGCGCAGGGTCAGCAACTGCTCGCCCTCGGCGAGAGCGCGCACCGTTACTGCCCATTCCTTTAAAGCGATCGGCATCTGATTCTCAACCTGGGAAAAAGGTGATCCTGCGACTGGGAGGTGTGGCGCCTCGAACCCAGTCCAAGCGGGTGGCCCCGCCAGGTCGAGCATTCTAGACGAGGGAGCGGGAAACGCAAAATTTTGTGGACAATTTCGTCGGATTTCCCGATCTCAGAGGCGCTTTTCGCCGTGGCCGCCGCCTCCCGGCGTCTCCAATCGCAGCCTGTCGCCGGGCGCGAGGGCGCCCTCGGCCTTGCTCGGGAGCGGCTCGCCGTTGAGGGAGTCGCGGCCGGTCGCGCCGTCGGCGCCTCCGTCGCGCCCGCGCGGAGGGTGGCGACGGCGCTCGGTCAGCAGCGTGTAGCGCATCGGGGCGAGCGCCTCGATCTCGCGCGCCACCCCGTCGCCCCCGCGGTGGCGGCCCTCGCCGCCGCTCTCCCGGCGCAGCGCCAGCTCGCGCACGCGCAGCGGGAACTCGCTCTCCAGCGCCTCGACCGGCGTGTTGAGCGTGTTCGACATCGCGACGTGGATCGCGCTGGGGCCGTCGGCGTCCGGGCAGGCGCCCTGGCCGCCCCCGAGCGTCTCGTAATAGGTGAAGTCGTCGCTGGCGAGGGTGAGGTTGTTCATCGTCCCCTGGCCCTGGGCCGGCACCGGGCGGGCGCCACCGAGCGCGGCGACGACGAGGTCGGCGACCCGGCTCGAGGTCTCGACGTTGCCGGCCGCGACGGCCGCCGGGAAGCGGGCGTTGAGCAGGCAACCCTCCGGGGCGCGCACCTCGATCGGCCGGTGGGCGCCCGCCGAGGGGGGCGCGTCGGGGTCGGTGAGGGCGCGAACCGCGAAGTAGGCGGCCGACTTGGTGACCGACAGGGGACAGTTGAGGTTGCCGTCGACCTCGGGGTCGGTGCCGGTGAAGTCGAGCCGGAGCCGGTCGCCGTCGATCGTCGCCTCGACGCGCAGCGTCGCGTCGCGGGGCGCCCCGCCCGCGTCGTCCTCGAGCACGTCCTCGGCGGTGTGGATGCCGTCGGGGAGGGCGCGCAGCGCGGCCCGCGTGCGTCGCTCGGTGTAGGCGAGGATCTCGGCCATCCCTTCCCGAAGGCGATCGCGACCGTGGCGCTCGGCCAGCTCGGCCAGGCGCAGCTCGCCGACCCGGTTGGCGGCGGCCTGGGCGCGGAGATCGGCGAGCCGCTGGCGGGGAGCGCGCATGCGCGCGGCGAGCCGCTCGAGGACGTCGCCCTCGACCGCGGTCGGGGGGATGACGACGCCCTCTTCCTCCAGCGTCCGCGAGTGGGCCGGCAGGCCGCCCGCCGTCGGTCCGCCGACATCGGCGTGGTGGGCGCGGCAGGCGGCGAAGCCGAACAGCTCGCCGGCGACGAAGACCGGCGAGATCAGGGTGATGTCCGGCAGGTGCGTGCCGCCCCGGTAGGGGTCGTTGAGGATCCAGGCGAGCCCCGGCCGGTGCCGCTCCCCCAGCACCGCCGCGACCGCGTCGGGCATCGAGCCGAGGTGGACGGGGATGTGCTCCGCTTGCATGACGAGCTCGCCGCCGCGGTCGAAGAGCGCGGTGGAGCAGTCGCGCCGCTCCTTGACGTTGGCGGAGTAGGCGGAGCGGATCAGCGTCGCGCCCATCTCGTCGCAGGCGGCGCGCAGCCCGCCGACCATCACCTGCAGCGTCACCGGGTCCATACCGCACCTCCAGCGGGCGCGCCGGTGGTTATGTACCTATATGGACCGCTAATCACCGGCGCGTCCTCTCTGCCCGGATGGTGCCGGCCCCATCGACCTCGGCTCGCCAGCCCGGCGGCACGACGAAGGTCGCCTCCGGAAGCTCGAAGAGCGCGGGGCCCGCGGCGGTCAGGCCAGCGGGCGGCTCGCCGCGCAGGATCCGCGTCCTGTGCCATTCGCCGCCGAAGCGGACCCGGCGCTCGTCCTCCTCGAGGCGGCCGCGCGCGGAAGCCGCGAGCCGCGGATCGGGGCCGGGGACGACGGCGGCGAGCCGGATGTGGACCAGGACCACCTCGCCGTCTGGGTCGCGGTGGCCGTAGCGCTGCTCGTGGGCGCGCTCGAAGCGCTCGACCAGGTCGGCAGGGTCGGGCCCGGTCGTCCCCGGCACCGGCAGCTCGAAGGCCTGGCCGGCGTAGCGCATCTCGTACACGGCTTCCAGCTCGGCCTCGGGCTCCGCGCCCAGGCGCGACGCCAGCTCGTGCACCTCGGCCGCGACTCGCTCCGCGGTCAGGTCGCCTCCGGCGAGCATCACGGTCCGCGCCGTGTCGTGGCGGCGGTCCGAGGCGCAGAGGCCGAGCGCCGAGAGGACCCCGCCGGCGCGCGGGCAGAGGACCCGGTCGATGCCGAGCTCCTCCGCGAGCTCGGCCGCGTGCATCGGTCCGGCGCCGCCGAAGGGCATCAGCGCGAAGCGGCGCGGATCGACGCCGCGCTCGACGGTCACCACGCGCAGCGCCCGCAGCATCTCCTGGTTGGCGACCCGGACGATCCCCTCGGCCGCCTCGAGCTCGCCGATGCCGAGCGAGGCGGCGAGGGCGGCGGTCGCCTTCCGCGCGGCCTCGACGTCGAGCGTGAGGCCGCCGGCCAGCCGCGACTCGGCGGCGAGGCGACCGAGCAGGAGGTTGGCGTCGGTGACGGTCGACTCGCTGCCGCCGCGGCCGTAACAGGCGGGCCCGGGGACGGCGCCGGCCGAGCGCGGTCCCACCCGCAGGGCGCCGCCCGCGTCGCGCCAGCCGACCGAGCCGCCGCCGGCGCCGACCGTGTGCACGTCCACCATCGGCAGCTGGATGACGCGGCCGCCGATCAGGCGCGAGTCGGTGCGGCGCACCTCGCCCGCTTCGACGACGCACACGTCGCAGGAGGTGCCTCCCATGTCGAGCCCGATCGCGTTGCCGTCGCCGCTTGCCGTGGCGACGAGCCCGGCGCCGACCGCGCCGCCGGCCGGGCCCGAGAGGACGCTCCAGGCGCCGGCCCGGGTCGCGTCCTCGGCGCTGGAGACGCCGCCTGAGGAGCGCATCACGAGGGGGCGGGGAAGCCCGGCGGTCTCCGCCGCCTTGCCGAGCCGTCCCAGGTAGCGTCCGAGCAGCGGCGAGAGGTAGGCGTCGATCGCCGTGGTCGAGCAGCGCTCGAACTCGCGCATCCGCGGCAGGACCTCATGCGAGACCGAGACGTGCACGCCGGGCAGGTCGCGCCGCAGCCGCTCGGCGATCGTCCGCTCGTGGGCCGGGTCGAGGTAGGAGAAGAGGAGGCAGACGGCGACCGACTCGGCGCCGCTGTCGCGGACCGCCGCGGCGAGGCGGTCGGGCTCGCCGGCCGCGAGCGGCTCGACGATCCCCTCGGGGCCGGTGCGCTCGTCCGCCTCGAAGCGCAGCTCCGGCGGGACGAGCGGCGCCGGCTTGGGGGCGCAGAGGCGGTAGAGCTCGGGCCGGTCCTGGCGGCCGATCTCCAGGACGTCGGCAAAGCCGCGGGTCGCGACCAGCGCGGTGCGGGCGCCGCGTTCCTCGAGCAGCGCGTTCGTCCCCACCGTCATCCCGTGCGCGAAGGCCTCGACGTCATCCGGCTCGGCCTGGGCGCGGCGCAGCACCTCCTCGACGGCGGCTATCACCCCGACCGACTGGTCCTCGGGCGTGGTCGGCAGCTTCGCGGTGTGGAGAGCCGCGCCGTCGAAGAGGACCGCGTCGGTGAAGGTCCCGCCTACGTCGACCCCGAGCAGCATGCGGGGGACGCTAGCCGCCCGGCGGGCCTCAGCGCCAGGTCTCGCGACGGGTGGCGCCGCCGGGCTCGTAGACGACGTGGACGCCGTCGAGGTCCGGGTCGAGGCCCGGCCGGTCGGCGCGCAGGTGACCGCCCCGCGACTCGTCGCGGTCGAGCGCGCAGGTGGCGATCGCAGCGGCGAGCGGATAGCTGTCGCCGCACAGCTCGTGCAGCGCCTCGGGCCGGCGCAGGGGCCCGGCGAGCCGCCAGACCGCGGCGCGGGTCGCCTCGGTGGGCGGCTCGAAGCGCCAGGCCGACAGCGGCGGACGGGTGACGGCCGGCTCCTCCGCGAGCGCCGCGCGGGCGGCGCGGGCGCCGAAGACGAAGCACTCGCTGAGTGAGTTCGAGGCAAGCCGGTTGGCGCCGTGCAGGCCGGTGCAGGCGCACTCGCCGACGGCGTAGAGGCCGGGCAGCGAGGAGCGGCCGTCGAGGTCCACCGCGACGCCGCCCATCGTGTAGTGGGCGGCAGGGGAGACCGGGACGGGCTCGGCGCGGGGGTCGAGGCCGGCGTCGGCCAGCGAGCGGAAGACGTTGGGGAAGCGCGCCGGGTCGATCTCGCGCAGGTCGAGCGCGACGCTGGCGACCCCGTCGGCCGCCATCCGGTCGAGGATGGCAGCGGTGACCGCGTCGCGCGGCGCCAGCTCGTCGGTGAAGCGTCGGCCCGAGGCGTCGAGCAGGGTCGCGCCCTCGCCCCGCACCGCCTCGGTTATCAGCGTTCCGTCGGCGTCGCTGCCCGGCAGCGCCAGGGCGGTGGGGTGGAACTGGCAGAACTCGAGGTCGGCGAGGTCGGCGCCCGCAGCGCTCGCCATCGTCGGTCCAGCGCCGATCGCGCCCCAGGGGTTGGTCGTCCGCTCCCAGAGCGCCGCCGCGCCCCCCGTCGCCAGGACCGTGGCCTTCGCGGGCACGGGGTCGGCGTCGGTGAGCACGCCGTGACAGCGCTCGCCGTCGCTCCACAGCGTCAGCGCCGAGGTGCCCTCGCAGACGTCGATCCGGGGCTCCGCCGCGACCATGCCAGCCAGCTTCGAGGTGATCTCATAGCCGGTCTGGCTGCCGTGGGCGTGGACGATGCGGCGGCGCGTGTGACCGCCCTCCAGGCCGAGCGCCAGCTCGCCGTCGGGGTCGAGGTCGAAGGCGACGCCGCGCTCGCGCAGCTCGCGCACGGCGGCCGACGCCTCCTCGGTCAGCACCTGCACCGCGGCCGGGCGGCAGAGCCCGCGGCCGGCGGCGATCGTGTCAGCCGCGTGCGTGGCGGGAGAGTCGCCCGGCTCCAGCGCCGCGGCCAGGCCGCCCTGGGCCCAGTAGCTGGCGCTCTGGGAGAGGGGGGTTCGCGAGATCAGGCACACCCGTCCGCCTAGCTCGGCGGCGCGCAACGCCGTCCACAACCCGGCGGCGCCGCCACCGACGACGGCGACGTCACAGTCCTCCCTCGCGCCTATCGCTGCCCCGCTTCGCGCCTGATGCTCTCGATCTGACCTCGGAGCCAGGCGGCCGCGGCTTCGCGGGCTCGGGCCTCCGCGTCGGCGTTCGTCCCCGCGGTGACGGCGGCGCGCCGCTCGGCCTCCTCGACGCGCTTCTCGGCGGCGTCGGCCTGTGCCTCGATCTCGGCGAGCCGCGCCTCGGCGGCGGCGATCGCCTGCTGCTTGGCCTCCCGCTCGCGCTCCAGCTCCGCTTCCAGCGCCTGGATCTCCGCCCTGGTGCGCTCTTCGGCGGCCGTGGCCGCCTCGGTCGCCTCGCGCAGCCGGCGCTCGGCGGCCTCTATCTCCGCTTTCAGGCTCTCGGCAGCCGGCTCGCCCGTCTCGCTCATCGCGGTCAATCTATTACGCCCTCGCGAGGACGTCGCGGTAGGCCTCGATCGTCCGCTCGGCCATCCGGCCGGCCGAGAACGACGCCGCCCGCGCGGCGCCCTCGACCCGCGGCTCGGCCGAGTCCAGGTGCGGCGCGGCGGCGGCCGCCCAGGCGTTCGCGTCGAAGGGCGCGCAGAGCGTCCCGGCGATGCCGCTGAGGGCGAACGGCGCGATCCCGACCGGGGTGGAGAGCACCGGCACGTCGCAGGCGAGCGCCTCGACGCAGATCATCCCGAAGCCCTCGTAGTCGGACGCGACGAGGACGGCGTTGGCGGCGTTCATCCAGAGCGGCATCTCGTCGGGCTCGATCGCGCCGCCGGTGAGCAGCTCGGCGCCGCTCGCGCTCGCGACCTGACGGGCGCGATCGGCGCGCTTCTCGGGGCGGTTCGGGTTGGCGGGGAAGAGGAGATAGCGACCGTCCGGGTCCAGGCCGAGCTGTCGGCGAGCCTCCGTCCTCGGCAGCGGCCGGAAGCGGCTGAGGTCGGGGCCGCAGGGGAGCACCGCCGAGCCGGGCCGGCGCGGCAGCCCAGGCCGGCCAGCCTCACGGGCGAAGAGGGCGCGCGAGACCGCGGCGGCCAGGTCGGCCCGGCGCGCCAGAAGCCGGGAGGCCGGACCGACGACCGGGTGGCGCACATCGGTGCCATGGAAGGTCACGACCAGGGGCCGGGCGCCGGCCAGCACGGCGCACCAAGCGGTCAGCCCATAGTGGGCGTGGACGAGGTCGAAGCGCTCTCCTCGGAGCAGCCGCCGCAGCCGCCGCGCCGCGGGCAGGTAGTTGCCGGAGCCGGGGGGGAAGCTGAAGACCTCCACGTCGACGCCGCGCTCGCGCAGCTCGTCGACCTGGTCGCGGACCCAGCGACCGCGCTGCGGCGCACGGGCGTCGGGCACGAAGTTGGTGACGACGAGGACCCGCATCGGCGCTGAGGGTATCCGGCCACCGCGAGGGCTCCGGCGACGCCACGCCCAAGCAGTCTCACGGGAGATCGCTCAGTCACCTGGTCCGACTCCCATTTTGGGTCTACATGCGCAGAACCGCGAACGTGCCAATCGGTGCGGGCACCAATTCGCGATGGGCCGATTTGCAGGCAAAAATCGCTCCAAACAGCCCAATGAAGGACATCGACATGACGTCTTGATTTGAATTTTTTGACTTATTCCCTTCCGACCGCTTATAGCTGGATGGGTCCCGACCGGGGCAGGTACCGCGACCGGGAGGAAGCGGTGCTCACTCAAAACAGAAGGGAATGAATCATGAGCCTCAAGCTCAAGGTCCTCGGCCTAGGCCTCCTCGCCGTCATGGCGACGAGCGCCTTCGCCGTAATGAACGCCAGCGCGACCATCGGCGGTCATTTCACGAACGACGCGCTCAACGGTCACGCCCTCGTCACAGGAACGGAGACGACAGGAGGCCTCCACACGCTCCATTTCAAGAGAGAAGGCGCTGCCAACTCTGAATCAATCACATGTCATTTTGCCACATATCACGGCACAGTTAACGCCGCGACAGTCCAATCGGTAACCATCACGCCAGACTGGGACAACTGTACAACAGGTGGAACCAGTCTCCCTGGGTTTTCGGTTCACGAGAACGGGTGCAATCTGACATTCACAAGCGGCAAAACCGGCGAAACGCATCACACAGTGGACCTCGTGTGCCCAGCCGGTAAATCGATAGAAATTACACATGAAAATTGCACGATACGGTTGCCAGGAGCGCAAACGCTTCGTGGAATTACCTACACGACAACCACCGAAAACAACAAACACGCTCTCACAATGAACGTGACAGTGAAAGGCATTACATCTCACTACGAGGCTGGCATCTGCATTTTCCTGGGCACAACCCAGAAATCGGAAATGAACGGCTCCGTAACAGTTGCCGCGACGAACACAGCAGGTGAACCCGTCAACATCACAGAGACAACAGGCTGATTCCTAGTTCTCGTTTGTGCCGTAGGGGTCGGGGGAGGTGCCCCGACCCCTACTAGACAGTTGACAGGGGAGGACGGGATGGATACAGTCGTTCTCTAGTATCGAATAAAATACTAAGACGTATCTATTATGACGAGCGGGGGAAGCACGATGCGTGTGCGCGGGGGATTGATCTCAGACCACAGCGGAAAACGACTCGGGCAAGTAGGTTTCGTGGTCGTTGCTCTTGCGCTGTGCCTTGGTTGGAGTCAACCAATGGCGGCCGCACAGGCACCAGAATTTCTCACGCGCATACCCGCAGCCGGGCAGCCGGGCAGCGGGGCGGGGGAAGTCGATAATCCGCGTGGCATCGCCGCGGACCCCGAGACGGGTCATGTCTACGTAGCTGACCGGCGGAATTTCCGTGTCAACGAGTACACGGCATGGGGTTTGTTCGTCAAGTCGTGGGGCTGGGGGGTCGCCGACGGGAGCGCCGAGCTCCAAACCTGCGGCCCAGCTCAGCCGGAGGAGTCCCCAGATCCCTCTCTGTGCCGACAAGGCCTGACCGGCGAGGAAGAGGGTCAGTTTGCTCTCCTCGCCGGGGGCATCGCGGTCGACGGCGCTGGAAACGTCTGGGTTGGGGATCTGGAAAATAGCCGCATCCAAAAGTTCAGCCCCACCGGCGAATTCATCCTGATGTTCGGCGGCGACGTCAACCAGGCCAAGGTTGGAGAAGGGGCGCCTGCCGCGGATCGAAATGTTTGTCCCGTTGACGAGGGCGACGTCTGTCAGGCGGGCACGCCGGGCAGCGGTCCCAGCCACCTCTTCAACACCGTCAGAAACGTCATCGCCTACAGCCCCTTCGCCGGCGGCGCGATCGTGGTCGGCGACGAAGACCGCATCCAGATCTTCAACCTTGACGGCACTTACCGCGAAGAGATCGCCTTCACCGGCGCGCTTGCTGCCTTTTCGGGACAAAGCGTCAACGCGCTAGACGTAGACGCCGACGGGAACATCTACTTCTCGCTCGACGGCCTAGAAGACGTCTACAAGGTCAGCCCAAGCGGAGCGCCGCTGGCGCCCGGTCAGCCCGGCGGGTCCAAATTCGACGTCAGGATGCCGCTCGCCGTCGCCGTGGACCACAAAGGCAACGTCTACGCGATCGACGGCGACCCGACCCCGGAGATCACGCCGGGCCCAAGCGTTCTCAAATTCGATCCGGCCGGCAACAAGCTGGTCCCGACAGAAGAAGAAGAAGAAACCGAGGAGGCCTTCCCCTACGTCCCCTATCAGGGCCCGCAGCTGAACGGCATCGCGACGAACATCTGCTCGGGCAGCCCCGAGCCCGGCAACCTCTACGTGTCGGCCTACAAGGCCGGATCCGACAGCTACGTCGACGCCTTCGGCAGCGGCCCGGTCGGTTGCGAAGACCCACCGCTGAGGGCACCGGTCATAACGGCCCAATACGCGACCTCGGTGGGCGTCGACAGCGCCAAGGTCAGGGCGGAGATAAACCCGCGCTTCTGGTCCGACGCCACCTACTACGTCGAATACGGCGAGAGCCCCTGTTCAAGCGGTGGCTGCTCCTCGAAAGCCCCCGTGCCCCCGGCGCTCCTCACCGAGGAGGCGACCAACAAAGTGCTGAAGACCGCAGCGGTCTCGCTCACCGGCCTGCGGCCAAGCGCGACCTACCACTACCGCTTCGTGGCAGAGAGCAGCGGCGGAGGACCGGTCTTCGGTCTCGAAGGTTCCTTCAGGACCCTCAACCTCCCGGCTGGGGCCGACGTGTGCCCGAACGACGCTTTTCGCACCGGCCCAGGGGCGCGACTGCCCGACTGCCGTGCCTACGAGATGGTCTCGCCGCTCGACAAAGAGGGGGGAGACGTGGCGCTCTGGGTGGGTAAAAACGCTGTCCCTCCCGCCTCGTTCGAACGCAACCAGGCCGCGCCCTCGGGAGAGCGCTTCACCTACTCCTCGGCCTACCCGTTCGCGAACCCCGAGTCGGCCCCCTACGTCTCCCAGTACCTGGCCGAGCGCACGAGCACGGGGTGGAGCAGCGAGTCGATCTCCCCGCGGCGCAGCGAAATACCGATGCAGCTCGACAACACCGAACCCGAGTTTCAGGCCTTCTCCGCCGACCTCTGCACCGCCTGGCTGCGCAACAACTCGGTGAGCATCTTGGCCCCAGGGGCGGTCGTCGGCTTCCCGAACCTCTACCGACGGACCAACTGCACCACCCCACCCACCTACACCACCCTGACGACCCAAGCACCGCCTGACCGCAGCCCCGACAAGTACGTGCGGCTGGTGGTGGTGGGCACCTCGGCCGACGGCACCCACGCCGCCTTCACCGCCAACGACAAGCTGACCGACGACGCGCCGACACTGCCCGACCAATTCGAACAGCTCCTCTACGAGCGCACGCCCGATGGCACGACGCGCTTCGTCTGCATCCTGCCCAGCGGCAAACCGATCAAAGAAGCCTGCGGGGCGGGAGTGACCCTGGCCAGCACCCGAAACTCGGTCTCCGCCGACGGCTCGCGGATCTTCTGGACCGCCTACAGCGGCACCCCCAACTTCGGTTCCCACCCCGGCACCCCCGGCCAGCTCTTCGTCCGCATCGACGGCAAAGAAACGCGCAAAGTCTCGACCTCGGTCGCCCCGGACCCCGCCTGGTACTGGACCGCGGCCGACGACGGCTCCAAGGTGATCTTCTCCTTCGACTCGGGCACCCACGAAGACGAGCTCTACGAATTCGACGTAGACGCCCAGAAAGCGACCTTGATCGCAAAAGGCGTCGAGGGCCCGATGGGGGCGAGCGAGGACGCCTCGCGGCTCTACTTCGCATCGAGCGAGGATCTCGACGAGGCGGGGCCGGGCGCGAAAGGCGCCCACAACCTCTATTTTCACGACGCGAATAGAGTCGGCGGAGCCGGGTCCTCCGCCTTCATCATGGCGCTGGCCGCCAGGGACATTGGAGGGAGCATCGAAGCTCCAATCCACGAAGCACCGTGGCAGCGCGCTGCTCGGGTAACTCCCAATGGCCTGCAGGCGACCTTCACCTCGATAGCCCCACCACCCTCCGGATACGACAACCGCAGCGCGGAGAGCGGCGAGGTGGCCGCTGAGATCTACCGCTACGACGCCGCGGCGGGCGACCTGCGCTGCATCTCGTGCAACCCGACCGGGGCGCGGCCGGTCACCGAAGGGGTCGGAGTCGACGTTCAGGCAGCCCGCATCCAGGGCTGGGAATTCTCAGACCACGCCCCTCGCGTCATCTCCGACGACGGCTCCCGAGTCTTCTTCGAATCCTTCGAGGCCCTCGTCCCCCGCGACACCAACGGCAGCTGGGACGTCTATCAGTGGGAGGAGCCCGGCAAAGGGACCTGCTCCGTGGACGACTCCACCTTCGGCACCGAGGCCGGCGGCTGCGTCGACCTGATCTCCTCGGGCGAGAGCCCCGCCAAGTCGACCTTCCTGGACGCCGACCCCTCCGGCGACAACGTCTTCTTCTCCACGCAGTCGAGCCTGGTGGGACAGGACTACGGACTGAACGACGTCTACGTCGCTCGGGTCGGCGGCGGCTTCCCCGAGCCCCAGCCCAACCCGATCTGCGAAGGCGACGCCTGCCAGGGCCCGAGCGCCGCGCCGGCGCCCCTGACCCCCTCCAGCTCCACCTACCGCGGACCCGAGGCGGTCAAAGCCAAGCGCTGCCCGAAGGGCAAGCGGCGGGTCAAACGCGCCGGCAGGGTGCGCTGCGCCAAGAAGAGGCGAAAAGGGCTTGATCGTCAACAGGGCAAGCCGAAGCGCAGGGCGAGCCGATGAGGCGCCTCGCCCTCGCCCTCGCTTCTCTCTCCCTCCTGGGTGCCCTCTGCCTCGGCGCAACCCCCGCCCAAGCCGGCTTCGGCCTCTCTGAGACCGATGTCTCCTTCACCGACAAAGACGGCGCCCCAGAGACCCGCGCCGGCGCCCACCCCTTCGCCTTCACCAACTCCTTTCGGGTCAACACCACCCTCAGCCCGACCAAAGAAGACGAGAAAGGCAACCCGGTGCAGGTAGTCGACGGCGCCCTGCGC
>Ga0157298_10000029_pt1 | contig 27188 bp, 37 predicted proteins | sample NitcycUS043104R2_FD_108394 | JGI IMG/M metagenome (GOLD analysis project Ga0157298, IMG submission 108394) | Soil microbial communities from Arlington Agricultural Research Station in Wisconsin, USA - Nitrogen cycling UWRJ-S043-104R-2 | ecosystem: Environmental > Terrestrial > Soil >...
AACGCGCGCAGGTTCTCGGGCGTCAGGTCGGCCAGCTTCCGGGGCTTCAACCCAGTGTCACTCGACATGCCACCAGCTTACACCCAGAGGTAACGCGTCATCGGGGGGACCTCGATCCTAGAAGGGGCTAGTTTTGGAGCCCCGCGCTCTATACGCGTATCACGCGGTAACGCGTCTGCGTGATGCGTTACCTCAAGGGGAGTTTTTCCAAGGACTGGGGAGAAACCAGTTCCTTCCTCCCTTGAGACCCACGCTGACCTGCATAGCTTCAAAGTCAGCGTGGGGGGACCCATTTTGTCCGTTTTGAAATACGAGCAACTCGGACACACCCGTTGTATACCGGGACACATCCCCCACAACCCTCAACCTTCACTTGAGGTTTAGGTATATATGCGGGGACATCTAACTCACATCCCAGGCATGCCTGTTACCTTAGCCATTAAGACATCTCGGCGGCCGGGTCTCAGGGCAGGCAAAAGGCCGGTTGACCAGGGAGAACAGGGGAGAGACAACCTGACAGTCGTCCCCGTCATCGCTTGAACCTTCAACCGATCCGGCCGACAGGGCCAGCCGAGCGGGGTGCGGGTCCGGCATCGTCACGGTCTTGTTCGCGATCGTCGTGATCCGGCGCCTGCACTTGTGACCGGGCGCCACCCCACACTCCGGGCACACCACGTCATACCCCGTCCCGGAGCGCTGACTGCGACGCTCGGGGTGGAACGAGTCCATCGGGATCAGCGCCCCGTACCCGCCCCTGCCGGTCAGGCACCGGAACCCCGGGCCCACACCGCACACCGGGCAGGTCCGCGAGAGCGCGCCCGTGGGCGCCCCGTGCCACCCCCGGCCCATCCCCCTCGTCATCAGATGTCCTCCCACTCACTCCCGATGCCGCGCCGGATCACGGTGCCGTCGTACTTGGCGAAGTGGGTCGCCCAGTCCTTGCCCGCTCCCCTGACACACCTCCGGGCCCAGTCCTCCCGAGAGGCCTCCTCGTAATCCGAAGCCCTCTGCTCCATCTGCGCCAGCACGGCCTTAAGCGCCTCCCGGGACCCCTCCCCGTACGGGTCCGGCGTCCGGCATTCGCTCTCCGGGGCCACCTCGCTGTGTATGTGCGACGGATTGACGCACGGGACGACCGGCGCCGGGTGGTGCTCACGCCGGTACCCGCACCCGACCGACATCGTGACCACGCCCGTGGTCGCCGGGTCGCCGCTGCCCTTACCGCCGATCATCGCCGCGCAGTACTGCCCGTCCCCCTCGAACGGGTGGTCCCGCATCGCCTCAGCCCGCGATCGCGCCTTGCGTTCCTCCGCGTCAGCCCGCTCCGCCGGGGAGGAGCCCATCACCGGGTACCCGGTGTCCGTCTTCTCCCGCACGTGCCAGCCGGGCGGGTCGTCGTCCTTCACCGCGATCCGGTCCAGGTCGCCGACTCGCACGTGCCAGCCGGGTGGGTTGTCGTCCTTCACCTCTCTTACCGCGCGCGAGGCTTTACCGGATCGCGTCTGCGCACCGGTGGAGCTGTTGCACGTCGCGCACGCCGGGCGGATGTTGTCGCGCCGGTACGTCCCTCCCCGGCATCCGGGGATGATCCGGTCCACCGTCAGCGTCTCGGCGGTCAGCAGGTGCCCGCACCGGTAACACCGGCACGCCGCCTCACAGCCCTCCGTGCCGATCAGTACCGGCAGTACGACGATCGGGGTGGTACTGAACCGGCCCCGGATCACCTTCACGTCCACGTCCGCGCGGTACGTCTCGATCAGCCACATCCGGCGCCGCTCGCGGTCCGTACTGCTTCCGCGTGCGTTCTGGTTCGTCGTTCCCCGTCTGGTCGTCATCAGACCCGTCCCCTCATCCTCTTGTTGGGTCTCTTGCCCGTGATCCGTTGCCGGGTGACATGTACGTTGCGCGAGCGGCCGACGTGCCAGCCCAGGCACTGGGAGCACCGGTACACGCTCACCGAGTCCGGCCGGACCATGTACCTACGGATCAGCCGCTTGCGCTCGGCGTCGGCCGCGTCCTTGTCCTCATGCCGTGCCTTGCCCGCGCACTGCCGCATGTACCCGGCGCTCATCGCGGTGACCGGGGGATCTCGATGCGGACCATCCTCAGGTCCCGCCAGGTCCAGGTCTTGTACCCGTCGCTGGTGAACGCCGTGATCTTGACCATGTCCCAGGACAACTCCGGCGGTGCCTCCACGGTGCCGATGTGCTGCCCGGCAGCGTCCACCAGCACGTCGCCCACAGACAGGTCGGCCGCGTCCATCCGGACCACCCGGACGTTGCTTTCGTTGAACATCTGCCCTGCTCCCCTCGATCGATTGCTGTGTTTCTAACGTACCAGTCATGCCTTCAAAGTTCAATGCACAAGGGGCCCGGCCTTCCGACCGGGCCCCTTGACGCTTACGTGTCAGTCCTTGCGATCCGCGAGCATGTCACGCACCCGCTTGGCCTCCAGCCGGTCGGTCCCGTCCCACCCGGGGATGTCCAGGTTGCACCGGATCACCTCACACGCCGCGCTGTCCTGCGGCACCATGCCGTCGTCCTCGGCCTCCTCGATCAGCCGGGCCAGCTCGTCCACGTCGTCCCACACCCGCTCGATCAGTAACGGGTCCGACGACCGGATCCAGCCGTTCACGTAGTACCTGCCCGTCGCCGGTTCCCACCGGACGCTGAACCATTCGCCCTCCGGCACCGACCACCGCCCGGTACCCAGTCCCGGGTCGTCGCGCTCCGCCTTACGCGCGGACCGGCGCTTGCGGATCATCTCGCCCAACTGACCGGCGCAGATCAGCCCCATCCAGGTCCACAGCAGGAATGCGATCAATCCCAGTACGACCCGGGGAGTGTCTCCGGCGTCCTGCGAACGCTGTCCCGCGATGGTCACCATCACCAGCGCGGTCACCACCAGAACCAGGAACACCACCCGCTCGGTGATGGCCCAGGTACTCGGTACCCCGCTATCCTTGTCCTGCTCAGTCATCTCATCCTCTCCTTGTCGCAACGCGGGTACGGCCGGGTCTCGTCAACCCGGCCGTATCTGTCTCTACTTCACGAGAGCGTCAGTGTCTCCCCCGAGTAGCACCGGCTCATGGGCGTCCACGTGCCGCTGTGCCGACACCACGGCCTGGTCCCGGTTCCACCGATGCACCGGCTTTCCGCACTGGGTGCACGATCCGTACCAGCCCCGGGCCCGCACCGGGTGTCCCGGGCCAGTGCCCACCAGCACGATCGCGATGCACGGGTCCGCTCGATTGAACACCGTCGTACAGGCCATCATCCGCTCCGCTCTCTCGGTAGTTGTCACCTTACCGTCATGACTGGTACGTTGGCAACGGCCCCGGAGACACCGGGGAGGAAGCGAGCACCTGATGACGACCGACCCCCGATCCTGGTTCCTGACCAGCCAGGCGCTCGATCACCACGCGACCGCAGCCGCGCTGGAGGAAGCCATCAACTCGACCGGGACACCGGTGTCCGGACTGGCCGAACCCCTGGCGTCCGAACTGGCCGCACTCGGGTACGCGCTGGTTCACATCGACGGCGAGCACGGTGACCTCCCCGTGATGGCCATGGACATCCAGATAGACGGCCCGGCCGTGCCCGGGTTCCTCGACCGGCGGAAGGACTGAACCGTGCACGCCGAGATCACCGAAGAGCACACCACTCGCACCGTGACCATCACGGTCAAGGACGGCCCAGTGATCGACGGCAGCCCGGCCATCAAGGTCGATCAGGTCCGGGTGGTCATCGAGGACGGCAGTCCGGTATGGCTGTCCGTCAGCGGAGGTGCGATCCGGTGCGACGGAACGCCCAGCCCGCATCATTGGGACCGTGGCGCCCGGTCGTGGGAGCGGTACACCCGTGTGACCACCAAAGCTGGCAGCAACATCGACGCGGCCCCGCCCTGGATCGGGATCATCTGGAACGGCGTAGCGCGCGGCGTGACCAGCTGGCACCTGATCGAATCCAGCATGACCGGTGAGTGACGTGTTCAGCGCCGGTCCCGCCGGGAAGCCACCGAAGAGACCGGGAGCGGGGGAGCGACCGCCGCCTGGACCACGGCCGACGACCCAGACGCACAAGCGCAACACGGCCCCGGGCAGGTAGGAATGGCACACCCTCCCCGGTGACAACATGTACGTCATGACTGTAAGGTGAGAGACAGAGCGGCGACGGGCCGCGAGGATGGGGAGGAACAAGATGGCAGGCAAGCACCGGGCACCCGATCACGAGAGCGTCGACATCGACCTGACCGGGACGGCGCCGAAGCCCAAGCACGCGACCAAGGACGACCGCAACGTCTACAAGTCGGAGAACGCCGAGAAGCCCGCCGGGTCGGATCTCCCGGCACGAGGCCGGGGCGTGACCATCGAGGACGCCTGATCCCGCACACAGAACGGCCCCTGCTGTCTGGACCTCAGCAGGGGCCGTTCCTTGTCGTCAGGTTACTCGATCGGGCTGACCTGCGGCCGGATGCCGAACAGGGCGAAGCCCGCCAGGATGATCGTGCCCAGACCGGTCACGGCGGCGTCCGACCAGTGCAGGCCGTATTCCGCCAGCAGGGAGGCACCCGCCGACACCACCGCGACGAACAGCGCCGGAGCGATCGGCCGGGTGGTCAGCGCGATGACCACGCCGGTGATGAACGTGATGATCGCCGTGGCCTGACCGGCGTTCAGCCAGTCCAGCCCGAGCGACACGGCCCAGGTGAGGACCGCGCCGATCAGCGCCAGCCACAGAGCGGGCTCCCGGCCCAGGATCTTGATCCTCATGCCGACAGCTTGGCGGTCAGGGCGGCGACGGCGGCGGTCAGCTCAGCCAGCTGCCCGGAGATCTTGTCGAGCATGTCGGCCTCCAGCCGACCACCCTGGTCCGGGTACGAACGGCCGAACGCGAACCGCTCGGCGTCCGCGTAGTTCTGCCGGTTGAACCGGTCGGCGGAGTTCGCCGGGTCCTTGGGGTCGTTGCGCACGGCGCGCCCGACCGACGCGTAGAACTCTTCCATCTTCATGTCGTCCGGTCCTATCCCCATGTCGTCGAGTACGGCAATCGTGTGGTTCATGTTCCACGGGGAGCCGTCGTTCTCGTTCTGCTCGTGGCTCTCCCAGTGGACGTGTTCGGTGTGCGGGCTGGGCCCGGTGTACGGGTCACGCGCCCAGTTCCGGTCATCGTGCTGCGCGATCTGCCGGTTGTGAATCCACAGGTGCGCTCGCGCGTCGGCCTGGAAATCGGCCTTCAGCGCCTCGATGATCCTCAGTTCGTCCTTGGTGCCGGACGGCGTGCTGGATGCCAGCACGTTCACATCCTGGTCGAACGCGTCGACTTCGCCGTCGGCGTCCGTCTGGTGCTGGCTGCCACCACCGTGCGCGTCGTCGGCGTACCCTCCGTCACTGGCCGTGCTACGGCCGGGCAGTAGTGCGTTGATCCCGTTGCGCCATGAGTTCAGCGCCGGATTCAATCCGCCCCAGTTGGCCATCGTGTCCCTCCCCTCTTCCGTCTACCTCACAGTACCGGCTGTCAGCCTCGCCGCGCACGCCGTGTCCTGGCCCCCTTCCTGGCCATCCTGGACCGCTGCGCGTGCGTCACGCCCGCATTCGCGATCCGGGCCGCGCTGCTCTTGCTCTTCCCCTTACGCCGGAGGGCGCGATACACCCGGTGCCGACTGCGTGCCACGTACCCCTTGCGTCCACCCGCTGAACTGACCACTGACGTCACCTCCGGGTTCCATGCTCCTCCCGGGCGCAGACACAGAGAAGCCCCGCCAGACGCTTCCTGACGGGGCTTGACTCTTACGTGTCACCTGATGTGGATGACCACCTCGTGATCGGTCTTGCGCTCGTGTTCGCGAGCCTCGTCCTGAGTCACTCGCGGGTGGTCCAGCCGGTCGCAGTCTTCACAGTGGATGTCAGTCATGAGAACTACCTTACAGGCATGACTTTTAAGTGTCAACGGTGCTCTGCCCTGACACGTGGTCAGGTGCTTGCGGCCCAGCAGCACCGCGCCGGTGAAGGTCCGGTCTACCAGCTGCCACGGGGAGCGACCGTGCCCGACGTTCGGACACGTCCACACCCACCAGTCGTCGAACAGCCGGGGCCGGTTCATCGCACACCGGTGTGTTTGGCCCGGCAGCACGCGCACGTCTTGTCGAACATCGCGTTGCACTGGCCCATCGCGCACCCCCAGCAGGAGGCGTACGCCGGACCGGTCTGCCGCAACTTCTTGACCAGCCGGACCAGTCGTCCGGCCTTACCGGCCATGGTTCATGGCAGCGATCACGTAGCCCTGGTTCTCCAGACCCCGCTCCATGGCCCGTGCGCGAACCGAATCCGCACAGTGGTCCGTGCTCTTCCAGGCCAGGGCCAGCGCGGCCCGGCCCTCGGCCCCGGCCTGAGTCAGCTGGTCCATCCCGATCATCCGGGCGAACCAGTCGGCCGCCGTACCGACACCGGTCCCACCGGCACCGCGTACCCCGGTGTACTTCTCACCGACCCAGGCGATCATCGCCCGGTCCAGCGACTCGTACAGCTCCCCCACCTTGGGGCGACCACGGCTGTCCGTCTCGTCCGGCTTACCGTAGGCGAACAACGGACGGTCCCCGATCGAGGCGAACCCGTGCCCCTCCACCCGATAGAAGCAGACCTCCGGCATCTCCCACCGGTCGGTGAACTTCATCTCCTGTTCCTCCTCTCCCCGATCTGCGCGATCCATGCGCCGATGAACACCAGCTGGACCACGAACCAGCTGAGCGTCCAGCGTTTCGACGAACACCCGTCCCGGTAGTCGTCACTCACGGCCGCTTGCTCCTCTCGCTGTAGACCGGCGTCACGCCGACCTCCCGGGCAGCGTCGTCGATCATGTTCAGGATGTCGGCCAGGACGAACGTCTGTTCGCCGCTGGGCTTACGGTCACGACGGCCCAGTGCCACATCGTTCTCGGCCGCGCCCTGTGCCCAGCCCTTGGCCGCCATCTCCAGAGCCGCCAGTGCCTTGACCGCACCGGCCAGTTTGTCCGCCTCGCGGGTGGCCCCAGGGGCGACCGTCTCGGCACCGCGCCGCTTGCCATCCTCGAACGCCTCAGCCACCGCCGCCTTCAGTGCCTGCTCACTGATCAGGCCGGGCTCCGGCTCAGGCTCCGGCGAGTAGACCTCCCGCTCGCCGACTATCTTGGGCATCGACGCCATCGGACCGTACTTGTCCAGGTAGTGGTCCGGGGCGAACGTCCGGGTCTTCCAGATGGCGTCCAGCGGGTCGTCGCCCCAGGTCCACCGGCCGTTCGCCAGCTCCCAGACGAAATCCCCGCCGTCATCGATCCCCAGGAACCGGGGGTAGATCACGCCGCTCATCGGGCCCACGCCAGCAGACGCGCCAGCAGGCTCGGAGCCCGGTGCCCACCCTTGTGCCGCTTGCCCTTGCCGACGAACCCGCCGAGCGCGTACGGCCCGTTCCCGGTCGTCATGTCCTTGTCCGTCATCCGGCTCCCCTCCGGCGCGTCCCTCGCGCTTCAGGAGATACCTTACCGTCATGCCTACAAGGTAGTCAACGGCTGAACGGACTCAGGTTGGTCACGCCCATCCTGCCGACCGGCGCGGCGAAGCTACTGGTCCCGCTCGACCTGTCGGCCCACAGCGACATGACGACCGAGTCACCACGGTCCGGGGATCGACCGAGCCGCTCCACCACCTTGTCCTTCTGCTCCACCTGGTACTTCGGCGGGACACCGGTGGTCACCTGCCACTTGGGCGTCGTCAGGTCGCTGATCATCAGGTCGTCCGGCGGCAGTGCCAGCACCGGGTCGTAGGCCGGATCGAGCATCTCGCGCAGGTTCCAGTACGCGGCTGAACGAACGTTCACGAACCCGTACTTGCCGGAACGGTCCCGTACCGTCGTCTTGCCGGACCCGGTGTACGCCAGCGGTTTGGCGTGCACCTCGCGCAACCGGTCGTAGACACCAGCCCCCAGGCCGATCACGTCCACGATCGCCCGGCCCTCCATCCCCTGAAGCTGGGCCACCTGACTCATGGTGTCGCGGCGCCGGTTGCCCACCAGCGTGAACGCCCACCCGTCGCGGATCGCGATCACCGACTCGTCACCACCCCGGCCGACGTCCACCCCGTTCCAGAGCGGGCCACCCGGGGAGGGACGGCCAGCACGGTCCCAGTCATGCCACCGCTCGATCGCGGCCTCCAGCCACGCCAGCGGGATCACCGCGTCCTCGTCCCCGGCGTGGAACTGGCCCAGCACGCGGTTGTGGTACACCGCGCTGTCCTCACCCCATTGCAGGCGCCGCTGATCCGCCCACGTACGCGAGATGCGACCGGCGGTGATCGCCTCGTCCAGCGTCACCGATCGGGTCCACCAGTCTTCATACCCCGGCGCCCGCCGGTGGATGTCGTAGAACCTCCCCGACGGTGAACCCGGCGTGCTCATGGCGAACGCGTACGCGTTGTCGGCGGTGTCCGGACCGGCGTTGGAGAAGGCCCCCTCGATCGAGTCCCAGGTGGCCGGGGGGACGATCTTCGCCTCATCCAGCAGGTACAGCAGCTCCTCGGCGTGCGCGCCCTCGATCCGCTCCGGCTGGTTGCTGGCCACGGCCGTGGCGGCGCCGTACTTCAGCTTGATCCGCAGGTCGAGTAGCTCGCTGTTCGGCTTGAACGGGGCCCGGCCGAGCGTCACGAAATCGATGCGCCCGGCCCACTTGTGGATCTCCGGCCAGAGGTACACCTCCAGATGCCGCCATGCGCTCGCCGTGGTGATGATCTTCCAGTCCCGTCCGGCCAGGTCGCGCGTGGTGGCGAACCAGTTGACCAGCACCGCGCCCATGAAGCTCTTCCCCAGCCCGTGCGGCCCCTTCACGGCCACCCGGCGCCGGACCGGTAGTTCGTCCAGCACCTCCCCCTGGTAGCCCGCCAGGTTGACGTTGAGGCAGTCCCTGGCCCACGCCACCGGGGAGTCACGCCAGCGGCTCAGTCTGGTCCGGCTGATGACCTTGCCCGCCAGGTCGATGGGGCTCATCCGTCAACCGCCTTCCTGCGTCGGCGAGCTTCGGCGAGCTCCTGATTCATCCGGTCCCGGGACTTCTTGGATCGCAGCGTGTGCGGGCTCATCCCCGGTGTCCAGTGCTCGCATCCGGTGTCGTCCGGTACCAGCGCGCGACAGGCGCCGCACGGCCGGTAGGTGATCATGAGGAACTCTCATGTTCGATCACGTCCGATGCGTCGATGTCGATCGTGCCCAGGTGCTTCTGAAGCAGGCCGGGCACGAGCGCCGCCTGTTCCGGGGTCAGCACCAACGCTTCCAGCATCACCGCGATCCGGCCCGCGACCACGTCGCCCCAGCGTTCGGCCAGCGAGGTGAGCCGATCCGAAATGCCCATGTCATGAGCCGTCTTGGCGTACCGCACGACCCGGTCCCGCTCGGCCGCCTCCAGCGCCACCAGCGCCCGGACCTCTTCGGACTGGACGTAGATGCTGCCGTCCTTACCGGCGGCGCCGTACCGGAAGCCGATCAAGCCTGAGGCCTGAGGCTCATCCTCGGTGACCGGGTTGCCGGGTTCCTCCGGCGACTGGGTGACCTGACGCTGCAACAGCGCGGAGTACGCGGCCAGCCGCAGCCAGGACATCTGGAGCACAGAGAGCACGGCCACGCCCGCGTCCATCTTCGCGCCGGTGCCGACCGGCGACCACGCGCTGATCCGGGCCTGACCCTGTGCCCTGTGGATGTTGCCGCTGTACCCGGCATGGGTCCGGCATTTGTCCGTGCCCTTACGTGCCAGCTGGTGGCACTGGCCTCGGTTCTTCCTCCGCTGCGCCGTGCACTCCAGCCGGGTGTGTTCCGGGCACCACCTGGCATGCCCGGGGTTGAAGTCCTCGGTGGTCCGGATCGGTCGTGTCGGCATGCTGCCATCCTACTTCCGGATAGGGGGGCATCGGTCACCTCCCCGGCATACCTGGAAAGCACTCAGCCCACCACCTGGACGGGGAGTCGGGTGGCGGGCTGAGGCTGGACGGAACCCGGGGGCCCCGCATGATCAGGCTACCCGGCGGGAGTCCTGACACTGAACTGTCAGGTGATGGACGGCCACGGGGAGGGGGCGACACTCGCCGCGCCACCGCCGATCACACCGGCGACCGCGTAGAAGAAGACGATCAGCGCGGGGATGAGCGAGACGTAACCAAGGACCAGTCCGGCCACCGCCATGTTCCTCCCCTTCACCGTGTCGTTGCGGGTCTGGCTGACCCCGACATGACCGAGCACCACGGCCGCGATGCACGGCAGACCCAGCAGACACCAGCCCGTCAGCACGCCCACCACGCCGGTCACCAGCGCCCAGACCGCGACCTGACTGTTCGGCCGCGCGTCGTAGGTGCCGGTGGCCCACGGAGCCTGGCCGGGCCGGACCTCGGCGTGCGGGTGCGGTGTCTCCGGCGGGATGCCGTACTGGGCGAACGTGTCCAGCGGTTGACGCTGGGGAAGCTCGCCCCCGTGGTAGGTGGCCCCCGTCTTGTCGTTGCTCATCGTGTCTCCGGTCTCGCGGTAGATGTCGGTGCGTACCTTACAGTCTGTACTTCTAAGTCACAAGGTATCCGGGGGAGGCAAGTACCTCCCCCGGATCGCCTCAACCCTTGGCGTAGCAGAGCGACCAGTCGGTACCGGCCCGGCTGACGTCCGCCAGGATCGGCACGCCGCGCCACTCGAACGAGAGCGCCTTGACCACCTCGCGGCCGATCTCCTCGGCGTCCTTCTCCGGGACGGCCAGAACTATTTCGTCGTGGATCTGGGCTCGCAGCATCGGCCGGAACTCGGCCGGGAGCTGGAGCATGCCGTGCATCATGATGTCCCGGGCCGCGCCCTGGCCCATCAGCGCCGGGCCCTGGGTGTAGGCGCGCTGGGGGTCCGGCCGCATCATCCGGCCCCATCCGTTGTCCAGCAGCGCACCGGACTCGGCGATCGCGGTCACCTCCTCCTGCCACATCACCAGCCGGGGGAAGCGCTCGCGCATCGAGCGGTCGAACTGCTGGACCAGCTCCAGCGGGATGTCCTGGCCCTGGCTGATGGCCTTGATCCCACGCCGGTAGTTCCAGCCGTGGCCGATCGCCTTGGCGTCCTCCCGGCGCGCGACGTCGCCGAACAGCGCCTTGGCAATCTCCGCGTGCGGGTCCTCGTGCTTCAGCATCTCGATGTACGCAGCGTCCTGGCTGAGTCCGGCCAGCGCGCGCATGTCGACCTGCGACAGGTCGGCGGACAGGAGCACCTGGCCCGGGTCGGGGAGGAAGATGGCGCGTTCGACATGGCGACCGCCGCGCTTACCGAACACGGTCAGACCCGGGCGAGTCACCGACCAGCGGCCGGTGGCCTGGTCGAACCCGACCTGGGGATGAACCCGGCCGTCCGGGCAGGTGTAGTCCTGTGCGGTCTGGTACACCGACCGGGCCGACACGATCCGGTAGATCGACTTCACCAGGTCGCGCAGACCGGGGTTGTTCTGCCCGTACTCGCGGCCGTAGTGCAGCATCGCGTCAGCGCTGATCTGGAGGTCTTCGCTCTTCGGTGTGCGCCACAGGGCGCGGCCCGGCACGCCCGCCTCGATCAGCGCCTTCTCCACGGCCTCCTTCCCCGCCTTGGACGCCAGCGGGCTCTTGTACTTGATGCCCTTGGCGTCGGTGGTGGGCACGCCGTACCGGCTCGACAGGGTCTCCATCGCTTCCCGCTTGCGGTCGTTCACCGCGTCGACCCGCTCGGTCAGCAGCTTCTGATCCACCAGGAACCCGTTGATCGAGATCTGCGCGGCGAGCGCGGCGACCCGGTGCTCACGCACCACGTACTCCGGCACGGTGCCACCCAGCTTCTCCAGCAGCGTCGCGTGCAACCGGCGGGACAGCTCGACGTCCTGGACCATGTAGGCCTTGAACGCGCGGCCGTCCTCCGAGTCGTCGATCGGGATGTTCGCCCATCCGCCGTACTTCTTGTCGAGACCGTGGCTGACCTCGGTCATCTTGTGGCCGAGCCCGTACTGTTCCCCCAGCGCTCCCAGGTTGTACTTGCGGGTCGCGTCCACGCCCTTGTCGCGGGCCATCGGCGGGTCCAGGTAGCGGGCCACCAGGAGCGCGTCGAACAGGCGGCCGTCATCGGCCAGCCGGTGGACCTCCGGCATGGTCAGCGCGCCAGCACGGACCAGCGCGGGGAGGTCGAAAGCCATGATGTTGTGGCCGGTGATGGTCTTGCCGGTCCGGATGTCATCGACCACCGAGACCGACACGGCGTCGTTGAACGCGGACACCGGCCCGTCCTCGATGGCGGTTGCGCCGATGCGCACGTACTCGGTGCCCGGCGTCCGGTAGAGATCATCGGCGTGGCCGGTCTCCAGGTCGAACGTGACGACGTCCTCGGTCGGTTCGGGTTCAGGCCGGATGTCCGCCCCGCCCTGACAGTTACGGGCGTGGCAGTACACCGGCATCACGCGGGAACACCCGCACTCGTCCAAGAAGCACGGCGCCAGATCAGTGCGCACGTGTTCCCCGCCGGACAGCAGGCCGGAGCCACACCGTGAACAGGTGTCCACCTGGCTGTCTGCCACCCCGCTGTCAGATGTTGACGTCTCGGTGTCAACTTCCGTCTGGCAGATGCACGGCATGACGTCCGGATACCCGCACGGTGCCGGATGGCGCGGCTCCGGCTCGACCGGTGCGGGCTCGCTACCCGGCGCCGGGGGGAGGTCGCCCTCCTCGTGGCAGTTGCCGCAGAACTCCGGCAGCACGCCGTGCGGGCATAGGCCGTCGTCAGGCTCGACCGGTGCGGGCTCGCTGCCCGGCGCCGGGGGGAGGTCGCCCTCCCAGTAGACCCGGTACACGCTGACGTGGCCGTGACCGGACCGGACCCGGTCCAGCCAGTACCCGCCATACCGGCGCGACCGGATGCGGGCGTACGCCTCCCCCAGGCTCTTGCCGTAGGTCTTCTCGCTGGGGTCGTCCAGCTTCGGCGGGGCATGGTAGTTGTCCAGGCCCAGCGTCAGCGCCTTGGTCTTGACGTCGGCCGTCTTGAACTCGTCCTGGCCGAACTGCTCGTACAGCCAGGTCAGGTGGCTGATCCAGTACTGCGAATCGAAGTCCGACTCGGACCGCCAGACCTTCAGGTTGTCCAGGAACTGCGGGACCCCGGCGGTCTCGACGATCCCGCCCACGATCCGCTCCCAGCCCTCGAACGAACCGAACGAGACACCACGGGAGGGGTAGGGCTGACCCTGGGCGAACCAGGCCCGGACCAGCGTCAGGATCGCGGTCATCAGCTGACGCCGGTTGGCCCGGGTCCAGCTGAGCAGGTCCAGGCCGGACGTGCCCGGGTGCCGGAAGGTGTGCGCGGCCCGGTCCTGCGGGTTGGCGTACTTCGGCCGCAGCGCGATCCGGAAGACCCGGCGGGTGATGTCGCCTTTCACGTGGACGTTGTTACCCAGGCTCATCCAGGTGACCCGGTTGGGGAAGTTGGCCATCGTGCTGACACCCAGGATGCGGTCCTGCCAGGTCTCTGCGGTCAGCGCCTGGGCCAGCGGCGCCCCATCCAGGGTGTGCGCCTCATCGAAGATGAAGAACTCAGCGCCGGTCCGGAACGCGCTGGTGATCTGCTTACGCAGCTCGTCACTCTCGTCCACCCAGTTCATCGGCTGCGCCGCCTGCCCGGTGTAGACGGTCAGGATCGAGTCGGCCAGCAGGTTCTTGCCGACGCCCATCTGGAGACCGTCGATCACCGCGAGCGGCGCCCGGGGGACCATGCCCCGGATCGCCGGGGTGACGACCAGACCCAGCAGGTTCGCCAGGTCGGGCGCGTCGTCCACCGGGAAGTCGCCGAGCCACTCGGTCAGGATCAGCTCACGTGCCGCCGTGATCTGTTCCGGACTCGGCTGGTCCGGTACCTCGATCCCGGCGAACACCTCGTCCGGCATCAGGATGGTCCGGGTCGTCTCGTCGTATCCCGGCTCGGTGACGATCGAGCCATCAGGCCGGACGAACGGGGCATGTGCCAGCCGGTCCAGGGGTGAGAACCGGTCCGCCCGGCTGGACACCGCCATCATCGTCCCCGGGTCCGGCCACGCGAACCCGTACGTGGTGCCCTGTGCCCCGTTGTTCTCGTTCACCGTCATCGCCGTGGACTGCACGATGTCGTTGAACGAACCCTTGTCCACCGGGGTCATCCCGGCACCGTCGAACCGGCTGATCACGCCGCCGTGGCAGAACAGCTGCCGCGCGTTCCAGCGCTTCAACAGCGCGTCGGTCAGGTCGTTGATCACCTCGTGCCTGTCTCGGTTGACCACGATGGTCACCCGGTCCCCGCCTCCTGTCGGCACGGTTCCTCCCTTGGTCCGCTTGGGTTTGGTGTCGGCGGGCTTGGCCTTGGCGCCGGACAGCACGCGGGCCAGGTACGCCGCTCGCCGGTCGGCCGGTCGTCCGGCCAGGATGTCGTCCAGGCCGGACTTGTTGGCTCCCCCGGGGAGGCGGCCGAACAGAACCTTGGTCGCGCCCTCCATGATCAGAGCGTCGGCCAGTCCGATGCCCGCCTCGAACACGTCCGGGTTGCTGCCCGCGTCGCTGTCCAGGATCACGACCACCTGGTATCCGTCGGCCACGATGAGGTCGGGGATGGGCGACCCGTCCACCTGCCACATCCGGCACCCGGCGATGCCGTAGACCGAGACGTCATCGGGGGCGTAGCTGGCCCCGGCCAGGCATTGCTTGGTCCCCTCGATCACGACGATGAGCCGGGGGTTCTCCACCTCGCGCACGGCCCAGAGCACCGGTTGCTCCCCACGGCCGAACACGTACTTGCGGGGTTTGCCGCTCTTCTGGTCCTTGGTCGGGTTGTCGGGACGAGCCTGGTACATGATCCGGCCGTCCGGGCTGGTCCAGGGGAACAGGATGGCCGGGAAGTTCGCGAAGTTGACCCAGTTGTCGCTACCGGTTGCCTCCATGTCGGCCCGGCTGGAGACCGTCTGAACGCCGAGCCTGTCGGCCAGGCCGACATCTACCGCCTGGGCCGACAGGTACTCCTGGTGTTCCTTGCTCAGTGCCACGTCGTGATCAGCCTCTCTGGTGTCGCTGGGTGGTGCGGCTGGACTCTCACGACTCCAGGGCTGTCAGGGCGTTCTCGATCGCGTCCGCCAGGATCGCGCCGCTGGGGGTGACGGTCCGCTCCCCGGCCTCAGCGACCCGGGCGGACCGCAGGATCTCCAGGGCGGATTTGATCCGGGTCGTGGCCCGGGTCAACTGATGGTCCTTCGCCTCGATCCCCCGCTCGGCCAGATTCTGGATCGTCTTGGCCGCGTCCAGCTCACGGCGGGCCTGGTCCCTCTCGTTCGTAACGGTGTTGAGCTGGAGGGTCAGCCGGGTGCTCATCCGGGTGATATCCCTGGCCAGTTCGTCACACCGGTCTGCCATCTTGTCCAGCTCGTCACTGAGTGTCTCGGCCTTCTGCCGAGCCTCGCCCAGCGCCACCTCCAGGTACTTGATCCGGTCTCGATCCAGCCCTTCGGCCCTCTCAGCCTTCTGCTGGGCCACACTGAGCTGACCGGTCAGAACCTCCACCCGGCTCTCCGCCTCATCGGCGCGCGCCTTCTCGGTGTGCCGGTCCCGGTTCAACTCGCGGGTCCTGTTGGTCAGTTCCGTAATCGTGGCCTGTGCGCTCGTGCAACCGTTGATCCAGGTGTCGCGGGCGTCCGCCGCCAGCTTCAACGCCGACCGGAGATCTTCGATCTTCGCCCGGAGCGGGGCGGCCACCAGCTCAGTCTCACTGGCCTGAGCAGCGGCCATCTCCTCGTCCGTGTACAGGTTGCGGCTCGGCAGGTCCGCCGATGCCCGGCTGGACCGGATTCGTTCTAGCTCGTCTTCCAGTACAACGACCCGGTTCCGGTTGAACTCCCGGCTCTCCGCCATCTCGGCGTAACGTGCCTTGAAGATCTCCAGGAGATCCAGGAACTCCGGGGCGTTGTCATCGACGGTGATACGAATCGTGCTCATGTCCGTTCTCCCCATCCTCTGACCTATCCGACAAAGGGGACTCGGGTCCCCCCGTCGTGAGATTGCTACCTTACAGTCCAGCCGGGGAGGTACACAACCGCCCCGGCTGGTTCGTTCAGCGCGTCAGCTTGTTGACCGCGCGACGTCCTGCGATCCGCGTGATCAGGTCGGCCGCCTCGCCCCGGGTCTTCACCCGGCCCAGCTGTTCGGCCGGGAACCCCTCGCGGATCAGACGGCTTTTCTGCGGGTCGGACACCGCGTCCCGCAGCCACCGCGCCTGACGCTCGGCCAGCTTCTGGAACGCCTTGGCCCGGTCCTCCCCGATGCCCATCGCCCAGTCGGCCGGAAGCTCATCCTGGATCACCGTCAGCCGATGCCCCTCGTACGCCGCCAGCTTCCACGTGTCGGCTCCCACGGGCACCATCACCACCACTTCCTTGCCCGCCCCCAGACACCACGCGTCGCCGGGCAGGGGGAGCCACCGCAGCCGCGACGACCCGAACACATCCACCCGGCCAGCACCGGCCGCGTGACAGTTGTCGTGCCGCGTGACCCTCTTGCTGGTCACCGTGACCGGCAGGTACCGGTTGCACAGTGAGCACCGGTGCCACTCCGGGGAGCCACAGTCCGGTCGGTTGCACGTCGGGCACGGCATCCGCTCGGACTCGCCGTCCGGCTTCTTCCGGGCGTCGTCCAGGTCCAGACCCAGGTCCACCACGCCGACCAGCTCGTGCCGGTTGCTGGCACCGACGATGTCGATGACCAACAGGTCCCGCTTGCCGGGTGAGAGCCGGGTACCCCGGCCGACCATCTGGACGTACAGACCGTGGAACCTGGTCGGTCGGCCGATCAGGACGCACGAGATGGACGGCTCATCGAACCCCTCGGTGAGCACCGCACAGTTGCTGACCCAGGTCGTCTCCCCGGTGTGCAACCGGCGCAGGATCGCCCGGCGCTCTTCGGTCGGCGTGGTGCCGTCCACGTGCTCGGCCTTGATGCCGCGTGCCCGGAGCGCTTCGGCCAGCAACTCGGAGGTCCGCACGGTGGGCAGGAACGCCACGCCCTTGCGCCCCTGAGCGTGCTCCTGGACCGCGTCGGCCATCTGGATGATGGCGCCGGAGTCCTCGATCTCGCGGCCCAGGTCGCCGTCCGAGTAGTCGCCACCGGTCTTGCGGACCCGGGCCATGTCCATCTCGGTCTCGACCACCACGGCGGGGAGGATGGGGACCAGATACCCGCCCTCCTCCCCCTTCTTGCGGTCGCCGTAGATCGCCTCGCGGATTGACATGTAAGAGACAACCCGCTCCCACACGCCGAGCGTCTTGCCGTTGTCCCGCTCCGGGGTGGCCGTGAACCCGACGGTCAGCGGTCCGTACTCGGAGAACGACCCCATCGCGCGCAGCACCTTGACCGAGGTGGGCGCCGGTGCATGATGTGCCTCGTCATACACCAGGGTCTTGAACGGGCGCTGCCGATCCGCTTCGGTCAGTTGGGCCAGCCGGGTGTCACGGTGCGCGGTCTGGATGGACGCCACCACGACGTCCACCTCCGGGCCCAGTTCGTTGCGTTCCGCCTTGACCACGCCGGTCCGCAACTCAGGGGCGATCATCGCCAGTTTCTTCATCGCCTGGTCGGCGAGCTCTTCGCGGTGCACGAGCACCATCGACCGGCCCAGGTGGGCCCGCTCGGCGATGGCGTGCGAGAAGATGACCGTCTTGCCGGTGCCGGTCGGATAGACCAGCAGGGGGCGCTGAACGCCCTCCCGCTCAGCCTGATCGATCGCGTCCACACCACGCCGCTGGTAGCGCCTCAAGGGAAGCATCAGTGGTGCCCCCGGACCACGCTGACCGTGAACGCCTTGAACTTCAGACCCTGGTGTTTCCCGGAGTTGATCACTCCCCAGTGGGTGAACGTCACGGTTACGGTGTCACCCACCAGGGCGGCAGCCTTCTGGATCGCGTTACGCAGCATGGCCCCGTACGCCACGATCCGGACCCGGTCCATACCGCCGGTCCACAAGTCCAGGAACGGGTCGGAGTCCACCGGGGACCACGGGAGAGTCGACGGGACATCGCCGGTCCGCAGCACCACGCCGGTCACGGAGGACGACGGCTCTCCCGGGTTCCAGGCGTCCGGCGTGCCCTCGGTCAGTGTCCGCACGGCGCACATCAGGCAACCGTCCCGCACGTGCGGCTCATTCGTTGTCGTCATGACTGCGAGGTTACTCGGTCGCCTGTGAGGCGTCAACCGGGGAGGCACCGCACGCGGGCCGGGGGTAGGCCGGGGCCGGGCCGTCCTCGTGGTACCACTGGTACAGCGCGTCCCATTGGGTCGCGATGCGGATCGACTCGATGAACCGGCCGTCCTTGGACAGCCACCGCTCGATCGCGCCCCACCCGGCCGCCTGAGGCACCCGCCCGGCGCCGATCACGTACCAGAGACCACCGGCCTTCAGCAGGGCGTACGTGTAGATCTTCGGACGGGTCCGGCCCCGGGTGTCACCACCGGGTTCGTCGTCGGTGTCACGGTGCCCGATGCCCATCAGGAGCACCGTGCCGTTGGGGATCTTCCGGGCGTCCAGCTTGAACACGTCTGTGTTGCCTCTCTGGAGAAAGGGCGGACCCGCCCGGTATTTGCAGCTGCCGGGCGGGTCCTAAGGTGTCTCGCGGACCTGGGAAGGATCAGGCCGGGTGAGACTGGTGGAGCTGGGGAGGTCAGGCGTTCTTCTTCTCGGCCTTACGGACGGCGACCGAGTAGTGCTTGTACGGCTTACCGGCGTACCGGCCCTTCTTGATGATCTTCTCGCCCCAGTACTTCACCGCGAACAGATCACCGACCTGCGGGTCGGCGTCGGTAATCTCCCGCTTCAGGACGGCACCGAAGCCGATCACGCGGAACTTGTCCCCGTCGCGGGTCTGAACCGTGACGGTCGGGCACATCGGGTCATCGCCGTCCTTGGCGTAGTCCGAGCGGGTCTCCCCCACCTTGACCACGATGCCGGAGAGGCTCTCGCCCTTCTCGCCCGGAACCCAGCCTTCCGAGTCGTCCTCCTGAACGGTGTTCAGCAGGTCATCGGCGTCGTCGAACGAACCGGGCCCCGTCGTTGCGGCAGGCTCCCCGAACAGGTTGTCCGCCTCATCGAAGTCGGACGCGGTCGCGTTGACGTCGGTCTTGCTTGCAGCCATGTGAGCCTCTTTCGTGTAGCTAGTGAGTGAGTTGTTGGTACGACGCGGGGTAGCCCGACCTTGGTCCCGGGCCTACTAGACCCAGTCTCGGAATCGAACCGATGCCACCCCCGCGCCACCCGTCTCTCCGGGCTGTCATCGACCCTCTTAACCCCGGTCGCATGGGGCGTCCGCCTTGAGTTGATCGCCTGGCATCCAAGCCAGATTTGACCGGTCGTGGGCGAACCTCGGACCGCTCGCGCCCTCACCAGGACTCGAACCTGGAACTCCGCTCTAGAACGGTGATCAGCCAGTTGATCTACAAGGACTCCTACTGCGATGTTACCGGCGGGGGACGGGCCGCGAACCCGTCCCCCTCAGCATGGTCTGGGCGGGCTGTGTCCGCCGAATCCCGTTCTCGCAGTCCAACCGGAGCGGCCCCACCCGGGGCTGGTGCTAGTTGTACGCCGCGATCACGAGCGCCGTTCCCGTAGATCAGTGGGGACCCTCCGACCTACAAGAGCTACATTACAGCCTTGCCGGTAATGTCGCAATGATGACGCTTACGTGTCAAACCTTGTACTTCTTGGGGACCCGGATCGTCATCCGCCGGTACGACGAACTGACCGTTACCGCCTCAGCGATCCCCGGGTACTTGGTCTTCAAGGCGTCCACGTCGATCCGCTTGGACGACACCTCCGGGTAGGAGACGATCTTCTCCTCCCCCAGGTACGCGGCCCCGGCGTCACCGGTCCAGTCCCGGAACTCGTTCTTGATCGCGGTCAGGTCGGCGTCCGCCTTCTCGTACGCGACCTTGGCCCGCTGGTAGTCCTTCAGCCACTGCTCCGCCATGTCCGGCAGATCGGTGGACGCCTGCACGACCTTGGGGTGGAGCTTCTTCAGGAGTCCTTCGGTGATGGGGTGCCGGTAGTCGTGGAGAGGGATCTCGTCCCCCAGCACGTTCTCAGTCCAGAACCGATCGGCTGTCTCCACCATCTCGGCGAACCAGGGTTCATCGAAGTGCACCTCGACGGTGAAGAACTGGCGGTCCCGGTTGATGTGGAAGCAACCCAGGTATCCGACAGACAGCCCCAGGATGCCCATCTGCCACTGAATCTGGGCCTGGTACCCCAGGGGAGCAGACCCGGTTCCGTGTCCGCCAGGGCGGATCGTGCCGGACTCCCAGTGCTCATCATCCCCGGCGGTCTTGCACTCGATCAGGGCCTCGGCTTTCCAGCTGCGCGGCTTGCAAGCGAAGCGGTCCGGGGTCACCCGAATGTGCGGCTTGCCGTTCATCGCCCACAGTCCGCCCCCGAACCGGGAGACCATGCCGATCTCCTCCGCCGTCTTCTGGGCCACCACGTCCTCCAGCCGGTGGCCCCACTCGATCGGCGCACCGGTCAGCTCGACGTCCGGCGTGTCGCGGGTCTTCTTCTGCCAGATGGACATGGCGGTCTCATGACCGTTGGCGCCGATCAGCGCGCCCACCTCCGACCCGCCGACACCTTGCTTACGCGCGGCCAGCCACGCCGGGCGTCCGGCACACTCCGGCAGGATCAACCGGGAGATGCCCGCCCGGGGAGAAGCGAACCGGTGCGCCGGATGCGGACACGCGCGGCGCCCGCCGGAGTGTGCCAGGTGGTATTCGACCTGACTGAGTTCCGGGGCGGTCATCCGAGCGGCTCGACGGTCAGCTTGATGGACTGCGGCCAGGACCCGTCTTCCTTCTTCTCCAGCACGTCCTTACGGACGTAGGCCTGGCCCACCGCCAGCTTCTTCATCTCGCCGCGTGCCACCCCATACACCACCGTGCCGGGTGTCTCCCGGATGAATGGGAGTTCCACCTCGATCTTCTCCATCAGATTTCTCCCGTCATCGGTACGTCGTCCGGCCAGCTGTCCATGACTGCGGACAGCGCCCGTGTCCGCAGCGACCCGCGAATCCGGCCGCTGGGGAACTCTTCCAGCGAATCCAGCAGCATCTGCTCCTCGGAACGCAGCTCGCCGGACTCGATCTCTTTCAGCGGGTCGATCAGCGCTGCCACGCTGGGCACGTGCTGACACGGGGTCAGGAACACGCCCTGAGCGCAGCACCCGAACCACGGCGGCGCCGTCGGGTCCTTGCCCCGGTGCGACTTACAGAACGCCAGGGTGGCCCCGCACCCGGTGCACGGCGCGGCCTTCTGGATCTCCTTGCGTCGCGCGGTGATCAGCTTCAGGTCCACGGCCTTACCTCCCCAGCCATCCCGGTTCGATCTTGGTCAAGCTCTGCCGGTTGAGGCTCGGGAGGGACAGCACGGGATCGCCCATGTGGTCCCTCCCCATGTGCCACAGCCACCAGGCGTCACACTGGTTGTCGTCCTCGAACTCCACACCGGCGCGCTTGTACGCCTCCAGCGCCATCGCCGTCTTGTCACCGGTGCCCTTGCCCGTCGCGTACTTCTTCAGGGTCGCGGGGAGCACGGTGCCGTACGGCACGCCCAGCTCGATGAGTGCCTCACGGGCCACTCCCTGGACCATGCCGGTGATCGCTGAACTGAACGATCGTGGCGTCGGTGCCTCGATCAGCGCGTACGCCGAACCCGACACCAGCTCCATGATCTGCTGGCGTATCTGGACCAGTCGGGCGTCACCGTGCTTCGGGTTGGTCTTGATCAGCGTGGTCAGTACGAAATCCCCCGCCGACGTGAACGCGATCCCGGTTCCGGTCATCGACAGGTCCAGGCCGGACACGTTGACACTCATGCGTCAGGACTCCGGTACGGACCGTACGACTGGCACCCGTCCTCGTAAGTCAGGACGGGCGGCGCGCCCTCGAACACCGACTCGTCCCGAAGAACGACCTGGGACCCGTGCTTGCACGGTTCGTTCAACCGCCGGGCCAGGTCGGCCGCCCCGTCCGCGCTCAGGTTCCGTACCTGTTCCGCAGTCGGCAACCGGGGTAGACCAGGCTGGTCACACGAGATCGGTCCAGTGGTCTCGACCAGCGCCGCCTCCACCGTGCGGGTCACCACGTGCAGCCGGGTCATCAGGCCGACGAACTCCCGGGGGTTGAGCTCCAGGTGCTGCTCCACCCCGGGCTCCAGCTCGAACACCACGCACATCCGGATGGCGTCGGTCGCGAAGTCACGGGGCTTCGGCAGGTTGCGCCGGAGCCAGTCCCACTGACCAGGGCTGAGCTCAGCTACTACGATTCGGGTCCGCATCTGCGGCCCTCCTTCCTTCTGGTAGATACCTTACCGTAGTGACTGCAAAGTATCTACCCAGGGAGGACATCAGTTCAGCGAGCGGCGCGGTGGACGGATCGAGCGACCCGCTCCGCCATGGCGGTACCCGCGTACCCGCCCTCCTCGTAGTCGGTCCGGTCCACCACACGGCCGTCCACCACGATCAGGATTCCTTTGTCCGCGTCCGGGTCCTCGTGGATCTCCAGCAGGGTGCCCGGCCACGGGTAGCCCAGCAGCACCATCAGCTCGATCACGACCCGCTCGGTGGAGATCAGGTCGTCCCGGCCGCGCAGTTCTTCGATGTACCGCTGGAGTCCAGCCCGCATCGTGGTGGGCGCTCCATCCGTCAGGTCCAGGACGGCCTCCTGATCCATCGCGGCGATCGAGTCCAAGACTGTGACCACCGCTTCACGGGTCTCCCCGGTCTGGGCTACGCCGTCGCGGATCGCTTTCTCCCGGGTCACCGCACGCTGGCACTGGTCCAGGTCATCGACCCCGATCAGGAACTCTGCCAGTGCCTTACCGACGATCTCTCTCATCTCTTTCCCATCCTCTAAATGAAAACCTCTCCCACCATGAACTACATTACAGCCATGACGGTGAGGTGTCTAGCCCTACTGGTAGTCGATCCCGACCAGGTCACAGAAGGACCGGTCCCGCGCGCTCCGAGCCGGATGGGCCAAAGCCCAGGAGCAATCGCCCGGGCCCGGTTTGTACTGCCACCCGTCGCAGAAGTAGTTGCCGTTGTAGACCACCGGGTACACCCCGCACGCTGGGCACGTGATGACCCCGGAGCGGCCCGCCGGGGAGACGATCCGGCCCTGGCTTCCCTCGCGGTTCGCCGTGTCCTGACCTTCCCACCAGCGGGCTCTCCGGGCCGTCATGAACGGTCCTCGAACAGGTCGCCGCAGTCGTCGCACCGGATGACCTTGAGGTCAGCGACCTTGCGGGATGCCCGGACGATGTTGGGTTCCTCGCACGTGCAGGTCAGCTTCAGGTTGGTGGTGCTCGGCGCGGCCGGGGTCTTGGGCTTGCGGCCGATGCTCTCCCCGCCCTGGTCCTCCTCGTCGTCCTGGCCGCCGAGCCATCCGGGGAGCCGGACCATCAGGTGGATCTCAGCCTCCAGCTCGTCCAGCAGGTCCTTGTACTCGGCCAGGGTGGCGGCCGTCAGAGTCACGCCGGAGAAGCCGTTCTGCGTGTCGGCCTTGCCGGTCTTGTGCTCCAGACCCATCTCCTGGGCCGTCTTCAGGAACACCTTGTTGTGCCAGCGGCCCTGACGGCTGGTGTCCTGCTCCCCACGGTGCTCGGCCAGGGCGTGGGCCGACTCGTGCAGCATGGTCTGAAGCACCTGGTGCGGGCCCTTGGCCAGGGTCTCCCCCGCCATGAACATCTCGTGGATGCGGGTGCTCTTGTCTGCGTCTGACTTGACGTTCCAGCCCTCCGGCCGGAAGTGGCCCCACTTGTTGTTCCCGTTGCCGATCCCGGCGCCGGTCACGATCACCACGGCCGGGACCTCCGGGTGGTTCTGCCGGATGCGCTCGTGCACCCGCTCCAGCAACTTGACCACGCCGGACCCGGTCACCTCCCGGACGGCCGCCGCCTGGCCGCCGGTGTACGGGTACTCAGTGCCCTCGGTGGCCCACTGGCGGGCGTCCTCATCCTCGGCGACCTTGGTGGTCTGGGCGGCCAGTGCGGCGAAGCTCGCCCGGCGCTCGTTCTCGAACCCGTCCAGGATCAGGGCTTCGGCGTGTGCGTCGTCCAGGGCACCGGAGACCCGGAAGTCCTGGGCCAGTTCTTCGCGCTCAACCTCAGTGAACTCCCCGGCCTCAACCTCGGCGACCGGAGCCGCTTCGCGCTCCGCCTTGACCTGGGCCATGGCCTTCTTCATCCCCTCAGCGTCAGCGTGGTGGGTCTTGGCGTAGCTCTCGATCCGGGCGTTCTCGTCCTGGCTGAGAGCCGGAACCTCGGTGACCTCGGCGACCGGCGCCGCCGGGATCTTGATCTGGCTGAGCTGGACGGCCGTGTCAGCGACCCGGATGCCCCGGCCCCACTGGTCCCCAACCGCGCCCTGGGTCGTGAAGACCACGGTGGCCTTGGTCCGGCCCAGCTTGGCAACGACGCCACGGCGGAGCCGGTCACCCAGTGCCCAGACGTGGACGATCTGGCCGACCTGCAATTCGTTGACGCTCTGCGGGCTGACCCATCCGTCCGGGGTCTCGTTCAGCGCCTCGATCAGGGCCACCAGGTCAAAGGTCTGGCCGTTCACGTCGTAGTTCCGAACCTCGTCGATGCTCAGGTGCTGGGCCATCTCGCTGTCCTCCAGGTCGTCGTCTTGCTGATGTGGAGAACCTTACAGGCATGACTCTTAAGTCTCAAGACTCTGACCCTGCTTTGTGGGATACCTCACAGTCATGCCGTTGAGGTTGACGCTTAAGAGTCACGACTGCTAAGTTCCTCACGGTGGGATAGGTCGGTTCAGGTGATCTTCACCGGGACGCCTGTAACGTTTCAATCTTTGTTCGACCTGCGGAAATGCGGAAAGCCCCGGTGTCGGCTCACCGGGGCTTTCCTGGGATCGGTGTCCGGTTTCCCGCCGGGTCGATCCTGTGGGGAGGTCAGACAGCTACAGGTACGAGGTCTGTTCGCGCGCCCTGGCCGGGCCGGTTCGCCAGCCAGTCGTCCAGGTCGGCACGCAGGAAGACCGGCATGCTGTACTGGTCCACCACCTCACGGTGGTCGATCTTCGGCCCGATGCCGCGTGCCTCGTAGCTGGACAGCGTGTTGCGCTTGAACCCCAGGTAGATAGAGGCTGGGCCGTACCCGACGAACTGGGTCACGCCCTCGTACTGGTCAGGCATGCTAGACGTATCGATGGGTTCTGTCGCCACGGTCTCACCCTCTCTCAAACGCGAATGGTCCACGCCGTCACTATACAGGCACGCCTTTTAGGATGGCAATGATCAAGACTTCTAGGTCACAGCTCAGGACGTCGAACTGGTCCTGAGCCATGCGTGGATCTGGTCCCAGCCCGCCGGAGTGTGGAACTCGTCATAGGGCGGCGCGTCGATGTGCGACCCGGTGCATGCCGAGGTACGGAACAGGTACCACCGGTACGCGCTGTTGTTGACGACGGTCAACGTCTGCGAATACCCGTTGAAGTCGGCGAAACACTGGTTACGGGGAGCGTCGGCGACGTCCCGGTTCGGCATGATCACCGTGCCGAGAGGCGGCGGACTGATGGTGTTGAAGGCGCAGATGGAGTGCGCGTAACAGTTGCTCAGTGCGGCGGTCTGAACCGGCGCGGCCGGAGCCGGGGAGGTGATCCCCAGCGCCGCGATGAACGCGAGCGTGAACGCGGCCAGCGCCTTCCTGATGGTGCCCGTCATCCTGATGAGTCCCGTCTGTAGGTGGCGTGCGGTCAGTCGCACACGAGGGTGTTGCGGTACGCCGTCATCCCGGCGCGCACTGCCCGGGACCTGTCACCGAGTGGACCGGCCACTGGTTCGGGCCCGGATAGGAATACGTCGATCATCGCGCACATGGCGCGGTCCTGTTGCAGCTCCAGGTGGTCCCGCTCGCGGTCCGCCTGGCGTTCGTTGGTCCATATCCAGAAGGACAACAGACCGGCCAGTACCAGCGCGCTCACTCCCCAACTGGCGAGCACGTACCAGACTCGCCGGGGGATGGCCCACGTCTCCGCCGTGGGGCGGACCTCATCACCAGGGGAGGTCATTCGGTGTCACCCGATCCCGCCGTGGACGGCCCAGGCGATAGTGAGTGCTGTTGCTCCGACGACTCCAGCGACTGCGATGAGAGACTGTCCCGGGTACCTGGCCCTGAGAGCCAGAGCCTGAGAAATCCGGGACCCATCATGGTCGCCGCGCTGATCAGCATGAGCGGCCACGGTCCGGCCGTGATCACGGTCCACGTACCCCAGCCCGATCCCAGCGCCAGAAAGAACAGGTCGCGCTGGAATGCCGGTAAAACTCTCCGTCTGGTGGTCACGCACTGGTCCCTACCTTTCCGGAGCCGGGCGCTGTTTCAGTGAGGTTACCTTCCGGTTGGATGACGGCCCTGATCTCGCGCCCCGGACCCGGGCGTACATCGGGTCCCTGACGACCGGGCCGTTCCAGTCCAGCTCCAGCGCCGATCCCTGACAGTGCTTCTCCGCGCGCCGGTCGGCCGCGCGGTGCTTGGTGATGGACGGTACGGGCCGATGGTCCACTAGGGATGGCCAGGTGTACCAGACCTCTGATCCCCTGATCCGCGTCCAGCCCGATACCCGCATGTCATCAGGTACCCCCGTCATCCGGTCGGCACGCGCGATCATCTCGGGGATCAGCTTGGTGGGGAGGCAGATGGCGACGCCCCACATCAGCTTGAGGCTGACGACCCAGCACGCCTCGCGCCGGTCCGCGTCCGCCGCGATCCTGGACCACCGGTGCGCGACCGCACCTCCCCGGCCCAGGTACGGGCAGACCGTGACGTCGTCGGGCACCGATTCCAGCGCGCGCTCCAGTCCGGCCAGCAGATCGGGGCACGGCACCGCGTCGTCCTGAAGCAACAGGTGGAAGTCGGCGTCCGGGTCGGCCAGCTCCCACGCGGCGCGCGCGACCCGCCAGACCCGGTCCGAGTTACCGGACGGCGGGCCCTCCATGTCGTAGTGGACCTGGACCGGCCGATCCAGCGCCACGAGCATGTCGGCCACCAGGTCGACGACCTCGGCCTGCTCGGCCTCGGGCACGAGGAGGCGGCTCGTGATCGCGCAGCCCTGCCCGGCGTGGGACGTGATGGTGAAG
>Ga0157298_10000031_pt1 | contig 24032 bp, 23 predicted proteins | sample NitcycUS043104R2_FD_108394 | JGI IMG/M metagenome (GOLD analysis project Ga0157298, IMG submission 108394) | Soil microbial communities from Arlington Agricultural Research Station in Wisconsin, USA - Nitrogen cycling UWRJ-S043-104R-2 | ecosystem: Environmental > Terrestrial > Soil >...
CCCAGTTCACCCTCAACCCGACCAGCTGCGACCCCTATGCGACCGTGGCGGAGATCTGGGGGGGAGGGGTTGATGTCTTCTCGATAGCCGACGATCGCCCGGTCCCCCGCTCGGCTCGCTTCCAGGCCGCCAACTGCTCGCGGCTTCCCTTCAAGCCAAAGCTAGCCATAAAGCTGAAGGGTGGGACCGAGCGAGGAGCCCACCCGGCCCTGACCGCCACCTACCGCCCCCGCAGGGGCGACGCCAACGTGGAGTCGATCCAGGCCCGCCTGCCCAGGAGTGCCTTCCTCGAGCAGGCCCACATCCGCACGATCTGCACCCGCGTGCAGTTCGCCGCCGACAGTTGCCCGCCCGGCTCCGTCTACGGCCACGTCACGGCCACCACGCCGCTGCTGGAGGAGCCCCTGAGCGGCCCCGTCTACCTGCGCTCCTCGAACAACGACCTGCCCGACATTGTCCTCGACCTGCACGGCCTCGTTGACGTCGAGGTCGCCGCCCGGATCGACTCTGTCCGTGGTGGGATCAGGGCCACCTTCCCCAAGGCCCCCGACGCCCCCCTGACCAAGGTCGTCCTGCGCATGCAGGGCGCCAAGAAGGGGCTGATCGTCAACTCCACCGACCTCTGCGCCAGGCGCAACCGCGCCACCGTGGCGCTGGGGGCCCAGAACGGGAGGCGGCGGGCGGTCCGGCCGGTGGTCAAGCCGCGGGGCTGCGGGGGCGGGAGCCCGAAGAAGAAACGGCGCTAGGGCCGCTTCTCTGCGTGCAGAGAAGCCTCATGTACTGCTTGTGGGTGTTTCGGGTCCTTAACCGAGACCTAAGCGTTTATCGCTTGAGTATCGATGCGGGCGCGTGTACCCCTTCCTTACGGCAAACCCGAAGGGAGAGCAAGATGAAGATCAAACTGAAGGTGCTCGGTCTGAGCTTGGTTGCCTGCTTTGCGACAAGCGGCTTTGCGGTGCAGAACGCTCCTGCGACGGTCAGCGGCCACTTCACCTCTGAAGTCACCGAAAATGACCTCCTTGTGATCAGGGGAACAGAGGAGTGGGACCCGAGCAACGAAATTGGCAAGCCCTACAACCTCTCCTTCCAGCGAACAGTCAACGGACAGGCAAGCGGCGAACCGATCAAGTGCACAGATGTCGCCTACGACGGCGTCCTCACCCTGGCGTTCGCTACAACATCCCAAGCAGCGACTGTGTGGCCGTCATACAGTGCGTGCAAGACAAAAAATGCGGCGTCGCACAAACTGCTTGTCGACACGACGACTCCATGTGGGACAGAACTCATCCGGGTCAAAAGTGGCTCCGGCACAGTTGACCTCCTGTGCACGATCACGGTCACACATCCGGAATGCCTGATCAGAATCACACCGCAGGAAAAACTGAGTGGCCTTACCTATAAAACAGTGCTCATAGAAGAAAAACACGCATTCAAAGTCGAAGTCGACGTCCAGAACATCAAAGCCGAGTACGAGGAAGGCATCTGTGTCTTCCTTGGCACAAACCAGACCTTTCATCTGAAAGGCTCGCTCACAATCTGGGCGACCGACACACTCGGTGCTCCTACGGGTATCACACACACAGGTTAGGAACAGCCCTGCAGCCGGTGAGCCTGGGGCCGGGATTTGGGCCGGTCTCCAGGCTCGCTCAGCGCCCCAGCCGCGGATCGTCCGCGTCGATCTCCTCGGCGGTCCCCTCGTAGTCGTAGCCGCGCGCCGACTGCCCCGGCCCCTCGGTGCCGCCTGGCCCGCGTGAGCGCATCGCCCGGTCCCCCAGCCCCACCACCAGGAAGCGGCGGCCGACGTACGCCCTCATCAGCCGCCGCACGAACGCCCGGCTCGGCGGCACGAGCAGGACCACTCCGACTATGTCGGTGATGAAGCCGGGCGTCAAGAGCAGCGTTCCGCCGACCGCGATCATCAGCCCGTCCGCGACCTCGCGCCCCGGGAAGCGCCGCTCCTGCAGCGCCGCGTTGAAGCGCCGCCAGGCGCCGCGCCCCTGCTGGCGCAGCAGCAGCGAGCCGAGCACCGCGTCGGCCAGCAGCAGGACCAGCGTCGGCACCAGGCCGATCGCCTCGCCGATCTGAACGATCACGTAGAGCTCGACGATCGGGACGACGATGAAGAGCGCGACGAGCAGCGCCATCAGGCGGCGGCAGCAGCAGCGGTGGCGGCCTGCTGGAGCTCGTCCAGCGACTCTTCCAGCCCACTCGAGATGACTTCGACGTCCTCCATCGAGTCGTAGTCGGCCAGCAGGCCGAAGCAGATGCGCCCGTTGTAGCTCATGATCGCCACCGCGAGCGCATGGTTCTCGGGCAGGAAGGCGACCGGGAAGACCTCTTCCAGCTCACGGCCCAATACGTAGAGCGGGATCTGCGGCCCCGGGACGTTGGTGACGATCAGGTTGAAGAGGCGGGTCGAGAAGTTGAGCCGCGCCGCCTGCGCCAGCAGCGTCGGCGGCGCGAAGTCGTTGAAGCGCGCGATCACTTCGGCCCCCAGCGCCTGCTTGGAGCGCTTCAGCCCCTCCATCTGCTCGCTGACCACACGCAGTCGCCGCACCGGATCCTCGACGTAGACGGGCAGCGGCCCCCGCATCGCCGCGAGTTTGTTGCCGAGCTGGCCGCGCTCGTCTTCGGCCCGCACCGAGACCGGCACCAGCGCTCGCAGCTCCAGCCCCTCGGTGCGGATGCCTCGCCGGTCCAGCCATTTGCGCAGCGCCCCCGTCACCACCGCCAGCACGACGTCGTTGACGGTGCCGCCGAAGGTGTCCTTGATGTGCTTGAAGGTCGCCAGCTCCGAGCGCGCCCAGGTGTAGCGGCGATGCGGCCCGATCGCGGGGTTGAGCGGCACGTCCGGCGCCGGGTCGGCGAGCGCGCCGGCGACCTCGCCGACGCCCTCGAGCGCCTCGACCACACGCCGCGCGGCGGTCTCGGGGTTGCGCACGGCCGCCACGGCCCGCTCCGCCAGGTGCAGCGGCGCGGCGACCGCGTCGGTCACCCCGCGCGCGATCAGCTGTGCGGTGCTCGGCGTCGGTTCGGGCTCCCAGGCATCCACGACCGGGACCGGCTTGGGCACTGGCTCGAGGTCGAAGAGGACGGTGCCGATGTCCACCCCCGCGATCCCGTCCACCGCCGCGTGGTGCGTCTTGGTCAGCAGCGCGAAGCGGTCGCGCTCCAGCCCCTGCACCAGCCACATCTCCCAGAGTGGCTTGGAGCGATCGAGCTGCTGAGAGAAGACCCGCGCCGCCAGCCGCTTCAGCTGCGCCTCGCCGCCCGGCGAGGGCAGCGCCGTGTGGCGGACGTGGTAGGCAAGATTGAAGTTGACGTCGTCGGCCCAGAGCGGCCGGCCCGCCTCGAGCGGCGGCTCGACCAGCTTCTGCCGGAAGCGTGGCACCTTGTCGAGACGACCGCGGATGTGCTCGACCAGGTCCACGTACTTCGGCGGCGGCCCCTCGAAGATCAGCAGCGCCCCGATGTGCATGTGGCTCGAGGAGCTCTCGTTCGTGAGGAACGAGGCGTCGATCGCCGTCAGCCGCTCCAGATGGGTGCCCGAGGTGCTCATCCCGCAAGGCTAGCTACCCTGAAGGTGATGCCGACCGTCGCCTCCGCACCGAAAAAAGTCCTGCTCGCCGCCCCGCGCGGCTACTGCGCCGGGGTGGACCGTGCCGTCGAGACCGTCGAACGGGCGCTGGACACCTACGGCGCCCCCGTCTACGTGCGCAAGGAGATCGTCCACAACAAGCACGTGGTCGAGGAGCTCTCGCGCCGCGGCGCCATCTTCGTCGAGCAGGAGACCGAGGTCCCGGAGGGCGAGCTGGTCGTCTTCTCCGCCCACGGCGTCGCCCCCGCCGTCCACGAGAACGCCGCTGCCCGCAACCTGCGCACGATCGACGCCACCTGCCCGCTGGTCACCAAGGTCCATGTCTCGGCCCGCCGCTTCGCGGCCCAGGGCTACACGATCATCATGATCGGCCACGAGGGCCACGAGGAGGTCGAAGGGACGACCGGCGAGGCGCCCGACAGCATCGTCCTGATCGAAACGGCCGCGGACGTCGAGACGCTCGAAATCCCCGACCCCGGCAAAGTCGCCTTCATCACCCAGACGACCCTCTCGGTCGACGAGACCGCCGAGGTGATCGCGGCCCTGCGCGCCAAGTTCCCCGGCATCGTCAGCTCCAAGTCCGACGACATCTGTTACGCGACGACCAACCGCCAGATCGCCGTCAAGCAGCTCGCCCGCGAGTGCGACCTGGTGCTCGTGATCGGCTCGACCAACTCCTCGAACTCCAACCGCCTGGTCGAGGTGGCCCGCGAGCACGGCGCCGACTCGCACCTGATCGACAACCACACGCAGGTGCGCGAGGAGTGGCTGGAGGGCGTCGAGACGGTCGGGATCACCTCCGGCGCGAGCGCCCCCGAGGAGCTGGTCGAGCGTCTGGTCGAGTTCTTCCGCGAGCGCGGCGCCGACGACGTCTCCGAGCTGCGCACCGTCCACGAGGACGTGCGCTTCATGCTCCCCAAGGAGATCCGCGAAGCGACCGCTGCGGCCGGCGCTTAGCGGGCCTACGGCACCCCGGCGGCGAAGCTGATCGACCAGAGCTTGAGGTTGGGCGAGGGACGGAGGGTGAGGGTGTGGCCCTCATGGCAGGCGTGCTCGGCGATGGGGTAGAGGGCGGGACGGTCGACCCGTACCGCGTCGAGCGCCTCGCCGTCCAGCTCCACGCCGATCTCGCCCCGCCCCTCGACGGTCGCGTAGGCGCCGCCCGCCTCGTACCCGATCGTCAGCTGCTCACCGTCGTCGCCGGCGGCCCAGGGGCGCTCCCACGACCCGCCGGGAAAGACCTCCGGCGTCGGCGCCATCACGCGGGCGCCGGGGGCGTCGGTCGGCCGCAGCGGCGCCATCGTTGCCGGCAGCTCGCGCAGCGCGTCGAGCTCGCGCAGCTCGGCCTGGATCGCCTCCTCGGTCCCCGCGTAGTCCCCCTCGCCGAAGTGGAACCAGGCCAGGGCTCCGGCGGTGCGCCAGAGGAAGAGGCTCGGCCACCCCTCGCAGCCGTAGTCGTGCCAGAGCTCGCGCTCGGCGTCGATCGCGACGGGGTAGCGGACGCCCAGCCGGCGCACGCCCTCGGCGACGGCCCCGCGCTCGGCGCCGAACGGGAAGCGGGGGGACTGGATGCCGACGACCGTCAGGCCGTCGGCGCCGTAGCGCCGCTCCCACTCGGCCAGGTAGGGCAGCGTGCGGACGCTGTTGAGCTGGGCGAAGTCGAAGAAGTGGACGAGGACCGGCCCGGCCGCAGCCAGCATCGCCATCGAGTCCGGTGGCTCGTCCAGCCACTCGAGGCTCTCCGGGAAGTCGGGGGATGCGATGTCCTCGCGTTCCGGGCGCATCAGCAGTAGGTCACCATCGGGGGACGCGGACGTTATCCTGAGCGCCCCGGTCCACCCACCGCCCAACTTCAAGGAGGCCCTTGTGAGCAACGACGTCTGGCAGAGGATCGAGCAGGCCCGCGCCCGCTGGAACGTGCTCGAGCATCCCTTCTACCAGCGCTGGTCGATGGGCGAGCTGAGCCGCGAGGAGCTCGCCGCCTACTCCGGCCAGTACCGCCACGCCACCGCCGCGATCGCCCGCCTCAGCGCCTCCGTCGCCGAGTCTGCCCCCGAAGCCGAGCGCGCCGAGCTGCGCCGCCATGCCGAGGAGGAGGAGGCCCACATCGCGATGTGGGACGGCTTCGTCGAGGCGGTCGGGGGAGAGGTCGCCGCGGCGCCGACGCCCGAGACCAAGGAGTGCGTCGACAGCTGGACCGCCCGCGACGACCGGCTCGCCCAGCTCGTCCGCCTCTACGCGATCGAGAGCGGCCAGCCGGCGATCTCCAAGACCAAGCGCGAGGGCCTCGCGGCCCACTACGGAATCGGCGACGGCCCGGGCAACGAGTACTTCCGGGTCCACGAGGAGGCCGACGTCGAGCACGCCTCCGAGGGTCGCTCGCTGATCGAGGCGCACCTCGCCGACGCCGACCCCGACGCCCTGGTCGCGGCCGCCGAGGAGGCCTTCAAGGCCAACTGGCGGCTGCTGGACGGTGTCACGGCGTAGCACCCGCTCAGCGGTGCCGCTCGCCACGAGCGGCTTCGTGCTGCTCGTGGCCCATGCGGGGGGCCTGCTCGCCATCGTGCTGCCGGCCGTGCCGCTCCTGCTGCTGCTCGCCTCGCTCGTCTGGGGCGTCTATCCCGGCTGCGAGGCGATCGTCCGCCTCGCGGAGCGGATCGAGCGCCGCCGCCAGCCGCCGCTCGTGCGCTCGCCGCGGCCGGTCCGTCCCTGGTCGTTCTCTGCCTCCGGCGGCCTCCTGATCGCCTTCGCGCGCGCCGAGCGCCCGCCGCCCCTCGCCCCCTAGCGATTCGCGATTCGCCGCGTCCGCCCGGGCGCGGCATCACGCAAGCGCGCTCGGTGGGGCGCTCGAACGAAGGGAGCAACGATGGACTCGAAGATCGGACGTGTGGCTCTGGGTGTGGTGGCGGTCGCCGCCGCCGTCGTCCTGCTGGTCGTCCTGAGCAGCAACGACGACACGGGGAGCGACGAGGGCACGGGCGGCGCGGCGAGCGCGTCCCGGCCCGCCGAAGACGAGAAGGGGAGCGGGGGCGACAAGGGCGACGCCGGCAAGCCGGCCGTCCCGACGATCGTCGTCCGTGGCGGCGAGCCGGTCGGCGGGATCGAGGAGCTGAGCTACGACGCCGGTGAGCAGATCCACTTCGCGGTGCGTTCCGACACGGCGGACGAGCTGCACATACACGGCTACGACATCGAGCGGGAGCTGCCCGCCGGCCGCACGGTCGTGATCCAGTTCCCGGCCGACATCGAAGGCATCTTCGAGGCTGAGCTGCACGAGAGCGACACGCAGATCGCGGAGCTGCGGATCGAACCGTGACGCTGCTGCCCTACGCGCACGCTCTCGTCGCTCGCGAGGACCTGCCGATCCCCGCGTGGCTGTTCGCGTGGGGCGCCTCGATCGTCCTGATCGCCTCGTTCTTCGCCCTCTCGGTCGCCTGGCGGACGCCGCGCTTCGAGGACGATCGCTGGCGCCCGTATGGGGCGGGGGTGTCGAGGGTGCTGCTGGGGATCCCGCTGCAGGTCCTCTGCGGCGCGATCGGCGTCCTCCTGCTGGGCCTCACGGTCTACGCCGGGCTGAAGGGGACGACCGCGCCCGATCGCAACTTCGCGATCACCTTCGCCTTCGTCACCGCCTGGCTCGGGTTCCCGGTGCTGAGCGTGCTGCTCGGCGACGTCTTCCGGCCGTTCAACCCGTGGCGGGCGATCGGCCGGGCCGCGGGGGGCGTCTTCAGGGCGGCTGCCGGCCAGGAGCCGCGCCATCTCCCCTATCCGGAGGGACTCGGCCGCTGGCCGGCCGCCGCCGGCCTCGTCGCCTTCGTCTGGCTGGAGATCGTCTACGGGCCGAGCGGCGGCATCGCGGTCGCGCTCTCGCCGGACGACGCCGCCGTGGCGGCGCTCGTCTACAGCGGCTACACGCTGGCGATGATGGGCCTGTTCGGGGTCGAGAGGTGGTGCGAGCGGGGGGAGGTCTTCTCGGTCTACTTCGGGATGTTCGCCTCGCTGGGAGCATTCGCGGCGCGCGAGGGACGGTTCGGCATGCGCAAGCCGCTCTCGGCCGCCGGGCGCTGGGCGGTGGTGCCCGCCTCGGCGGCCGTCGTGATCGCCTCGCTGGGGACGACCGTCTTCGACGGCGCGCAGGAGGGAGGTCTGGAAGGGCCGATGGAGAGCGTCGGCGAATGGCTGACGGACGCCGGCTTGAGCGAGATCGCGGCGACGCGGATCGCCGACACCGCGTTCATCCTGCTCTGCATCGGCGCGATCGCGCTCGTCTACGAGCTCGGCGTGCGCGGCATGGCGAGCGTGCGCGGCGCGCCGCCGCTGGACCGCCTGCGCTCCGCCTTCGCCCACACGCTGGTGCCGATCGCCCTGGCCTACCTCGTCGCCCACTACTTCAGCCTCTTCGTCTTCCAGGAGCAGGCGCAGTTCACCTACCTGCTCTCCGATCCGCTCGGCGACGGCGCCGACCTCTTCGGCACCGCCGGCAGCGGCATCGACTTCCGCCTGCTCAGCGCCAACGCGATCTGGTACGTGCAGGTCGCGGCCCTCGTCGTCGGTCACGTGATCGGCCTCGTCCTCGCCCATGACCGCGCGACCGCCCTCTGGGGGGACTACCGGCAGGCGGCACGCTCCCAGTACTGGATGCTCGCGGTGATGGTCGCCTTCACCTGCCTCGGGCTCTACCTGCTCTCGGTGGCCAACAGCTAGAGCCACCTGGCGCCGCCGTTTCGCCGCGTCGCCGCTCGGGCATACTGAGCCGAGATGGCGACCCTGCTGCTTGCCCACGTAAGCCACTACCTCTGGGTCCTCTACATACCTCCGGTGCTGATCGTGCTCGGCTCGATCGCCTGGACGATGCGAGCCGAACGCAGGCGGCGCGACTAGAGCAGACCTTGTTCCTCTTCTTCTCCAACCGGCTCGGCTGCGCCGGCTCGCTGCTCGTCTCGGCGATCGTCACGATCGTCCTGCTGCTGCTCCTCGGCGTGATCGAACTCGGTTAGGACCGCCTCAGCAGGCTTCGGCCGCGGACGAGCAGGCTCCGCCGCTTGCGCATGCCGTGCCGTCGCTCGCCGGTGCCGCTCGGGTTCCAGATCGCGGCGTGGCCGGCGCCGTGCTTGCCCTTGCGCTCCGCCACCAGCATCAGCCGCGCGAGGGCGCGATCGCCGAGCGGCCGGACGGTCCGGCGGGCGAGGCCGGCTAGCACCCAGGCGCCGCCCACCGTCGATCGCGCGGCGCGGCGCGCGATCGCGCCCTCGATCGTGATCGCGACCTCGTCGGGCCCGTACGGGAGCGGGATGCCGGGGGGAAGCAGGCCGTCCTCGCTGGCGACGTTTCCCCAAAAGGGGGTGTCCACGGGCCCGGGCTCGACCAGCGAAAGGGAGACGGAGGACTCCTGGGCTTCGAGCTCGATCCGCAGCGTGTCGACGAACCCGCGCACGGCGTGTTTCGAGGCGGTGTAGGCGGACATGCGGGGCAGCGGCAGCTCGCTCGCCATCGACCCGATCACGACAAGCGAGCCGCCGCTGGCCTCGAGGTGGGGCAGGGCTGCCCGCACCGTGTCGACGACGCCGCGGAAGCTGACGTCGACGACGCGGTCGAAGTCCTCCGCCGGCGTGTCGCGGAAGCGCCCGTAGGTCGAGGCGCCCACGTTCGCCACCGCGACGTCGAGGCCTCCCAGCGTCGCCGCCGCCCGCTCGACCGCTCGCCCCAGCTCCTCGCGGTCGGTCACGTCGACGGAGAAGGCGAGGCACTCCGATCCGGCGGCGGCGGTCTGCCTCCTCGCCGCCTCGAGGCCGGCCGGGTTCCGAGCCAGGATGGCCACCTTGGCGCCGCCAGCCGCGAAGCGACAGGCGCTCGCCAGGCCGATCCCGCTGCTGCCTCCGGTGATCAGGACGCGCCGCGCGCTCATGGCTCCCACTACCCGCCGGCCTGGTTAGTCAGGCGCGAGCCGGCGGGTAGGCGGACGCCATGGCGGTGGTCGAGACCCACGTGGACGCTCCCCCGGAGCGCTGCTTCGAGGTGCTGAGCGACCCGCGCTCCTACGCCTACTGGGTCGTCGGCTCGCGTGAGATCCGCGCGGCAGACCCCGACTGGCCAGCGCCCGGCTCGAAGTTCCACCACACGGTGGCGGGCGGGCTCGAAGACCACACGGTGGTCGAGGAGGTGGAGCCGAACCGGCGCCTGCGCCTCCGCGCCCGCGCCCGCCCGTTCGGGACCGCCTTCGTGACCGTGACGATGAGCGGGGAGGGGGGCGGCAGCCTGCTGCGGCTCGAGGAGGAGCCCGCCGACCGGCTCACCCGGCTCGCCTTCAACCCCGTCCTGGACCGCGTCCTGCACGTCCGCAACGTCGGCTCGATCGAGCGGCTGAAGGAACTGGCCGAGGGCGAGGCGCCGATGCCGGCCGGCCCGCTCGAAGCCTCGCCGCCCGAGGGGTCGTCGCGGGACGGGATCGCGGCTCGCCGCCTGGCCGACCCTGTCGCCGGCCTCGGCCGCGGGATCCTCGCCGGCGTCGCCGGCGGCATCGCGATGAGCGCCTCGACGATCGCCGAGATGCGCCTCACCGGGCGCGAGCCGAGCCGGGTGCCGGCCCGAGCGGTCGAGCGCCTGCTCTCGATCGAGGTGCGCGGGGAGCGGGGCGAGAACCGCGTGGCCACCGTCGCCCACTTCGCGGTCTCCGGCCTGACCGGCGGGCTGTGGGGCACGCTCGTCTCGGCCGGGCTGCCGCGGGGCATCCGCACGCCGCTGCTCTACGTCCTCGCCACCTCCCCCGACGCGGCCGTCGTGCCGGCGATGCGGCTGGCGCCGCCGCCCTGGCTCTGGACGCCCGCCGACCTCGCGCGCACGGTCGGCCACCACGCCGTCTACACCGCCGTGACCCGGGCCGTTTTCAGCCGATTCGAGAGGTAGGCCGGGCGTGCCGGACGCGGTCGTGATCGGGGCCGGCCCGAACGGGCTGGTCGCGGCGAACCTGCTCGCCGACGCGGGTTGGGAGGTGCTGGTGGTCGAGGAGCAGGAGCGGCCGGGTGGCGCGGTCAAGTCCGGCGAGCTCACCGAGCCCGGCTTCGTCAGCGACCTCTTCAGCGCCTTCTATCCGCTCGCCGCGGCCCCCTCGCCGCTGCGCGACCTGCGCCTCGAGCAGCATGGGCTGCGCTGGCGGCGCAGCCCGCTCGCGGTCGCGCACCCCTCGCGGGACGGCACCTGCCCGGTCCTCTCCACCGACCCCGGCGAGACGGCCGCCTCGCTCGACGCCTTCGCCCCCGGCGACGGCGACGCCTGGCGGCGGCTCTACGACCTCTGGCTGCGGGTGGGCGACGAGGTGATGGCGATGCTGACGAGCGGCTTCCCACCCCTGCGCCCGGCCGGGCGGCTCGCGCTCGAGCTGGGACCCCAGGAGACGCTGCGCCTGGCGCGGATGGCGGTGCTCGGCGTTCGCCGGCATGCCGAAGAGACCTTTCGGGGGGCGGGAGGCGGCCGGCTCCTCGCCGGCAACGCGCTGCACGCCGACCTCTCGCCCGAGCTGCCCCCGTCGGCCTTCTACGGCTGGGTGCTCGCCTCGCTCGGCCAGCAGGTCGGCTTCCCGGTCCCCGAAGGCGGGGCCGGCAACCTGATCGAGGCGCTGGTGCGGCGGCTCGGCGCCCGCGGCGGCGAGGTCCGCTGCGGCGAGAGGGCGGAGGCAATTGTCGTCCGCGCGGGCCGCGCCGGCGGGGTCCGGCTCGCCGGCGGGGAAGAGATACCTGCTCGCCGCGCCGTCCTGGCCGACGTCGACGCGCCGCAGCTCTATCGCGAGCTGCTGCCTGCCGAGGCGGTCCCGGGCCGGGTGCGCACCGACCTCGAGGCCTTCCAGTTCGACAGCGCCACCGTGAAGGTGGACTGGTCGCTCGAAGGGCCGATCCCGTGGACCGCCCCCGACGCCGCCCGTGCCGGCACCGTCCACGTCGCCGACGACATGGACTACCTGACGCGCCACGCCGGCGAGCTGGCGATGCACCTGATCCCCGCCCATCCATACCTCGTCCTGGGGCAATACGCCTGCGTCGACGAGACCCGGATGCCGCCCGGCAAGGAGGTGGCCTGGGCCTACACGCACGTGCCGCAGCGCTGCGCCGGCGACTCCGCCGGTCAGCTCAGCGGACGCTGGGACGAGGCTGAGCTGGGCGCCTTCGCCGATCGCGTCGAGGGCGAGGTCGAGCGGCTGGCGCCCGGTTTCCGCTCCCTGGTCCGCCGCCGCCATGTCTTCGGTCCGCACGAGCTGCAGGCGGCGAACCGCAACCTCGTCAACGGCGCCATCAACGGCGGCACCTCGCAGATCCACCAGCAGCTGGTCTTCAGGCCGACGCTCGGTTGGGGGCGGCCCGAGACGCCGGTCAAGCGGCTCTACCTCTGCTCCTCGGCGATCCACCCGGGCGGCGGAGTCCACGGCGCCCCCGGCGCCGCCGGCGCCCGGGCGGCGCTCAGCTGGGACCGAGCCAGCCGCGGCGCCTCGATCGCCATCCCGGCCGGCGTCGCCCTCGCCACCGCGCTGGCCGGGTTGAGGGCGGCACGGCCGGGTAGCCGCCACTGAGCATGGAACGACCCGTCCTGCACCGCGCCGTCACCGAGCTGGGCGAGAACGAGTCGCTCGACCGGCCGGCGCGCAAGCTGCTCGACGCGGTGCAGGGGGCGATCGAGCCCGGCGCGCTCCGGGACGCCCTCAGCGGCACCTTCCTCGGCCATGCGCTGCATCCGCTGATGACCGACCTGCCGATCGGCTCCTGGACCAGCGCCCTCGTCCTCGACGCGGTCGGCGGGCGCGAAGGCCGGGCCGCCGCCCGCAAGCTGATCGGGACCGGCATCCTCGCCTCGCTGCCGACCGCCGTCACCGGGGCGGTCGAGTGGGCGGACAGCGCCGACGGCCGCGCCAGCACGCGCCGCGTCGGTCTCGTCCACGCGGCGGCGAACGTCGCCGCGCTCAGCCTTTTCAGCGCCTCCTACCTGCGCCGTCGAGGCGGGGGAGGGGGCCGTGTGCTGGCGTTGGTGGGGGGTGCCGCGCTGGCCGTCGGCGGCCACCTCGGCGGCCACCTCTCCTATGTCAACGGCGAGGGCGTCGCCGTCACCACCTTCGAATCGGGCCCGCGGGAGTGGACGCCGACGATCCTCGCGACCGAGCTGGGGGAGGGGCGGCCCGCCTGCGCTATGGCCGGGGACGTGCCCGTCCTGCTCGTCCGCGAGGGGGAGCGGATCCACGCGCTCGCCAACCGCTGCAACCATCGCGGCGGCCCGCTGCACGAAGGAGAGGTGAGCGACGGAACGGTCACCTGCCCGTGGCACGGCAGCAGATTCCGGCTCGCCGACGGCAACCTCGAGCGCGGCCCCGCCGCCTCGCCGCAGCCCGCCTACGAGGCGCGGGTCGCCGAGGGACGCGTCGAGGTGCGCCAGGTCACCGACCCGACGCCCTGAGCTCGTGCTCGGGCGACTCGCTGGCGCTTGGGGGCGCCGCGGGAAACAGCAACAGGCGGAGGTCGCCGAACAGCGCCTTCGCCAGTGGCTGGTCGCCACCGAACTTGAGCTGACGCGTCGTGGTCGACGTCAGAGTCGTGCCCCAGTCCGGCTGGGAGCCGGTTGCCCACGCGTCGCTGAGCTCCTTCGACTCGACGGTGCACGAGACGACTCGTCCCCTGACGACCGCGGCACTCGCGCCCGCCGCACCCTTCTCGCCGTCGTCCATTCGGACGTCCATGCGACAGGAGCCCCCCATGGTCGACTCGACCTTGAGCAGCGGCAGCGCGAGCAGGAAGGCGGCGTCGATCTCGCCGCGATTCATCGCTTGGGGGGCGCCAGGAAGGTGCGCCTGCTCCCAGTGCACGGCCGCGGCAAGCGGGGCGACGCTGTGTTGCATCCAGCTGGTCAGGACGTATGGGATCGCGTTTCCCTGCGTGGGGTATGCCTCGACCTGGCCGGTGATCCGCATCGACGACAGGCGGCGCTCAACCGAGGGATAGCTGGCGGTGCGAATCTCGTTCGCGAGGCCGGTGAGCGAGATCGGGCCAGGGGCCATGGTCTGAAGGACCGTCGACGACCAGCTCTCGGAGAGGGACTTGATCGCGGATTGGCCCGCCTCGCCGTCGAAGGAAAGCGCTCCTTGCGGCCTCCCGTTCAGCCAGGCTTCGAGCGCGACGATCACGACGAGGAGGCTCGTGCCGGCGTCGGTGAGGGAATACTCGACTATGCCTGGAGAATCCTCGCGCCCACGCTTGACCAGCAGTCCCTCGCCCTCCAGCACCTTGAGGTACTTGCGCACCGTGGTCGGAGGGGCGAGCTCCCCCTCATGTCGCATCTCGGCCAGCGAGCGGGGACCGCTGGACAGCCGGCGGAGGACGGCCCCGTTGCGCGGGATCGCCAGCAAGGCGAGCGCGGTGCCACCTGCCGGCACCCTGACGTCGCTGTGGTTCGGAATGTGACCACGCGCGGACAAGGTACGACTATGACAGAAATAAACAGGTTTACTCAGATAATTTAGAATTCCAGAATTAGACGTTCCTAACTCTGGATGCGGCTGCTGCTCTAGAGGATCTCGGCAAGCCGGCGGGCAAGCGCTTCGGAGACCTGGTCCCGCACCGGGCCCTCGGCGAGCCGCTCGACCAGCGACTCGAGGAAGCCCTCGACGATCACCGACTTCGCGGCCGCCGGGTCGAGGCCTCGCGAGGTCAGGTAGAAGAGCTGGTCGCGGTCGATCTGGGCGACCGCCGCGGCGTGCGTGCAGCGCACGTCGTCGGCTTCGATCTCCAGCCCGGGGATCGCGTCGGCGTGGGCGTCGGGGGAGAGAAGGAGGTTGCGGCTCTCCTGGAAGGCGTCGGTCTGCTGGGCGCCGGGGTCCACGCGGATCATGCCGCGCCAGACCGCCGTCGCGCCCGCGGCGAGGACGCCGCGAAAGGCGAGGTCGGAGTTGGTGTGGGGGGCCGCGTGCTCCTGGGTCGTGTCGTAGTCGATGTGCTGGCCGGCGCCGGCCGCGTAGCCGCCGGTCACCCGTGCCTCGGAGCCCTGGCCGGCGAGGTTGGTCTCCATCCGAACCTTGCCTCGCCCCGAGCCGAAGCCCAGCGCCGTCCAGTCGAGGCGGCCGTCGCGCTCGACCTGGGCGCGCTGCGTCGAGAAGATCCAGGCTCGCTCGGAGATGTCCTGGGTCGAGACGTAGCGCAGGGTGGCGCCCTGGCCGACGTGCAGCTCGACCACCGAGTTGAGCAGGGCATCGGTCTCGTCGCCGGCCGAGGAGCAGTGCTCCCAGACCTCGGCCTCGGCTCCTTCTTCGAGCACGATCAGCGTCCGCCAGAAGACGGCGGCGCCGTTCTCGTCGAGCGGCACCTCGACGCGGATCGGCTCCGCCACCGTGACCCCACGCGGCACGTGGACGAGGACGCCGTCGCGCCAGGCGCCGTCGTTGCGGGCGACGAAGGGGTCGTCGCCCGGCGCCAGGGCGCCCAGCCGCCCTTCGACCAGCTCCGGGTGCGAGTCGGCCGCCTCGGCCAGCGGCAGCACCGTCGCACTGTCGGCCGCCGCGATCGTGGCGTCGACCGAGGCAGGCTCGTAGCCGTCGAGGTCGAGTTGCGAGAGGTCGGTGAATTCCCACCCCTTCGTCTTCTGGTCCGGAAGGGGTGGGAGCGTCGCCGTGGCCTCAGCCAATCGAGCCCTCCATCTGCAACTCGATCAGCCGGTTGAGCTCGACCGCGTACTCCATCGGCAGCTCCTTGGTGACTGGCTCGATGAAGCCGTTGACGATCATCTTCGAGGCCTCCTCCTCGTCGAGCCCGTGGCTCTGCAGGTAGAAGACCTGCTCGTCGCCGATCTTGGAGACGGTCGCCTCGTGGCCGACGTCGGCGTCGTTCTCGTCGATCCGGATCGTCGGGTAGGTGTCCGAGCGCGAGTCCTCGTCGAGCAGCAGCGCGTCGCAGACCACTTTTGAGCGCGATTCGCTCGCCCCGTCGGCGACCTCGAGCAGGCCGCGGTAGGTGCTGCGGCCGCCGTCCTTGGAGATCGACTTGGAGAAGATCGAGGACGAGGTGCGCGGCGCCCCATGGATGATCTTGCCGCCGGCGTCCTGGTGCTGCCCCTCGCCGGCGAAGGCGATCGAGAGGATCTCGCCGTGCGCCTCCGGCCCGAGCAGGTAGATCGACGGGTACTTCATCGTCAGTTTCGACCCGAGGTTGCAGTCGACCCACTCCATCGTCGCCTTCTCCTGGGCGACGGCGCGCTTGGTGACCAGGTTGTAGACGTTCTGCGACCAGTTCTGGACGGTCGTGTAGCGGACCCGTGAGCTTGGCTTGGCCATGATCTCGACCACGGCCGAGTGCAGCGAGTCGGTCGAGTAGACCGGCGCCGTGCAGCCCTCGATGTAGTGGACGTCGGAGCCCTCCTCGGCGATGATCAGCGTCCGCTCGAACTGGCCCATGTTCTCGGTGTTGATCCGGAAGTAGGCCTGCAGCGGCATCTCGACCTTAACCCCGGCCGGCACGTAGACGAAGGAGCCGCCCGACCAGACCGCCGAGTTGAGCGCCGCCAGTTTGTTGTCGTTGGCGGGGATGATCGTCGCCCAGTACTCGCGGACCAGGTCCTCGTGCTCGCGCAGCGCCGTGTCCATGTCGGTGAAGATCACGCCCTGGGCCTCGAGCTTCTCGTTGACCTGGTGGTAGACGACCTCCGACTCGTATTGGGCGCCGACCCCGGCGAGGAATTTGCGCTCCGCCTCGGGGATGCCGAGCCGGTCGAAGGTGTTCTTGATGTCCTCGGGGACCTCGTCCCAGTCGCGGCTGTTCTTTTCGGAGGCGCGGACGAAGTAGTGGATGTCTTCGAAGTCGATCTGGGCGAGGTTGCCGCCCCAGCTCGGGGTCGGGCGGCTTTCGAAGTGCTCGAGCGCCTTCAGCCGGAAGTCGCGCATCCACCGCGGCTCGTCCTTGTACTCGGAGATCGATTCGACGACTTCGCGCGAGAGCCCCTTGGGGGCTTTGTAGGCGTAGCCGGTCTCGGGATCGTGGAAGCCGAACTTCTCCTTGTAGTCGGCGTTGATCCCCGCCAGCTCTCTTTTCTCCGCGACTGCCTCGGGCGTTGCCATGGCGTCAGACCTCCAGGACGATGGTGTCGTCCACGACGGTCGTCGTGAACGTCCGCACGGGAGCATAGGCGGGCAGCGTCTTCGGCCTGCCGTTGCTCAGGTCGAAGAGCGAGCCGTGCCGCGGGCACTCAACGGTGCAGGCCGCGGCGTCGAACTCGCCCTCCGCGAGCGGCCCGTCGTCGTGCGAGCAGCGGTCCTCGATCGCGTAGAGCGTGCCGTCGCAGTTGAAGACGCCGATCTTGTCGCCCTCGTGCTCGACCAGGCGCATCTGGCCGGGCGGCAGCTCGGCGAGCGGGCAGACTGGGATGGAAGTTCCTGCGGTCTCTGGCATTGAGGTGCGCTGCTCCTTCGACGCGAGAGGCTCTCGCTTGCGCCATTCCCAGGCGAAGCGTGCCTCGCCTGTTAGTGCGGGTTGAGACGTAATCCTACTTCTACAGTCGGATTTTAGCGGGCGGCGGCGACGGGGCGCCTTTCTCGCCCATGGCGAACTAGGCTGTTTCCGATGGAGGGAAGCGGGAACGGCCAAGCCGCGGATTTCCGCCTGCCGCTGATCGCCGCGGGCGCGATCCTGCTCGCGACGCTGGTCGGCGCCGTCGTCCTGCTTGGCGGCTCGTCGTCGAGCAAGGCCCGGGCGGCGCCCGCCCGCTGTCTCTCGCTCTGGAACGGCGACCCGCGGGCACGTGCGCTCGGTTCCCACAACTTCAGCGGTCATGGATACGAGCTGACAGAGGTGACGTACGTGGACGGTGCCGGCGACCCCTCGCCGAGGGGCAGCTGCGCGGTGGTCTTCGCATCGCCCTCGCTCGACCCGGAGCCGTTCGTTGCCGCTCGCGCCTACCGCGCGGGGCGCTGGGTCTCGCTGCGGGCGTTCGCGGGCTTGACCGACCTGCGGCTGGCCGAGCTGCAGAGCGCGGCGCGGGAAGACGCCAACGCGGTCCTCCGATCCGATGGCACGCTCGCGCCGATCTAGGCGTGATTGGCGAACGCGATGAGTTTTCGGCCCGGCGGCGGTCTCTAGGGTTGAAAGCGGCCTTCGAACGAGAGGAAAAGCCATGCCCGAGAAGACGACCCACGCACCCGGCACCTTCTGCTGGGTCGACCTGGGAACCCCCGACCAGGACGCCGCCGGCGAGTTCTACGGCGCCCTCTTCGGCTGGACGCTGAAAGAGGACGAGAACGCCGAGCAGACCGGCGGATACCGCACCGCGCAGCTCGACGGCAAGGCGGTCGGCGGCGTGATGAAGCTGATGATGGAGGGCCAGCCGCCGGCCTGGCTCAACTACGTCTGCGTCGAGGACGCCGACGCGACGGTGGCAAGGGCGCGCGAGGCGGGCGCCCAGGTCTTCGCCGAGCCGATGAGCGTCCTCGACTACGGGCGGATGGCGGTGCTCGCCGACCCGACCGGCGCCGCGTTCGGGATCTGGCAGCCGGGGGTCCACACCGGCGCCGGCGTGGTCAGCGAGCCCAACGCGATGTCCTGGAGCGAGCTCGGCACCCGGGACCCCGAGACCGCGAAGAGGTTCTACGCCGACGTCTTCGGCTGGTCCTACGAGGACAAAGAGTACGAGGGGACCGGCACCTACACGGCGATCGTGCTCGGCGAGGAGACCGTCGGCGGCCTGCTGGACATCACCGACCGCGTCCCGGCGGAGGTGCCGGCCCACTGGCTCGTCTACTTCGCGGTCGAGGACGCCGACGCGACGATCGCGATCGCGAAGGAGCGCGGCGGCGAGGTCCCCTCCGGTCCCTTCGACATCCCCGAGGTGGGCCGCATCGCCGTCCTCAAAGACCCCTGGGGCGCCTTCTTCGCCGTGATCCAGCCGGACGCGGCGATGTAGTTCGTCCGCTAGAGCGCCGACGCTTCGGCCGGATTGCCGGCTTCGCCTTCGTCCTCCCATTCGGCGGCCTGGCCGAGCGAGGCGCTCTTGACCACCTTGAGGCCGAGCATCGCGCACTTCATCCGCGTCGCGGAGATCTCGATCCCGAGCAGGTCGAGGACGAAGTCCTTGGGCAGCCGCAGCAGCTCCTCGCGCGTCTTGCCGACCAGCTCGTCGGTGAGCAGCGAGGTCGCCGCGGTCGAGATCGCGCAGCCCTGGCCCTCGAAGGCGACCTCCGCCACCCGGCCCTCGTCGTCGAGCCGCAGCATCACGTGCTGCTCGTCGCCGCAGAACGGGTTCGTGTCCTCGAACTCGAGGTCGGCCTCGTCCATGCGGCCGAAGTTGTGCGGCCGCTTGTAGTGCTCGAGGATCTGCTCTCGGTACAGCTCGTCCATGCCGCCGAGGCTAGCGAAGGGGTGACGCCCGGGTGGTGCGAGCCTTGTTCCACGAGGGGCCAATAGTGCACGCGCAATGTGCGCGCGCGCCGATCGGCGCGCGCGGGAATCGGTCAGCGGCCATTTGCAGGGGGATTCCGGCGCCGCTCTCGACAGCGAACCGACGAAAGTCGAAAATACTTGACTATTCGAGGACGAGATGCCTATGTTTTCGAGAGTCCAATGCGGACCCGCCGGGCAAGCGCCCGGCGCCAGATCCAGAGAAAGGGAACCAATGAGCACCAAGCTCAAGGCACTCGGCCTTGGCCTCCTCGCCGTCATGGCGATGAGCGCTGTGGCCGTCATGAACGCGGGCGCCTCGACCGGCGGTCACTTCGTTTCGACCGAAGAACACACCATCGTCGAAGGATTCGAGGGTGCGGAACCCAACCCGCACGTGCTCCACTTCAACAAAGAAGGTGGGGCCGCTGGAGAAAGAATCGGTTGCGACGTCGATAAATACACGGGCACAATCTCTTCGGCTACGAAAACAGCCACGGAGATAACAATCACCCCCTCCTGGGAACAGTGCTACACAACAGGCAGTCCGAACACTAAATTCGACATTCACGAGAATAAATGTGACTTCTTGTTCACAATCTCGAAAACCCCGACCGGGCACAACACAGCCCACGTCGTATGCCAGAATGCGGGCGAAGCGTTTGTGATCACACATCCGAACTGCACGATCACAGTTCCGCCCCAGACAGTCACCGGCGTGTCGTACACCAATATCACGCCAGCCAAACACGAAGTAACACTCACCAGTACAGTCAAAGGAATTGAATCGCAGTACCATGGTGGTATCTGCATCTTCCTCGGAACAACGCAGAAAAGCGAAATGGTTGGCTCCGTGACAGTTAAGGGGTTCACTACAGCAGGCGTTCAAATTCCGGTCACAGCGACAGGCTGATCGATCCGGTGCTGGGGGCTTAGGTCCCCAGAGGAACACAGGCCAGGAGCCGGGCGCGAGCCCGGCTCCTGGCGACTATGGTCATTTGACAAGGCCATAAACGTTCCTGTACGTTGTCAAGACAGTTTCGAATGGCGGCTTGTGCGTCATGTAAACGGGAGGCAGAGGCAGTGGGGATAAGGGAATGCATGAGGCGGCCGTCGGCGGCGCTCCTGGTACTGGCGCTGTGCCTGCTGGTTTCCCCGCCGGCCGCGATGGCGGCGCCGCCTGAATTCTTGGACCGCGTGACGGCCGGGGACGGGCAGGCTGGGGAAGGCGCGGCCGAGGTAAGCAATCCGAGGGCGGTCGGCGCGAATCCGACCAGCGGTCGCATCTACGTCGGCGACCTCGGCAATGCGCGCATCGACGAGTACACGGCCTGGGGCCTCTTCGTGAAGTCCTGGGGCTGGGGTGTCGCCGACGGCTCGGCCGAACTCCAGGTCTGCGGCCCCGTCGAGCCGGAAGAGTCCCCGGATCCGTCCCTCTGCCGAGAAGGCCTGCCGGGTGCCGGAAAGGGGCAAATCTCCCCCCTCGGCGGGGTCGCGGTGGACGGAGCCGGCAACGTATGGGTGGGAGATCTCGAACGACGCCGCATTCAGAAGTTCACCCCAGCGGGCGAGTTCCTACTGATGCTTGGGGGCGACGTGAACAAAACGAAAGTCGAAGAAGGGGCTCCGGCGGCGCAGCGCAACGTCTGCCCGATTGCGCCCACCGACGTATGTCAGGCCGGCGCGGCGGGCACCGCACCGAGTCAATTGCCGTTCACCGTCCGCAACGTGGTCGCCTACAGTCCGGTCGGCGGCGGAGCGATCCTGGTTGGTGACGAAGACGAGATCCAGGTCTTCAACCTCGACGGCACCTACCGTGAGAGCATTCCGTTCTCTGGAGCGCTCGCGGCTTTCGCTGGGAAAGCGGTCAACGCGCTCGGTGTCGACTCCGCGGGCAACGTCTACCTCTCGCTGGAAGGCGTCGAAGACCTCTACAAGATCGATCCCACCGGGACCCCTTTGGCGCCCGGGAAACCGGGGGAATCGAAATTCGAGGTCGAGGTGCCGCTTGGTGTAGCGGTCGATCACGTCGGCAACGTCTACGCGATCGAGGGCCAGCCGACCCCCGCGATCGTCCCTGAAGTGGCGATCGTCAGGTTCGATTCAGCCGGGAACAAGACCCTTCCCACACAAGCGGAAGAGGAGGCAAACGAATTCTTCCCCTTCGTGCCATTCCAGGGCCCCCGTTTGAACGGGATCGCGACCAACATCTGTGCCGGTAGCCCCGAGCCCGGCAGCCTCTACGTGGCGGCCTTCAGATCCGGTTCGGCAAGTTTCGTCGATGCCTACGGGGGCCCCCCGATCGGTTGCGAAGCTCCGCCCCTGCGCGCCCCCGTGATCTCCGAGCAGTACGCGGCCGGCGTCGGCAGTGAAAGCGCCCAGCTTCAGGCGCAGATCAATCCCAGGTTCTGGTCCGATGCCACCTACTACGTTGAATACGGAGAGAGCCCGTGCTCGACCGGAGGTTGCACCTCCCAGGTCCCGATCGACCCGGCCCTTCTAACCGCCCAGTCGATCAACAAAGCACTGAAAACGGCATTGGTCAACCTCGGCGACTTGGAGCCCGGCGTCACCTACCACTACCGGTTCGTCGCTCAGAGCGGGGGAGGCGGCCCCGTCTACGGCATAGACCCCGATGGCGAGGGCCCCGAAGAACCCACCTACGAGCTTGGCCTCGAGGGGTCGTTCAGAACCCTCAACCGGCCCACGCCACAACCAGCATGTCCCAACGACAGCCTTCGCAAAGGGCCCGGAGCACGCCTGCCCGACTGTCGCGCCTATGAGATGGTGTCACCACTCGACAAAGAGGGGGGCGACGTTGCGCTGTGGATTGGAAAAAACGCGCTCTTCCCGCTCTACTTCGAACGAGATCAGAGCGCCCTGTCGGGCAATCGGTTCACCTACTCCTCGGCCTACGGGTTCGGCGACGCCGAGTCAGCTCCGTATGTCTCGCAATACCTGGCCGACCGCACGGCCGCGGGCTGGAGAAGCGACGCGATCTCGCCGCCCCGCAGCGAAATCCCGATCCCACTCGACAACTTTGGCCCCGGGTTCCAGCTTTTCTCGACGGATCTCTGCCAAGCGTGGCTGCTGAACAATTCAGTGGCGCCGCTCGCGCCGGGCGCCGTTCCAGGTTTCCCCAACCTCTATAGACGGGAGAACTGCGCCGAGCCTCCGACCTACGAGGCTTTGACGACCGTGGAACCGCCAAATCGGGAAGCGAGCAAGTACGTTCGCCTTGTCGCGCGAGGCGCTTCTGACGACGGCAGCCACGCGATCTTCACTGCCAACGACAAGCTGCATGAAGACGCGCCGGTCCTACCCGACGAGTTCGAACAGCTGCTCTACGAGGCGACTCCCGCGGGTCTGCGTTTCGTCTGCTACCTGACCGACGGCAGTCCCAGTCCTGATGCATGCGGGGCAGGGACCCCCGGCGCGAACGATCACAATGCAATCTCCTCCGATGGCTCCCATATCTTTTGGACCCCCTATACCGGTGGTCTTGGAGGGAGCAGCAAACCGGGCGCCCCCGGTCCGATCCACGTCCGCATCGAAGGGACCGAAACCAGTGAGGTCTCTGGTTCTGTGGCTCCGGATCCTGCCTGGTACTGGACCGCGGCCGAAGACGGCTCAACCGCGATCTTCCACTTTGCGAGCGGCACGCACGCCGGAGAGCTCTATGAATTTGACGTCGCGACCGAGACGCAAACCCTGATCGCAAAAGGCGTCGAGGGACCGATGGGGGCGAGCGAGGACGCCTCGCGCCTCTACTTTGCCTCGACGGAGGACCTCGACGACACCGGGCCGGGCAGCAATGGCGCCCACAACCTCTACCTCTATGACGCGAGTGCGGGCGAAGACGACTTCACGTTTGTGATGACGTTGGCAGCTCGCGACGTAGGGGGCAGCAGCGGAGTGCCCTCGCCGATCGACGAGGCGCCGGAGCAGCGCTCGGCGGTAGTGACCCCCGACGGTCTGCACGCCACCTTCACCGCAGTGGCGCCGCCACCCTTCGCGTACGACAACCGCGAGGTGACGAGCGACAAGCCCGCGACGGAGGTCTACCGCTACGACGCCGCGGAGAACGAGCTGATGTGCCTCTCCTGCAACCCGACCGGGGCGCGGCCGGTCGCTGAGGAAATCGAGACGGGGTCGTGGGCCGCCGCCCGCATCCAGGGCTGGGAATTCTCCGGCCACGCCCCCCGCGTCATCTCCGACGACGGCTCCCGCGTCTTCTTCGAATCCTTCGAGGCCCTCGTCCCCCGCGACACCAACGGCGCCTGGGACGTCTATCAGTGGGAGGAGCCCGGCAAGGGCACCTGCGACGAAGGCGACCCGACCTTCGGCACCGAGGCCGGCGGCTGCGTCGACCTGATCTCCTCGGGCGAGAGCCCGGCCAAGTCGACCTTCCTGGACGCCGACCCCTCCGGCGACAACGTCTTCTTCTCCACCCAGAGCTCCCTGGTGGGACAGGACTACGGCCTGAACGACGTCTACGTCGCCCGGGTAGGCGGCGGCTTCCCCGAGCCCCAGCCCAACCCGATCTGCGAAGGCGACGCCTGCCAGGGCCCGAGCGCCGCGCCCGTCCCGCCGACCCCCTCCAGCTCCACCTACCGGGGCCCTGAGGCGGTCAAGGCCAAGCGCTGCCCGAAGGGCAAGCGAGCGGTCAAACGAGCCGGCAGGGTCCGCTGCGCCAAGAAGAGGCGCCACAAAGGGACTGGTTCTCAACAGAAGCCGAGACGGAAGGCGAGCAGATGAGGCGGCTAGCAGGTCTCCTGGGCGCTCTGGTTCTCCTGGCGTGCGCTGGCGCAACCCCCGCTCAAGCCGGCTTCGGCCTCTCCGAGATGGACGTCTCCTTCACCGACAAAGACGGCGCCCCAGAGACCCGCGCCGGCGCCCACCCCTTCGCCTTCACCAACTCCTTTCGCGTCAACACCACCCTCAGCCCGACCAAAGAAGACGAGAAAGGCAACCCCATCGCGGTCGTCGACGGCGCCCTGCGCGACCTCGACATCCACGCCCCCGCCGGCCTGGTCGCCAACCCGACC
>Ga0157298_10000032_pt1 | contig 23033 bp, 17 predicted proteins | sample NitcycUS043104R2_FD_108394 | JGI IMG/M metagenome (GOLD analysis project Ga0157298, IMG submission 108394) | Soil microbial communities from Arlington Agricultural Research Station in Wisconsin, USA - Nitrogen cycling UWRJ-S043-104R-2 | ecosystem: Environmental > Terrestrial > Soil >...
GGAGCGGTTCGGCGCCGAGAGCCCGAGCTCGATGAAAATCCGCTTCCACACCCAGACCGGCGGCGTGACGCTGCAGGCACAGCAGCCCGAGGTCAACATCATCCGTGTCGCCCTGCAGGGCTTCGCGGCGGTCTGCGGCGGCACCCAGTCGCTCCACACCAACGGCTTCGACGAGGCGCTCGCCCTGCCGACCGAGCGCTCGGCGCGGATCGCGCTGCGCACCCAGCAGGTGATCGCCCACGAGTCGGGCGCCGCCGACACGGTCGACCCGTTCGCCGGCTCCTACTTCGTCGAGTCGCTGACCGACGAGATCGAATCGCGGGCCAAGGACCTGATGGCGAAGGTCGAAGAGCTGGGCGGCTCGGTCGAGGCGCTCGAGTTCATGCAGCGCGAGATCGAGGAGTCGGCGCTCTCCTACCACGAGCGCTACCGCACCGGCCAGGACATCGTCGTCGGAGTCAACAAATACGTCACCGACCAGGTCGACGACGTCGACATCCTCCGCGTCGACCCCGAGGCCGAGCGGCGACAGCTCACCCGCCTGCGGACCTTCAAGGAAGCCCGCGATCAGGCCGGCGTCGAGGAGGGCCTCGACAAGCTGCGCGACGTCGCCCGCGGCGAGGGCAACCTGCTGCACCCGATCCGCGCCGCGCTCGCCTCCGGCGCCTCGATCGGCGAGGTCTGCGGCGCGATGCGCGACGTCTTCGGCGAGTACCGCGGCGGGGCGTTCTTCTAGGCCTGCGCGCGCATCCGACATTGACCCCCTTCAGGTGTGGTCAATGTCGGATGCGCGCGGCGCGGGTCAGTTCGTCACCGACTCGGGCCGGTTCGTATTTCACCTCGTAGTGGGTGAAGCGCAGAGGAGTCAGGCCCGCGAGGACGTGAGCGCGGTCGCGCTCGGCGTCGCGAGCCTGAGCGGTCGGCGTGCGGTGGTAGCGCAGGCCGTCCGTCTCGACGACGAGGCCGAGGTCGGGCCAGTAGAAGTCGACCTCGTAGCCGTTGACGCGATGTTTCGTGAGCGGCGGCGGTAGCCCCGCCTCGGCGACAATCCGACGGAAGAGGATCTCGAGGTCGGAGTCGGAGAGGCGGAAGGTGCGCTTGTCGAGGACCTTGCGCAGCAACGGGGCGCCCGGCTCCCCGGCGTAGTCGCCCAGCCGTGAACGCAACGTCTCGGGGTCAATCAGATCGCGCTTGTCGGCCTCGTTGACCGCCCGCTCGATCGCCACCGCGCTGAGCTCGGTGGCGAGGTCGACGAGCGTCCGGACTGGGGCGGTGACAGGGATGCCGTCGTGGCTGGCGATGTCCTCCGGCTTCAATGCCGGACGCCGTCGAACGCGCACGCCAGGGCGCCGCACCTTGGATCCGCGTTTTACGCTCAGGTCGATGCGCCCTGGAGCCTCCCTCCCAATGCCCCACAGTGCCGCCGCGCTCCGGTGGGAAAGCGCCGCCCCGCCACCGCATGCCAGAACGGCAGCCATCCAGCGTCGCTCTCGCGTCAGCTCCGGCCAGCCCACCGCGTAGACGCCGCGCATGACCACGTGCAGGCGGCCGCGGGCGATCCGTTGCTCGATCGCCTTGGCTGGGTACCCGAGCGCCAGCAGCTGCCGTCGAGCCACGACACCGTGCTGTCGCCGCGACAGCTCCCACGCGCTCCGATTCCGCGTTTGGTCACTTTTCCCCACTCTGGGGGGGAGAAGCGACCAAACGCTTCGTCTCTCCCCCTGAACGGTCTCTCCCAGGCGCAAAATCCGAGGAGGAGCGGGGGGCTGGCGGTTGAACCCGCAGGCATGATCGAGGCATCGCGAACCCTGATGAAGTCGGAGCCGGAGCTGGAGGAGCTTCTCCGGGCGGTCGAGGGGGTAGAGGTGACGATGGCCGAGAAGGGGTTCGGGACGCGTGTGGAGATTCGCGCCGACGAGAAGGAGACCGGCCTCCGCGTCGACGACCTCGAGCGCTTTCTGGACCAACTGGCCGAGCCGCAGAAGCAGCCGTTCGGCACGGCTTAGCCGGCAGCGCGCAAAACGACCGGGCGCGGCCCGGAAGGGAGACAGACTTGAAGCACCTGAAGAAGCACCTCTCGTTCGCCAACGTGATCGCCTGCATGGCCCTCTTCGTGGCGCTGGGCAGCAGCGCCTACGCGGTCACCGCGATGCTGCCCAAGAAGTCGGTCAAGACCAAGCACCTCGCGCAGGGCGTGGTCACGACCACGAAACTGCGCAATGGCGCGGTCACCGCGGCCAAGATCCGCAACGGCGCCGTGACGGCGCAGAAGATCGCCGTCGAGGCGGTCGGCTCGACCCAGCTGTTGGACGGCGGCGTGCGCTCAGGCGATCTGGGCGGCGGCGTGGTCACCACCGGCAAGCTGAAGGACGGTGCGGTGACGAGCGACAAGCTCGGCAGCGGCGCGGTGACCAACTCCAGGCTCGGATCCGACTCGGTGGGCACCGGGAAGATCCAGGACGGCGCCGTGACCGCCGCGAAGCTGGCGCCGACCTTCAGCGCGCAGCTCGTCAAGGACGTCTCATACGCCGAGGCGACCAGCGCCAGCAACACCGACGCCGCGAAGACGGTCACCGCCACCTGCCCGAGCGGCAAGAAAGTGATCGGTGGGGGCGCTCGGATAGTCGGCACGACGACGACGGTGGCGATCACGCAGTCCTCGCCCGGCAGCGACATAGCCGCCTTCCCCCCGGGTGGCCCCGGCGCCTGGACCGCGTCGGCGGCGGCGATCGCGCCCGAGTCGAATCCATGGGCCGTTTCCGCATTCGCCGTCTGCGTCGCGAACTGAGCTTCCTCGCACGAAGAAGCGACCGAAGGGCCCGCTCCGGCGGGCCCTTCGGCGTCTCAGGGCGCGCCGTCCCCCGCGTAAATAGAATCCCGCGCCGCCCTTGAGCCGTCCCCGTCCACAGAGCTGATGCGCGAGCGCAACCCCGAAACCCACGACGAGAAGCTCGCCTACCTGCGCGAGCTGCGCGAGGCGGCGATCCACTCGGCCTCCGAGAAGGCGGTCGAGAAGCAGCACGCGAAGGGCAAGATGACCGCCCGCGAGCGGGTCGAGAAGCTGCTCGACCCCGGCTCCTTCGAGGAGCTCGACACCTTCGTCCGCCACCGCACCTACGACTTCGAGATGCAGAAGAACCGGCCCTGGGGCGACGCCGTCGTCACCGGGCACGGCACGATCGAAGGCCGCACCGTCTTCGTCTTCTCCCAGGACTTCACCGTCTTCGGAGGCAGCCTCGGTGAGGTGATGGCCGAGAAGATGTGCAAGGTCATGGACCTGGCCGCCCAGGTCGGCGCGCCGGTGATCGGCATCAACGACTCCGGCGGCGCCCGCATCCAGGAGGGCGTCGTCTCGCTGGGCGCCTACGGCGACGTCTTCGTCCGCAACGTCAAATGCTCGGGCGTGATCCCCCAGATCAGCCTGATCATGGGCCCCTGTGCGGGCGGCGCCGTCTACTCGCCGGCGATGACCGACTTCATCTTCATGGTCAAAGAGACCTCGCACATGTTCATCACCGGCCCCGAAGTGATCAAGACGGTGACTGGCGAGGAAGTCGAGTTCGAGGAGCTGGGCGGGGCGATGAGCCACAACTCGAAGTCGGGCGTCGCCCACTTCGCCGCCGAGGACGAGGAGAGCTGCCTCGAGGACGTCCGCTACCTGCTCAGCTTCCTGCCCTCCAACAACCTGGAGGCGCCGCCGCGCTTCGAGCCCTCAGACGACCCCGATCGCGAAGACGACGAGCTCGACACGATCGTCCCCGACGACCCCTCCAAGCCCTACGACATGCGCGAGGTGATCGCCCGCATCGTCGACGACGAGGAGTTCTTCGAGGTCCACGAGCACTTCGCCAAGAACATCGTCTGCGGCTTCTCGCGGCTCGACGGCTATCCCGTCGGCGTCGTCGGCAACCAGCCCGCCCACCTGGCCGGCGTGCTCGACATCGAGGCCTCCGAGAAGGCGGCCCGCTTCGTCCGCACCTGCGACGCCTACAACGTCCCGATCCTCACCTTCACCGACGTGCCCGGCTTCCTGCCCGGAACCGACCAGGAGTGGAACGGGATCATCCGCCACGGCGCCAAGCTGCTCTACGCCTTCACCGAGGCGACGGTGCCGAAGCTCACCGTGGTTACCCGCAAGGCCTACGGCGGCGCCTACGACGTCATGAACTCCAAGCACATGCTGGCCGACTTCAACGTCGCCTGGCCGACCGCCGAGGTCGCCGTGATGGGCCCCGAGGGCGCCGTCAACATCATCTACCGCAAGGACATCGCCTCCTCGCCGACCCCCGACGAGCGGCGCCAGAAGCTGATCGACGACTACAAGGCGCACTTCGCGAACCCCTACTCGGCGGCCGAGCGCGGCTACATCGACGACGTGATCGAGCCGCGCCAGACGCGGCCGAAGCTGATCCGGGCGCTGCGCATGCTGGAGAGCAAGCGCGTCGACCAGCCGAAGCGCAAGCACGGCAACATCCCGCTCTAGCCGCGGGGGGAAGCCTCTCTCGTCCTAGGGGACGGCGGTCGCTTCTGCCGTCAATTCGCCGCCGCGACCACCGCGGGCCGCCGCCGCGCCACCTTCCTCGCGGGTGAGGCGGTGGGCCAGGTAGACGGGGACGATCGAGAGCAGGACGACGAGGACGGCGACGACGTTGACGATCGGCAGCTGGTTGGGCCGCTGCAGGTTGGTGAAGATCCAGATCGGCAGGGTCTGGACGCCGCTGCCGGCGGTGAACGTGGTGACGATGATCTCGTCGAAGGAGAGGGCGAAGGCGAGCAGCCCGCCGGCGACCAGCGCCGTGCGCAGGTTGGGCAGGGTGACGAGGCGGAAGGTCTGCCAGGTGTGGGCGCCGAGGTCGGCCGAGGCCTCCTCGAACGACCCCGAGAGCCTTCGCAGGCGCGCCAGCACGTTGTTGTAGACGACGACGATGCAGAAGGTGGCGTGGCCGACGACGATCGTGAAGAGGCTGAGGTCGATGCCGAAGATCTGGGTGAAGGTCGAGTTGAGCGCGATCCCGGTGACGATCCCCGGCAGGGCGATCGGCAGGATCACCAGCAGGCTGAGCGTCTCGCGGCCGAAGAAGCGGTAGCGGGCCACGGCCAGCGAGCCGAGCGTCCCCAGCAGGAGGGCGACTCCCGTCGCCGCCGCGCCCGCCTTCAGCGAGTTGAGGAAGGCGTCCTGCGCGCCCTCGTTGCGCACCGCGTCGCCGAACCAGTGCGTCGTCAGGCCCGGCGGCGGCCACTCCAGCGTGGTCGCCGTGCTGAAGGCGTCGACCGCGATCACCAGCAGCGGCACGTAGAGGAAGGCCAGGGTCAGCGCCGCCGCGGCGAGGAGCGAGCGCTTCGCCCACGGCGAGAGCGTCATGCCGCGCTCGCTCATCGCGGTCTCCAGCCGCCGTCCCTACACATGCTCGAACGCCCCCAGCCGCCGCGCGCCGAGCAGGTAGACGACCATCACGGCGATCGGCACCGTCGCGAAGGCGGCGGCCAGCGGCAGGTTGGTGGTGATCGTCGAGAAGATCGTCGTGCCGATGAACTGCTCGCCCGAGCCGACCAGGCTGGGCGCGATGAAGTCGCCCATCGTCAACGAGAAGGTGAAGATCGAGCCCGCCACCACGGCCGGGAAGGCGAGCGGCAGGATCACCCGCCGGAAGGTGTACCCGGGCCTCGCGTGGAGGTCCTCGGAGGCGTTCAGCAGGGAGTCCGGGATCCGTTCCAGGCCGGCGTAGATCGGGATCGTCATGTAGGGGAGCCAGAGGTAGCTCATCACCAGCCAGACGGCGGTCAGGCCGTAGCCGGGCCCGCTCAGCCCGAACGGCTCGAGCGCCCAGTCGAGCGGGCCGCCCTGGCTGAGGATGGTCCGCCAGGCGAACGCCTTGACCAGGTAGGCGGACCAGAGCGGCAGCATCACCGCGACGACCAGCGCCGCCCGCACCCGCGGCGTCGCCACCTTGGCCATGTAGAAGGCGAGCGGGAAGGCGAGCAGCGCGTCGGTGACGGTGACGAGGGCGGCGATCGCGATCGTGCGGCCGGCGATCGAGCGGTAGACCGGCTCTTCGGCGAGCAGCCGGAAGTTGTCGAGCGAGGCGGAGCGCTCGATCTCGCCGCTCAGTTCGCCGATCGACCAGAAGGCGGCGACGAGGAGGACGGCGAGCGAGCCGAGGTAGCCGACGACCAGCCAGCCGACCGGGCCGGCGAGGAGCGCCCCCGCCTGCAGGCGGGGGCGCCCGTGGAAGAACCGGGCGAGCCGGCGGCTCAGCCCTTGACCTCCGTCCAGCCCTGGACCCAGGCCGCGTAGTCCTTGCAGACCTCACCGCGGTCGTCGCCGCAATCGCGCAGCGGCGTCGCCCAGTAGTAGAGGTCGTCGAGGTAGCGCTTGCCTTCGGCGTCGTACTGTTCGCAGTGCTTCGGGTTTTCGGTCAGGTCGCACGACTTCGAGTTGGCGGGCGCCTCCCCGAACCACTCGGCCACTTCGGCGTTGGCCTTCGGACTGATGATGTGGTTCATCCACAGGTACATGCAGTTCGGGTGCCTCGCCTCGGAGCTGATCATCCAGGTGTCCGACCAGCCGGTCGACCCCTCTTTGGACGGGTAGATCGCTTCGACCGGCTTGCCTTCGGCTTTCAGCGTCAGGTACTGGTAGGGCCAGGTCGTGCCCACCACCGTGTCGCCGTTGGCGAAGGACTGGATCTCCTTGGTGTATTCGGACCAGTACTCGCCGACCCTGTCGCTCTGTTCGGAGAGCAGCTGGATCGCCGCGTCGAATTGCTCCTGGTCGAGCTCGTAGGGGTTCTCGATCCCCAGCTCCGGTTCGTGCTCTTTCAGGTAGAGCGCCGCGTCGGCGATGTAGATCGGGCTGTCGTAGGCGGTCAGCTTGCCGCTGTACTTACCGGCTTCCTCGGGGTCGAAGACGACGCTCCAGGAGTCTTTCGGCGCCGGCTTGACGACGTCGGTGTTGTACATGAGCAGGTTGGCGCCGCGGCCATGCGGGATCCCGTACATCTGCCCGTCGACGCTGTTGTACGGCTGCTCTTTGAGGCCCTCGAAGACGTCCGCGTAGTTGGGGACCAGGTCGGTGTTGACCGGGTCGACGTCGTTGCCCTCGATCAGCCGCAGCGTCGCGTCGCCGGAGGCCGAGACCCCGTCGTACTGCCCGGTGCGCATCAGCTGCACCATTTCGTCGGAGGTGTTGCCGACCTTGACGTTGACCTTGCAGCCGGTCTGTTTTTCGAACGGCGTCACCCAGTCGACGCCGGGTTCGGTCGATCCGTTCTCGACGTAGCCGGCCCAGGCGATCAGGTCGAGCTGCCCCTCGGGCTGGCCGACCTTCTCCAGCATCGCGCCGGTTTCGCCGCCGTCACCGTCGTCGTCGCCGCAGCCGGCGGCGAACAGGACCATGAAGGCCAGCAGGCCGGCGATCGTGAGCCACGCCGTGCGGGCGGGACGCGCGTCCTTCTTGCTCATCTCATCCTCCTAATGGTTGGATCCCTCCGGAACTGCGACGGCGTGCTCGGGCCGCCAGCCGACCAGCACCTCCCTACCGCGTTCGGAGGCAGCGTCCCCTGGGCTGCCCTCGGCGTTTTGACGCACCAGTTGAAGCCTGCCGCCGCCCGCCAGCTCGACCGTGTAGCGGGTCAGCATCCCCGCATAGGCGACCTCGGCGATTCGCCCGGGCTCGGTGCGCAGCCCGTTCGGCTGGGTCGCCGGGTCGAGCAGCTGGACCTTCTCGGGACGGATCGTGAAGCGGGCGCCGTCGCGCTCCAGCAGGTTGGAGACGCCGACGAAGCCGGCGACGAACTCGCTGCCCGGCCGCTCGTAGAGCTCGACCGGCGAGCTGACCTGCTCGAGGCGCCCCTCGTTGAAGACGGCGATCCGGTCGCTCATCGTCAGCGCCTCGTCCTGGTCGTGGGTGACGTAGACGAAGGTGATGCCGACCTCGCCCTGGATCGCCTTCAGCTCGACCTGCATCTGCTCGCGCAGCTTCAGGTCGAGGGCGCCGAGCGGCTCGTCGAGCAGCAGGACCTGGGGGCGGTTGACGATCGCGCGCGCCAGCGCGACGCGCTGGCGCTGGCCGCCGGAGAGCTCGGCCGGCTTGCGCGCCTCGTAGCCCGGCAGTCGCACCATCTCCAGCGCCTCCTGACGGCGCCGCGCCCGCTCGGTCTTGTCCACCCTGGCCACCCGCAGCCCGTACTCGACGTTCTCGCCGACCGTCATGTGGGGGAAGAGGGCGTAATCCTGGAAGACCGTGTTGACCGGACGGTCGTAAGGGGGGACCCCGGTCATGTCCTCTCCGGCCAGCTCGACGGTGCCCTCGCTCGGCGTCTCGAAGCCGGCGATCATCCGCAGCGTCGTCGTCTTGCCGGAGCCCGAGGGGCCGAGCAGCGTGAAGAACTCCCCGCGCTCGATATCAAGATCGACGCCCGCAACGGCCCGTACCTCGCCATAACGCTTGACGAGGCCGGCCAAGCGGATGTCAGGTGGAGCGGTTACACAACGAAGTTATCCGAGTGGTTGAACCAGTCAAGGACAAACTCACCCCGGCCAGTTGGCCGGGGTGGAGTACGTCCTGGCCTCGTTGGGAAGGCTAGAAACCAGCCGGATGCCGTGCCACGAAGCCGGCGGAGCTGCGGATGTCGGGGTGCCAGCTCGGCCCGGTGGAGCCGTCGGTGTTGCCCGAGGTGTCCCAGCGGTAGCCGGCGATGATCGCGTAGGCGTGGCCGCCGTTGGCGTAGACCGTGATCCAGCGGCCTTCGCCCGGCAGGCCCCAGCCCGCGAGCGGGCCGGAGGGCATCGGGCTGGTGAGGAACTTGCCGCCCCTCAGCGCGTAGCTGACCGAGCCCGAGCAGTCGTAGCCGCTGTCCCACCAGCGCTGGTGGCCGCCGCCGTAGATGTACGGCTTGTTGCGGATCTTATTGGCGGCCGCGATGACCTTCTTCACCCGCGGCGGCGCCGAGGCGGGCGGCACCAGCATGCCGTTGCTTAGCAGCCGTGCCTTCGGGGTAGGGGTGCACATATCGACTTCGGCTGGCGTGACGCCGCCGCCTTCGCAGGCGGCGGAAGCGCCGGCCGGGGCAAGCATGGAAAGGCTGACGAGGGCGGCGATCGCGGCCAACCCTGCCTTGAGCTTTGGAATGTTCGTAGGCAAACCGATCTCCTTCGTTGGCCTACGGGGTTAGCTGTCGGGCTGGCGCTGAAAGAGCCTGCGCCCCCGTCCTATGTCGGACGGGTTAGCCCCGAAAACGTGGGTCCCCCGCTCCCGCGGCGCCTCCTGGCTGGCGGGATTCGGCGTTTCGGTTGAATGGAACGCGGGGCAGTGTAGAGGATCGCCCCGGCGGACGCTCACAGAAAACAAACATTTTGTAGCTCTTCGCACATGCATCCCGAATTCCTGTCGGCAGGGCGGGTGCTAGCTTGCGCCCTGCGATGGAACTTGCCGGCCGCACGGCTCTGATCACGGGAGCCACGGGGGGACTGGGCCGGGCGATAGCCGCGGCGCTGGCCGAGCGAGGCGCGAAGCTGGTGCTGAGCGCCCGTAAGCGCGAGGCGCTGGAGGAGCTCGCCGCCGAGCTCCCGGGCGAGGAACACCGGGTGCTCCCGAGCGATCTGGTCGAGCCCGGCGCGGGCGAGCGGCTGGCCGAGGAGGCCGGCGACATAGACGTCCTCGTCGCCAACGCGGGACTGCCGGCGGCGGGCTGGCTCGCCGATTTCACGCCCGACCAGGTCCAGCGAGCGCTGCGGGTGAACCTGGAGGTGCCGATGCTGATGGCGCGGGCGATCTTCCCGGCGATGGTCGAGCGCGGCTCCGGCCACCTCGTCTTCGTCTCCTCGCTCTCCGGCAAGGCGGCGAGCCCGCGATCCTCCATCTACAACGCGACCAAGTTCGGCCTGCGCGGCTTCGCCCTCGGCCTTCGCGCCGACCTGGCGCCGAAGGGGGTCGGCGTCTCGCTCGTCTCGCCGGGCTTCATCCGCGACGCCGGCATGTTCGCCGACTCCGGCGCCAAGCCGCCGCCGGGCTTCGGCACCGGGAAGCCCGAGCAGGTCGGCGCCGCCGTCGCGCGCGCGATCGAGCGCGACAAGGCCGAGATCGCCGTGGCGCCGATCCCGCAGCGCTTCATGGCCCACCTCGGCCTCACCGCACCCAGCGTGGCCGTCCGCATCCAGTCCGGCTCAGCCGGCCAGAAGGCCGCCCAAGCCGTCGCCGACGGTCACCCCGACAGCAAGCGCTAGGACCCGCCGTACCTACGGTGCCCATATGGGCACTTAACGTCCGGCGGGTAGGGCGGCCTAGGATGGACGGCGTGAGCAGCAGCGACTCCTTCGGCGCCCGCTCGACCCTCGACGTCGGCGGCCGCTCCTACGAGATCCACCGCCTCGACGCGCTGCAGCAGCGCTTCGACGTGGCGCGCCTGCCCTACTCGGTCAAGGTGCTGCTGGAGAACGTCCTGCGCCTGGAGGACGGGATCTCGGTCACGGCCGCCGACGTCGAGGCGATCGCCTCCTGGGACGCCGCCGCCGAGCCGAGCGTCGAGATCCCCTTCCAGCCCGCCCGCGTCCTCATGCAGGACTTCACGGGCGTCCCCGCCGTGGTCGACCTCGCCGCGATGCGCGACGCGATGGCCGAGATAGGGGGCGACCCGGAGCGGATCAACCCGCTGGTCGACGTCGACCTCGTCATCGACCACTCGGTCCAGGTCGACGCCTTCGGCAACGAGCGGGCCTTCGCCGTCAACGCCGAGCGCGAGTTCGAGCGCAACCGCGAGCGCTACTCCTTCCTCAAGTGGGGCCGCGAGGCCTTCGCCAACTTCAGCGTGGTGCCGCCGGCGACCGGGATCTGCCATCAGGTCAACCTCGAGCACATCTCCCAGGTCGTCTACCGCAGCGAGCGGACCGGCACCCTCCAGGCCTACCCCGACACGCTGGTCGGCACCGACTCCCACACGACGATGGTCAACGGCCTCGGCGTGCTCGGCTGGGGCGTGGGCGGGATCGAGGCCGAGGCGGCGATGCTCGGCCAGCCGATCTCGATGCTGCTGCCCCAGGTCGTCGGCTTCAGGCTCGGCGGCGAGCTGCCCGAGGGCGCCACCGCCACCGACCTCGTCCTCACCGTCACCGAGATGCTGCGCGAGCTCGGCGTCGTCTCCAAGTTCGTCGAGTTCTTCGGCCCCGGGCTCTCGACCCTCGGCCTCGCCGACCGGGCGACGATCGGCAACATGTCGCCCGAGTTCGGCTCGACCTGCGCGATCTTCCCGGTCGACGCCGAGACGCTGCGCTACCTGGAGCTGACCGGCCGCCCGACCGAGGCGATCGAGCTGGTCGACGCCTACGCGCGCGAGCAGGGCATGTTCCACGACGAGGGCGCCGAAGACCCCGTCTTCAGCGCGACGCTGGAGCTGGACCTCGGTGAGGTCGAGCCGAGCATCGCCGGCCCCAAACGCCCGCAGGACCGCGTCCCGCTCGCTCGCGCCAAGCCCGCCTTCCTGGAGGCGCTGGAGGAATTCGCCCCCGAGGCGGTCGAGCACGCCGTCAACCGGGTGGACGAGGCGAGCATGGAGTCCTTTCCCGCATCCGACCCGCCCGCCGAGGATCACGACGACGAGGCCAGCAAGCCGCGCCCGGCGACGACCGCCGCCGCCCAGGCGACCCTGGTCAACCGCCGCGGCGACGAGGTCGAGGTGACGCTCGCCGACGGCACCAGCTTCGAGCTCGACAACGGCCACGTCGTGATCGCCGCGATCACCAGCTGCACCAACACCTCGAACCCGTCGGTGATGGTCGGTGCCGGCCTGCTCGCCCGCAACGCGGTCGAACGGGGCCTGACCCGCAAGCCCTGGGTGAAGACCTCGCTGGCGCCGGGCTCCACCGTCGTCACCGACTACCTGCGCCGGGCCGGCCTCGACGAGTACCTCGACCGGCTCCAGTTCAACCTGGTCGGCTACGGCTGCACCACCTGCATCGGCAACTCGGGGCCGCTGCCGCCGGAGATCTCGGCCGCGGTCGAGGAGCACGACCTGGTCGTCTGCTCGGTCCTCTCCGGCAACCGCAACTTCGAGGGCCGCATCAACCAGGACGTCAAGGCCAACTACCTCGCCAGCCCACCCCTTGTCGTCGCCTACGCGCTCGCCGGCCGCATGGACCTCGACCTCACCGCCGAGCCGCTCGGCGAGGACGCCGCCGGCGAGCCGGTCTACCTGCGCGACCTCTGGCCCTCCTCGGAGGAGATCAAGGACGTGGTCGGCCGCTCGATCGCCTCGGAGATGTTCACCCGCAACTACGGCGAGGTGATGGAGGGCGACGAGAACTGGAAGGCGGTCGACGTGCCCCAGGGCGACCGCTACACCTGGCCGGACTCGACCTACGTGCGGCGTCCCTCCTTCTTCGAGGGGATGCCGCCCGAGCCGCCCGGCGTCGAGCCGATCGAAAGGGCGCGGGTGCTGGCCCTGCTCGGCGACTCGATCACCACCGACCACATCTCACCCGCGGGCGCGATCAAGAAGGACAGCCCCGCCGGCCGCTGGCTGATCGAGAACGGCGTCGAGCCCGGCGACTTCAACTCCTACGGCTCGCGCCGCGGCAACCACGAGGTGATGATCCGCGGCACCTTCGCCAACATCCGCCTCCGCAACCGGCTGGTCGAGCGTGCCGGCGGCTTCACCCGCCGCTACCCCGGCGGCGAGGAGACGACGATCTTCGACGCCGCGATGGCCTACGCCGACGAAGGCGTGCCGCTGGTCGTGCTGGCGGGCAAGGAGTACGGCTCCGGCTCCTCCCGCGACTGGGCGGCGAAGGGGACCAAGCTGCTCGGCGTGCGGGCCGTGATCGCCGAGAGCTTCGAGCGCATCCACCGCTCCAACCTGATCGGGATGGGCGTGCTGCCGCTCCAGCTCCCGGCCGGGGAGAGCATCGACTCGCTCGGCCTGAGCGGCGAGGAGGTCTTCGACGTCGGCGACCTCGAAGGCGGCGAGGCGAAGAGCGTCGAGGTGACGGCACGCCGCGACGAGGGCGAGCCGGTCAGGTTCCGCGCGACCGTCCGGCTCGACACGCCGAACGAGGTCACCTACTTCCGCAACGGTGGCATCCTGCAGACCGTGCTCAGGAACCTCAGGGCCTAGCCGCCGATCCCGGTCCGCCGCCGCCCACAGGACCCGGAGGGGTAGTGCAGGAGGGTCGCGGGAGGCAGGGGGTCCGCGCGACCCTCACTGCACTTGCGTCGGTAGCCAGGGAGGGATGCCGACGCGCGCCGTTCCCTGCGAGCGGGACTGCCCGAAAGGAACAGTCTTCTCTAGCTATACCGCTTGGACAAGCCGGGGTCAAGCCTTTTTGAGCGAATCACCGGGAATTCTCCAGTTTCGTTGGACAAGGCGCGATGCCCCATCCTTTCCGCTCGATCAACTCGATGCCTATCACGCTTCCTACTGGCCCAACTGGAGTAAGGGTCGCGGCGAGGAGCGTGTATGGAGCCTCGCGGCGAACGCAGGCGATCCAAAGCACGACGCAGAGGACGATAAAGCCCAGCCCGTGCGCCCACCCGAACAGCATCGTCTCCATCTCAAATCCTGGAAGTACCCAGAACACGATCAAACCGCCGAAAACGACCAGCTCGATCCACGAAATCCGCTTGACCCAAAGAAAAAGCGGCCCGGGAGTTGGCTTTCTAAGCAAACTCATCGTCCTGCCCAAGCTACTGAGTCGCCGACCACGCGGACCGTCCCGGCATTCTCGTATCTGCCGGCGGGTGGCGCCGTAGGGGGAACCGCCCCTGAGGACGCTTTAGCGACCGGAAGGGGTGGTGGGTCCCCTGCGGCGACAGGACCCGCCGGCCCAGAAACGTCAGGCCCCGGCGGTCAGCGCCGTCAAGACGATCCGCTCCTGCTCTTTGGCATGCGCCACCGAATACCCCTCGCCCGGGCTGGCCCGGGTCGGGCGGCCGACGTAGCCGAGCTCGACGCCCTCCGGCAGCACGTCGGGGAGGCGCCGCGACATCACCTTCCAGGCGCCCATGTTGCGCGGCTCCTCCTGCGTCCAGACCAGTTCCTTCAGGTTCGGGTAGGAGGCGATCAGCTCGCGCAGCTGCTCGGCGGCGAACGGGTAGAGCAGCTCGACCCGCGCGATCGCGACGTTCTCGGCGCCGGCGCGGCGCTCGTTGGAGTCCATGTCCCAGAAGACCTTGCCGGTGCAGAGCACCAGCCTCTCGACCTTCTCGCGCCGCTCCGCCGCGGCGGGGTCGTCGAGGATGAATTTGAAGTGGTAGTCGGTCAGTTCCTCGAGGCTCGCCGCTGCTCGGGAGTGGCGCAGCAGTCCCTTCGGGGTGAAGACGACCAGCGGCCGCGGCTTCTGGATCAGCGCCTGGCGGCGCAGCAGGTGGAAGTACTGCGAGGCGGTGCTGGGATTGGCGATGCGGATGTTGCCCTCGGCGGCGAGCGCCAGGAAGCGCTCGATGCGGGCGCTGGAGTGCTCGGGCCCGGAGCCCTCGTAGCCGTGCGGCAGGAGCAGGGTCAGGCGGCTGGTCTGCCCCCACTTGGCCTCGCCTGAGGCGATGAAGGTGTCGACGATCACCTGGCCGGCGTTGGCGAAGTCGCCGAACTGCGCCTCCCAGAGCACGAGCGCGCTCGGCGTCGCCGCCGAGTAGCCGTACTCGAAGCCGAGGCAGGCGATCTCCGAGAGCGGGCTGTTGTAGAGCTCGAACGGCGCCTTCGCGTCGTCGAGGTTCTGCATCGGGCAGTAGGGCAGGCCGGTCTTCTCGTCGTGGAGGACGAGGTGGCGGTGGGAGAAGGTGCCGCGCTCGGTGTCCTGTCCCGTGAGGCGGATGTGGACGCCGTCGCCGAGCAGCGAGGCGAAGGCGAGCGCCTCGGCGTGGCCGAAGTCGATGCCGCCCTCCTCCAGCGCCTTGGCGCGGTTGCCGAGCGGCTTGCGCAGCTTGCGGTGGATCGTGAAGCTCTCCGGGACGGCGAGCAGCTCCTCGTTCAGCTCGCGCAGCCGCTCCGCCGGCACCGCGGTGTCGACCGGGGGGCTGGCGGTGCGGTCGAGCTCGCCGGTGTGGGTGCTGGTCCCGCTCGGGTCTTCGTACTCGCCCAGGTCCATCTTGCGGCGCAGGTCCTTCAGCGCCGCCGCCATCTCCTCGTGGCGCTCGGAGCGGAGGCGCTCGACGTCCTCGGCCGAGACCACGCCCTCCTCGCTCAGCCGCTGGGCGTAGAGCTCGGAGACCGGCGGGTGGGCTTTGATCTTGGCCGCGATCGCCGGTTGCGTGTAGGCGGGCTCGTCGGTCTCGTTGTGGCCGTAGCGCCGGTAGCCGACCACGTCGATGACGATGTCGCGGCACCAGCGGTCGCGATAGGCCATCGCCAGCCGGATCGCCGCCGAGCAGGCTTCGACGTCGTCGGCGTTGACGTGGACGATCGGGATGTTGAAGCCCTTCGCCATGTCGGCCGCGTAGGGGGTCGAGCGGGCGTCGACGGGGTCGGTCGTGAAGCCCACCTGGTTGTTCTGGATGATGTGGATCGTGCCGCCGGTCGTGTAGCCGCGCAGCGACTGCAGGTTGAGCGTCTCGGCGACGACCCCCTGGCCGGGGAAGGCGGCGTCGCCGTGCAGCAGCACCGGCACGGCCCGCTTGTGCTGGTGGTCGAGCCTGGGCCCGTCGATCCGCGACTGGATGAAGCGGGTGGCGCCCTCGACCACCGGATCGACGAACTCCAGGTGGCTCGGGTTGGGGTACAGCCGGACCGTGACCTCCCTGCCGTCGTGGGCGAGGTAGGTGCCCTGGTGGCCGTAGTGGTACTTGACGTCGCCGGTGCCGCCGTGCGGGATCGCCGCGACCGCCTTCACCTGCTCGATCTGCTTGGAGCCCTCGAACTCGGCCAGGATCGACTCGACCGGGCGGCCGACGTTGTGGGCGAGGACGCTGAGGCGGCCGCGGTGCGCCATCCCGAAGACGACCTCCTCGGCGCCCGCCCGGCCGGCCAGGGCGATCAGCTCGTCGAGCATCGGCACGACCGCGTCCAGCCCCTCGATCGAGAAGATCTTCTGCCCGAGGTAGGCCTTCTCGACGAAGCGCTCGAACTCGAAGACGTCGATCAGCCGCTCCAGCAGCCGTCGTTTCTCCTCGGCGTCGAGCGGCTGGCGGTGCGCCCCGGTCTCGACCATCTCGCGCAGCCAGGTGCGCTGCTGGTGAGAGGAGAGGTGCTCGAACTGGTAGGCGATCGTGCCGCAGTAGGCCTCGCGCATCCGCGGCAGCACCTCGAGCAGGGTCTCGCCCTCGACCCCGATCCGCAGGATCGAGGCCGGGATGCGGGCCATCAGCTCGGGCGTCAGGTTGAGGTTCTCCGGCTGGATCGCGGGGTCGCCCTTCGGCTCGGAGCCGAGCGGGTCGAGCCGGGCGGCGAGGTGGCCGTGGGTGCGGTAGCCCTTGAGCAGCGAGGTGGCGGCCTGGACGGCCTGCAGCAGCTCCTCGTCGGGCTGCCCGGGCGTCGGCGCGGCGGCGGGGCCGGGTGCGCCGAGCGGCGGCGCCGAGGCGGAGGCGGGGTGGGCGGCCGCGAGCGGCGCCGGGTCGACGTCGAGGTCGGTGGCGACCGCCTCGTAGAAGTCGTCGGCGCCCTCGAGCAGCTCTTCGACCCGGCGCAGGAAGGCACCCGACTCGGCGCCCTGGATGACGCGGTGGTCGTAGGTCGAGGTCAGGGTCATGACCTTCGAGACGCCGAGCTGGCGCAGGCGCTCCGGCGAGGCGTGCGCCCACTCGGGCGGGTAGGCGATCGCGCCGGCGGCGACGATCGCGCTCTGGCCCTTCATCAGCCGCGGCACCGAGGCGACCGTGCCGATCCCGCCCGGGTTGGTCAGGGAGATGTTGGTGCCCTGGAAGTCGTCGGCGCTGAGCCGGTTCTCGCGGGTCTTGGTGATCAGGTCCTCGTAATAGGAGTGGAAGGCGGCGAAGCCGAGCCCGTCGGCGCCCTTGATGGCGGGGACCATCAGGCTGCGCGAGCCGTCGCGGCGTTCGACGTCGACCGCGATGCCGAGGTTGACCGGGCCGCCCTCGATCGCCACCGGCTTGCCGTCGCGCTCCTCGTAGGTCCGGGTCATCACCGGCCACTCCTTGGCCGCCTGCACGATCGCCCAGGCGATCAGGTGCGTGAACGACACCTTCAGCCCGCGCTCGCGCAGCGCCCCGTTCAAAGCCTTCCGCTTCGCGTCGAGCGTGTCCACGGCCACCGTCCGGAACGACGTAGCCGTGGGGACCTCCCGGCTCTCGCCCATGGCCTGAGCCAGCATCGCCGCCGGCCCCCGCAAGGGCTTCGCCTCCCCGGGAGCGGCCTGGGCTGCTGACGCCGGCCCACCAGCAGGGGAGGCCGGCGCGGCAGCCCCCCCGCCGTTGGCAGCGGCAATCACGTCCTCCTTGGTGACCTTCGCCCCAGGCCCCGAGCCGCTTACAGAAGAGAGGTCGACACCATTCTCCGCAGCGACCCTCCGGGCAACGGGAGTCGCCCGGACTCCGTCGCCCCCGTTGGTCCCGGCACCGGGTTGACCATGCTGCTCTCCAGCGGGTGGCGTCGTAGGGGGGACCCCCCCTGAGGACGCTTCAGCGACCGGAAGGGGGGGTGGGTCCCCTGCGGCGACAGGACCCGCTGGCCCAGCGCTTTGTCCCTCATCCGGCTCCCCTCCAGCTTCCATCTCAGCCAGCGGGGCCCCCACAGGCACTTCGTCGTCGACCGCCGCAATCAGCTTCGTAATGGTCCCGTCCGCCGGCGCCGGCACCTCGGCGTCGACCTTGTCCGTCGACACCTCGACCACCGTGTCGCCCTCGCGCACGAAGTCCCCCTCGGCGACGTGCCACTCGAGAACGATGCCCTCGGTGACCGACTCGCCCATTTCGGGCATTTGGATCTGCACGGTCGCCGTTTGCGCCATCCTTGGAATGAGTGTATGAAACAGGCGTGAGCTACTTCGTCATGCGGCCATGAACTACTTCGTAACCGGGGCGACCGGGTTCATCGGCCGCAACCTGGTCGAGCGCCTGCTGCAGCGCAAAGGCACGGTCTACGCCCTGGTTCGCGCCGGCTCGCGGGGCCGGCTCGAGGAGCTGCGCACCGCCTGGGGCGCGGACGGCGCCCGCGTCGTGCCGATCACCGGCGACCTTTCGCGGCCCGGCCTTGGGGTCTCCGAGGAGGACCTGGTGACGCTGCGCGGCAAAGTCGCCCACTTCTTCCACCTGGCGGCGATCTACGACATGACCGCCGACGCCGAGACGCAGGAGGTCGCCAACGTCGAGGGCACCCGCCACGCCGTCGAACTGGCCACGGCGATCGAGGCCGGCTGCTTCCACCAGGTCAGCTCGATCGCCGCCGCCGGCCTCTACGACGGCGTCTGGAGCGAGGACATGTTCGAGGAGGCCGAGAACCTCGACACCCACCCGTACTTCCGCACCAAGCACGAGTCCGAGCGGGTCGTGCGCGAGGAGTGCGCGCGACCGTGGCGGGTCTACCGGCCCGGGATCGTGGTCGGCGACTCGCGCAGCGGCGAGATCGACAAGATCGACGGCCCCTACTACTTCTTCAAGCTGCTGCAGCGGCTGCGCCGGGTGGCGCCGTCATGGCTGCCGATGCTCGGCGTCGAGGGCGGCGAGATCAACATCGTCCCGGTCGACTTCGTCGCCGCCGCGATCGACCACATCGCCCACCAGCCGAAGCTCGACGGGCGCGCCTTCCACCTCACCGACCCCAACCCGAGGACGGCGGGCGAGGTGGTCAACCTCTTCGCCCGGGCTGGCGGCGCGCCGCAGGCGGCGCTGCGGCTCGACAGGGACGTCACCGACCCGGCGACCTCGCTGGTGCGCGCCGGGCTGCGGCTCTTCCCGCCGGCCCGGCGCGTCGCCCAGCTGGCGCTGGAGGAGGTCGGCATCCCGCCGAGCGTCCTCACCTACGTCAACTACCCGACCAAGTTCGACTCGACCGAGACCCAGGAGGTGCTGGCGGGCACGGGCATCGAGGTGCCCGCGCTGGAGAGCTACGCGCAGCGCGTCTGGGACTACTGGGAGCGCAACCTCGACCCCGACCTCTTCCGCGACCGCACGCTCTCGGCGGCGGTGCGCGGCAAGGTGGTGATGATCACCGGCGCCTCGTCGGGGATCGGCAGGGCGACCGCGGTCAAGGTCGCCGACGCGGGCGCGACCGTGCTCCTCGTCGCCCGCTCGGCCGACAAGCTCGAGCAGACCAAGGAGGAGATCGAAGCGGCGGGCGGCGTCGCCCACATCCACCGCTGCGACCTCTCCGACGTCGAGGACATCGAGCGGATGGCGGAGGAGGTGCTCGCCTACCACGGCCACGTCGACGTCCTCGTCAACAACGCCGGCCGCTCGATCCGCCGCTCGGTCGGGCTCTCCTACGACCGCTTCCACGACTACGAGCGGACGATCCAGCTCAACTACCTGGGGGCGGTGCGGCTGGTGCTGGCGCTGCTGCCGACGATGCGGGCGCGCAAGTCGGGGCACATCATCAACATCAGCTCGATCGGCACCCAGACCAACCCGCCGCGCTTCTCGGCCTACGTCGCCTCGAAGGCGGCGCTCGACGCCTTCGGCCGCGTGGTCGCCTCCGAGATCTTCGACGACGGGGTCCACGTCACCACGGTCCACATGCCGCTGGTGCGGACGCCGATGATCGCGCCGACGCGGATGTACGACATGTTCCCGGCGATCACGCCGGAGGAGGCCGCCGAGATGATCGCCGGCGCGATGGTGCGGCGGCCGAAGAAGGTGGCGACGCGGCTGGGTACCTTCGGCGAGCTGATCTACGCCGTCGCGCCCAGCTTCAGCGACCGCATCCTCAACACCGCCTACAAGCTCTTCCCCGAGTCGCAGGCAGCCAAAGGAAAGACCGACGAGGCGCCCGACCGGCCGCCCACCACCGAGGCGGTCGCCTTCGCGCACCTGATGAAAGGCGTGCACTGGTAGAGGGTCGCCGGCTCAAGCACTGGGGCTGGGGATATGAGGACCAGACGCCGTCGCGGGCGGAGCTCGAGGCGGCGGCGAAGGGGATCGAGGAGCGGTTCGGGTTCGGGGGCGAGCCGGAGGAGCCGGTGCCGCTGGAGGCGGTCGAGGTGCGCCCCTCGCGGTTGACGGCGCCCGCGGAGCTCGGCGATCTCTTCACTGACGACAGGTACGAGCGGGTCAGCCGCGCGCTCGGCAAGGCCTACCGCGACGTCGTGCGGGGCTTCCGCGGCGAGTTCGAGCACCCGCCGGACCTGGTCGCGACGCCGCGCGACGAGTCCGAGGTCGAGGCGGTGCTGAGCTGGTGCGAGGCGGAGGGCGCGGCCGCGATCCCGTTCGGCGGAGGGACCAGCGTGGTCGGCGGCGTGGAGGGGCGGCTCGGCAAGCGGCCCTTCGTCTCGCTCGACCTGCGGCGGCTGGACCGGGTGCTGGAGGTGGACGGCGAGTCGCTGGCGGCGCGAATCCAGGCCGGCGCGACCGGCCCGGTCCTGGAGGAGCAGTTGCGCGGCCACGGGCTCACCCTGCGCCACTTCCCGCAGTCGTTTGAGTTCTCGACCCTGGGCGGCTGGATCGCGACCCGGGCCGGCGGCCACTTCGCGACCCTCCACACGCACGTCGACGACCTGGTGGAGTCGGTGCGCGCGGTCACCCCGCGCGGGAGGTGGGAGAGCCGCCGGCTGCCCGGCTCGGGCGCCGGTCCCTCGCCCGACCGGGCGCTGATCGGCTCGGAGGGGATCCTCGGCGTCGTCACGGAGGCGTGGATGCGGGTGCGGCCGCGGCCGGAGTTCAAGGCCTCCTGCGGGGTCGAGTTCGGCGACTTCCTCGCCGGCGCCCGGGCGGTGCGCGAGATCGCGCAGTCCGGCCTGTACCCGGCGAACTGCCGTCTGCTCGACGCGCTGGAGGCGGGGATGACCGGGGCGGGGGGAGGCGAGAGCAGCCTGCTCGTGCTCGGCTTCGAGTCGGCCCACGGCCCGGTCGGGGCGGCGATGAACCAGGCGGTGGCGATCGCCCGCGAGCACGGCGGCGAGCCGGGCGAGATCCGCGAGACCGCTCCGGCCGCGGCTACGACGCCGACGGGCCGAAAACCGCTCCATATCAGCGGAAATCGGCCCGTCGACGGGGAGGGACCGGGCGGCGCGGTCGAGACCTGGCGCAACGCCTTCCTCTTGGCGCCCTACCTGCGCGACACGTTCGTCGCCTGCGGCGTCCTCTCGGAGACCTTCGAGACGGCGATCACCTGGGACCGCTTCGAGGCCCTGCACGCGACCGCGATCGAGGCGGCGCGCCGCAAGGTCGCCGAGGTCAGCGGCGCGCCCGCCGACGGTCCCGGCTCGCCGCGGGTCAGCTGTCGCTTCACCCACGTCTATCCGGACGGACCGGCGCCCTACTTCACGGTGATGGCGCCCGCCGTGCGCGGCGGGGAGGTCGAGCAGTGGGACGAGGTCAAGGCCGCCGCCGCGGAGGCGGTCCTCGAAGCGGGCGGCACGATCACCCACCACCACGCGGTCGGCCGCGACCACCGCCCCTGGTACGACCGCCAGCGCCCCGGCCCCTTTGCCGCGGCCCTGCGCGCCGCGAAGGCCGAGCTCGACCCTTCTGGCATCCTCAATCCCGGCGTTCTGATCGACCCATGAATAAAGAGAACGACAAAAAGGTGAACGACTCGTGGCGCCTCGACGAGGAAATACGTCGTCGGGGGCTGCGCGAGGATGCCCGGCGGCCGATGTCGGTGAACCTCGCCGAGACGATGGCGTTGAGCGAATTCGTCTCGAGTTTCGCGGGGAGTGCCTGGCAGGTCAAGAAAACCGGCGGGAGTTGAGCGTCTCCTTTCAACCAGGCGATCTGGTCGAGCGACTGGTCTCGGCGGAGATCCCCGATCCCGCCCCGGAGAACCTCGAACGGCTCGCGGGCTTGCTGCGCAGCCTCGACGGCAAGGTCGAGGTCGCCGAAGGCCTTCTCACCGGTGACGCCATTGGAACTTTCCTCAGGTCCGGGGACCGGAGCGAGCGTCCCCGCGATCGCGTCGATCTTGAAGAGCTGGAAGCGCTCCGGAAAAGGCAGAACGCCGAGGACTGACCCGGTCCGGCGATACCCTGTCGCGAGCCGCCGCCGCTCTCTCATCATGGGCACGATCACCTCCGAACACCCGACCGTCCCGGCCGATCCCGGTCGTGCCGCCGCCGCCGACGAGCCGGTAGTGCCGCGCCGCACGCCGCTGCGGGCAGCGATCAAGACGGGACGGCCGCAGGAGTGGATCAAGAACCTCTTCGTCTTCGCCGGCCTGCTCTTCTCGGGCAAGTTCAACGACCCGCACGCGGTCGGGGAGGCCGTGCTCGCCTTCCTCTCCTTCTGCGCGATCTCCAGCGCCGGCTACTACGTCAACGACCTGATCGACGTCGAGCTCGACCGCAAGCACCCCAGGAAGCGCTACCGGCCGCTGGCCGCCCGCGAGCTGTCGGAGGGCGCGGCCAAGGCGATCGCGCCCGCTTTGGCGATCGGCGCGATCGCGCTCGCCTTCGCCACGGTCAACTGGGAGGTCGGCGTGATGGTCGTCGTCTACGGCGTCGCCCAGATGGCCTACAGCCTCGGCCTCAAGCAGATCGTGATCGTCGACGTGATGGTCCTCGCCGGCCTCTTCATCCTCCGCGTCGCCGCCGGTGCCAGCGCGGTCGATGCCCACGCCTCCGAATGGCTGCTGCTCTGCACCGGCATGATCGCCCTCTTCCTCGGCTTCACCAAGCGTCGCCAGGAGGCCGTCTCCGAGCTCCACGAGGGGACGAGCAGCCGCCCCGTCCTCGAGCACTACTCGCTGCCCTTCCTCGACCAGATGGTCGCGATGGTCACCACCGGGACCGTGATCAGCTACTCGATCTACGCGGTCGACTCGCCCCTGATCGGCAACGAGATGATGTGGACGATTCCGCCCGTCGTCTACGGGATCTTTCGCTACCTCTACCTGATCTACGACCGCAACGACGACCGCTCGATCGCCGCGATGGTCGCCCAGGACAAGGGCATGATCGGCGCCGGCGCCTCCTTCGTCGTCGTCGCCTTCCTGCTGCTCTAC
>Ga0157298_10000037_pt1 | contig 18424 bp, 26 predicted proteins | sample NitcycUS043104R2_FD_108394 | JGI IMG/M metagenome (GOLD analysis project Ga0157298, IMG submission 108394) | Soil microbial communities from Arlington Agricultural Research Station in Wisconsin, USA - Nitrogen cycling UWRJ-S043-104R-2 | ecosystem: Environmental > Terrestrial > Soil >...
GCCGCTCAGATCTCCGCCGCCGGCTTCACCGGCTCGGCCAAGCAGGCCGCCCGGCTGGCCAACCTGATCGACCGGGCCGGAATCGAGCCGGACAGTCATGGGTCATTCGATCTGGAGGACGAGATCGAGGAGCTCAAGGAGGAGTACCCGCAACTGTTCTCCGCCGAAACCGGTAGTCGTCGTAACCCGCGAGTGCGGACGGCACCGTCGGGCGACAGGACACCGGCCAAGGATCCGACCGAGTTGACGTCGGCCAAGATGATGAAGCAGGCCGGTTACCGGTAGGTGTACCCTGGCCTGGACTAGGAGACTCTCACCGGACGGTCGAGGGTTACCGCACCGTAGCTTCCCCGGACGGGGTGAGCGCCAACCACTCACCCCGTCCGGAAGGTTCACCTGTGAACAACGTGGTGCCGACGTCGGTCTACACCGACGAGAGCAAGGCCATCGTTGCGGCGGCTTGTGACGCCTACGCCGCAGAGTGGAATGCCCAGGCCGCCATCGAGGCAGCCTGGATGAGTACCGGCACGGATCACTACACCCACTGTGCCGGGATGCGCGATGCGTTCCTGGCCATCTCCACCAACCTCAGGAGTTAGGCCATGCCCAACCGCGAATCATTCGGCGGTAACGGTTCCGGCGGCTGGATCGCCGTCGAATCCGGAGACGTCGCCATCCAGGCGCTCATCCAGTACTCGGCCACCGAGAAGCTGGCCCGGCCTGAGCCGATGGCCACCGACACCAAGCAGATTCCCCGGTCCGGTGACTTCGCCATCTCGTCCGTGGCCAAGGGTGCCGCGTACACCGAGACCTCGGGCGTCAACGACTACGTCCAGCTCACCGCCCGCAAGGCCGGTGGCGTCCTGCGTGTGGCCGAGGAAGACCTCACCGACGCCGGCCCGGACATCCTGGCCACCAAGCGCATCGGCGCGTCCCGGAACATGGCGCTGTTCTTCGACAACGGCACCCTCGGCACCAGTGCCGCCGAGAACGGCACCACCGTCAACTGGACCAGCGTCTACAAGGCGTTGCGGACCACCAACTCCGCCTCGGGTGTCTACCAGTACACCGCCGACACCAACTACCAGACCATCTCGGCCTCGGCCACCGGTGCGGTGAAGTACACAGCGTTCTCTGACTTCGTCGGCAAGTACGAACAGTCGAATTTCTTCGACGAGTCCCAGGGGTTCGTCATCGCCAACCCGGCCTGGAAAGCGTTCCTGCGGGGCGTCCTCGACACCACCGGTCAGCCGATCTTCAACGAGAGTCCGACCCTGGAGGGGATCACCCGGGCCACCCTGTTCGGGTACCCGGTCACCTGGTCGATGGGTGCCCGGGTGTCGGCCGTCAACACGTCCAACCCGACCGGGAACCCGTTGCTGATCATCGGCAACCGGGACTTGTTCGTGAAGGGCATGGCCCGCCTGTCTCCGCAGATCGCCAGCCCGAACCCCGGATTCGCCCTCCAGCGTGCCGGTAACGGGGTCGGGTACCTGACGGACGAGGCGCTGATGAAGGCGGCCATGCGGCGCGGGTTCGTGCTCGGCACCGAGAACGGTTTCGCCATCGCCGAGCGCGTGGCGTAAGCGATGGCCAAGAACGAGAGCACCAAGCCTGCGCCCCCGGCCGACGATCAGTCGATCACGGTCAAGGGCACGCCTCGGTTCAAGGACGAGAACGAGTTGACCGATCACGAGATCGTTCAGCGTCGAACCCCGGATACCGCCGGGCGTGACCCCTGGCCGGCGGATGGCCGGTTCCACCGGGTGTTCAACATCCAGAAGCCGGTGGTCTCGGATCCGAACCTCCAGGACGACGCTACGTCGGACTGGAACTCCAGCGACCACGACGCCATGCACGAGGCCAACAAGGTTGCTGTTCTCCAGGAGGCCCTGAACTTGGGCCTGCACCCTCGGGCGGAGGCCACATTCGACGGTGCCGGACCGGTGAACAAGTGGACCGGTACTTGTGCCCTCACCTACTCGGTGGAGGTGGTTCCGGCCAGCTCGGAGGAGCCGGAAGCGGCGGCCAGTGTCGTGGTTCCCGGCAACGCCATCGCGGCCCAGGGCGGATCGACCCTCCCGGACAAGGCCAAGTAGAGCCCCGGCCGGCGGAGATTCTGGGGTGCCTCCTGCTCCGCCGGCCGGACCTACCGACGAAAGGATCGTGCGATGACCTGGGGCGTAACGATCTCCGACGTCACCAACACCACCGGTGTCACGCCGTCGGCCGCTGACCTGGCGGCCTCGGACGGCATCGTCACCGTCTACATCAACCGGACGCCGGACGCTTCCGGGGGGATCAGTGGGCGGGATCTGTACTGGATCCGGGCGGCCATTCAGTGGCAGGCCGCCTGGGTGTCGTCCCAGCCGAACCTCACCGGGTCCAGCCAGTACGACTCTCTGTCGTCGGACGGCCTGTCCGTACAGACCACGGCCGAGTGGGCCAAGGTGCTGGCACCGATCGCCGCCCGGTCACTGAAGAACCTGACCTGGAAGGGTACGCGCACCTTGCGGACGCCGCCGGTGCGCCAGGGCCGCGGCCTGGTGCTGGACTTCCTGAACGAGGAGTCCGATTCGTACACCGAATGGTCTGCGCCGTGAGGGCCCTGGCCACTACGCGGGTGAGTGTCCTTCGTGGCGCCGGCACCAGCTTGTTCGATGACCCGACGGACACCGGCACGGTGGTCACGGTCGGCGTGCCGATCTCCATCATCGAGACAGCCCGGTCGACGACGGACCACGCCGACGACCGGCAGAAATCGGTGATCACCTTCACCGGCCGGTGCAACGCGAACGTCGATGTCCGCCAGGGTGATCGGCTCCTGGACCGGGACGGCGTCACCTACTACCAGGTGGACGCCGCTACCACGGTGAGCAACCCGATCACCGGGAACGATCGACGCCTGGACCTCACCCGGGTGCCCACCACCAGCTAGACTGAAACCGCTGGCGGCCTGGAGAACGGGCTCACGTCGGCACCGGTACCTACGGCGAGAAGCCAAGGGATGTGATCGTGTGACAGTCGTTGTGCTGGACCCTGACGCATTCCTGAAGATCCAGAATCTTGCCGACCGGTGCGTGGAAAACGTGACCGACGACGTGGAGAAAGACGCCAAGCGGTACGTGCCGATCGACACTGGCGAACTGCGAGCGTCCATCCACCAGTTCCATTTCGCCGGTACCGCGAAGATTTTCGTCGGTACCGACCACTGGGCTCCCACCGAGTACGGCTCCCGCCCCCACATCATCCGGGCCCATGGTGACTATGCCCTGGCCAACCGGGAGACCGGCTTTTACGCACGCTCTGGCGTCGTCCATCATCCTGGCACCCCAGAGCAGGCGTACATGCGTCCTGCTCTCTACCAGAAGCGCCACATCCGAGCAGGGAGATAGACATGGCTATCCAGACCGCCACCCAGCGCCAGACACTGGCCGTTGCCTACGGGGCCGCGGCTCTCTGGGGTGCCGCCTACACCACCGCGCCCGGTTCCGCCGCCGGCACCGAGGTGACCGGCGGTAGCCCGGCCTACGCCCGTAAGTCACTGTCCTGGTCCGGTGCGTCCGGTGTCGTCACCGCGAGCGCCACGTTCGACATCCCGGCCGGAACCACCGTCCTCGGCGTCGGCGTGCACTCGGCGTCGGCGGCCGGCACCTACCTGGACGGGGCCTCGGTCACCAGCCAGGCGTTCGCGTCCCAGGGCACCTACGTGGTGACCTTCACCTACACCCAGACCTGAGGCACCCATGGCCAATCCCACCGCCAGCGCGGCATTCAACAAGTCGACGTACGCCCCTGGCGAACTGATGACGCTGACCGTCACCCACGCGGACATCGACAGGGCGCCGCTCACCGTGACCATCGTGGTCACCGACACCACCGGTGGCACCGGGACAGCGACCACCACTGTCCAGATCGACCCCGGTTCGGTGGCCGTCTCCAGCGTCCCGGCTCGCACCTGGACCCCGGGTGCGGCCACCTCCAGTCAGTCGATCTTCACCGCGACTGCCTGATGGTCTCGATCGTCGTCACCGCTACCGTTACGGATGCGGGGGGTCACGTCGGTACGGCGTCAGCCTCGGCGACGATCAGCACCGGAATACCGACCGACGCCGAGATGGCGACCTGGGGGCAGACCACCAGCACCATCACGTCGAACACCACCTATTCTGGTTCCGGCACGGTGGTGAACGGCGTGCACTTCGACGGCGCCCGGGTGTCGTTCACCGGCACCGACATCACGCTGAACGACTGCATCATCACCGGTGACACCTCCGGCTCCCCGCTGGTGAGCGTGACCAATACAGCCGCGCGCCGGATCACCTTGAACCGGTGCATCTTGCGGACCAAGACGCCCGGCAACCGCAATGCCATCCAGGGCCAGAACTTCATCCTGAATGACGTCCTGATCGAGAAGACGACGGATGGCGTCTCGGTGGCCAAGTCCGGCTACACCGCGAGCGCGGCCAACTGGGCTACCGGTGTGGAACTGCACCGGGTAGTGATTCGCAAGCTGGCCCGGTGGACGGGGGCGGCCCCGGGTGACGTCCACCCCACGGACCAGGTCACCCACAATGACGGGTTCGTCCAGGCCGGCGGTTCCGGCACCATCCTGGACCGGGTTTTGATCGACGCCCGGCCAGCCCTCCAGTACGCCCATGTGGCCCTGGTCTCGGCGTCCGGGACGCTCTACACCGAGGCCCAGGCGTACGGGCTCGCGGACAACGCGCCGCGTACCAGCGTGGCCGTCGGCTCCCAGCCCGGGGGCTGGCCGTTCGTCCCGGCCTGGACGTCGAACGGGACCGGGAAGTGGAGCACCGGGGAGATGTCGGGGCCGGACTTCAGCGCCATGATGATCCTGTCCAGCCAGGGCCCATCCACTGGTTTCGTCGTCACGGACTGCGAGTTCCGGGGCGGAGAGAACTGCATCAACGGCGGCGGCAACCCGTGGTCCACCGGTGTGGCTAGTCTCGGTACCTGGCTGCGCAACCGGTTCGACCGGTCCCAGGCCAATCAGGGATCGGGGCCGGACGACACGAACACCGCTCGGTTCTCCGGTAACTGGGCCGGTCACATCACGTTCCCCACCCTCGGGACTGACGCCAACACCTATGTGGACGGCGCGACCATGACAGGAGTCCAATTCTGATGACCGATTTGATCTTTCAGAAGTTCGAACGATCCACCTACGCCTGGGATCTTCAGGTGGATGAGCCCGGTGAAAGCGGCCTTACTGGCGGACTGCCGTACATCGAGATGGTGTTTCCCAAGCCCGAGGGCTACCAGCACCTGGCAGTGGTGGAGTCCAACATCCGGATGTACGCGAGCTATTCAATCAACTACAACGACCCCGGCCAGGAGTACGAGCGAGGCATTCCGTCCATCGGACCGCAGAGCCCAGACGCCGACACTTTTATTGTCCGATTCGTGTTCCCCAACAATTTGAACGGTCGCCCTGTAGTCGGCTGGTTCAAGTCCGCTTTCTACCGGGAGTAAACCCCTGTGACCAGGTTGAACAACAACGCCGAGGGAGGTACTCCCGGAGCTAGCGCAACGTCGGGAGATACCGGCTCCGGTGATTCGTTCACCTCGGTTGTCGGTAACCCGATTTACACCGGGACTGGCCCGCTTTCGGATGCCCTGTCCTATTTGTTCAGCACCACGGCTACTCAGTTCGTTGCCTGGACTGATACAGCGTCGGCGTCCGGGGCGTTCCGGTTCGAGGTGTCGGTGCCATCCGCGCCGTCCGGTGATCACCGGATCCTGGACATCCGCTCCAGCTCGGCCAGCCTGGGCAATATCATCATGCCGTCGGGCACCACCACGATTACGGCGAACTCCGGTACTGGAGCTTCAGCTACCACGGCCGCCACCTCGGCCCTTACCGCAGGCTCCAAGTACACCATCACCGGGACGATGACCGGCTGGGGAACCTCGTCCAGCGTGATCAACCTCAAGGTGTACGACTCAACCGGCACGCTGGTGGACTCCAAGTCCTCCAGCAACGGCACCACGGCCAGCACCATCAACATCCTGCGGTACGGGCGTCCGACGTCCACGGCCAGCAACATGGCTACGGGCATGAAGATGGACAACCTGGCCCAGGAGATCGGCACAGCCGTAGAGATCGGTCCGGTCTCGGCCCCGTCGTTCTCCGGCTCGGCCAGCTTCACCGGGGCCGGAACGCTCACCAGCAACGCCACCATCGGCGTGGCCGGTAGCGCCAGCTTGTCCGGTGCTGGGACGATGACTGCGGCCGGGACACCCAGTGCGGCCGGGCCTGCTACGGCCTCGGGTTCCGGCACGCTCTCCCCCTCGGGTGTCCCGGCCATCACCGGATCAGCCGTCCTGTCCGGCTCTGGCACGCTGTCCGCCGTCGGCTCACCGCGTGTCACCGGTACAGCCGTGCTGGCCGGTGCCGGAACCCTTACCTCGTCCGCAGGGCTGTCCGTGGGCGGCGTGGGAGCGCTCTCCGGCGGCGGCACGCTCACGGCAACGGCCTCTGGTGCCGGGTTCGGCACGGCGGCCCTGTCCGGTGCCGGTACGCTCGCGGCCACGGGGGTGCCGTCCGTCCCCGGTGTGGCAGCGCTTGGTGGGACTGGCACGCTGGCCGCCGTCGGCACCCCCTCCCCGTCGACCGCCGTCGGGCTGTCCGGTAGCGGGACGCTGGCCACCGTTGTGGTGCCGAACATCGCCGCCGCGCTCGGCCTGTCCGGACAGGGCACGCTCCAGGCCGCCGCTCAGGGGACCTCGTTCGGCTCGGCCGCGCTCGGCGGAGCCGGGACGCTCACGGTTGCCGCCGCCCTGTCGGTGGCCGGGGCCGTCGGCCTGTCCGGCGTCGGTGCGCTCTCGGCGTTCGGCCAGGTGGCCGGGCCGATCACCGCCGACGTGAGCCTGTCCGGACAGGGCACCCTGTCGGCTGTTGCCGTCCTCGTCACCCTCACCGGATCGGTCCAGCTCGGATCGATCGGCTACCTACGCGACACCGGAGGCTCCCGCGTGGGATTCACACCGAGCAATGAGATGGTCACCGTCGCCTGGCTGAAAGCGTCCGTGCCGTACCTGGGCAACCGGGTCGCCACTGAGCTTCCGGCCGACAACTCCACCTGGTCGGCGTCTGGTTTCACCACCGTGGCCACCACCGGTGGAACCCCGAACACCGAGGTTCCGGTGAACGAGCCGGTGATGTCGATCGACAACTGGGGTGTGTCCCTCAACTCCGGCCGGCCACCGTGGAACCTCGCGGCCCAGCCAGCCGAAGCCATCAAGGCCGCCGCTGTGGCTCACGGGCTGATCCCGAAGATCCTCGTCATGCCGGCGGGGTTCAACCAGGTCCGGGTCTTCAGCGTGACGCCCCGGACCGAGCCGCGGCGGATCCCCGGTGATGGTGCCGGGTACGCCCACTACCAGCAGGACCTCCACCTCCGGTGGGTGAGCGCATGAGCCAATTCGCCCTGGAGACCACCACCGGTGACGTGTTCACTCTGGGAGGTGCGATCCTGGTCCACGACAACCCGTCGGAGCTGGAGTTCCTGTTCCCCGGGCGTAAGGCACGAGACGTCACGGGCACCCGGTGCCCGGTCCGTCCGTGGAAAGATCACCCTGAGATGGCCGGCGTCCGCTGGCCGCTACGCCGAGAGGACTTCAGGTGAGCGATACCAAGCCAACCGCGTGGCCGGCCACAGTCCGGACCACCATGCAGCCGACCGTGGAGATCGAGGTGGACGAGGCCGAGTACATCGATCTCTCCCGCCAGGGTCTTCTGGTCACCGGAAAGGTGAAGTGACATGCCGGTTACGACAACCAACCTGATCGCCGGTCCCGCTCTGCTCTACACCGCGGCGTTCGGTGCCACCGAGCCGACCGACGCTCAGATCAACACCACGCCGGTGGCGTCCACCTGGACCGACGCCGGCGGTACTCAGGACGGGGTCGAGGTGACCATCTCCCGTGACTTCATGGAGATGGACGTCGATCAGATCGTCGACATGCCCGGACGGCGGCTGACCAAGCGGGACACCCAGGTCAAGACGAACCTGGCGGAGCCGACGATGGCCAATCTCCTGCTGGTACTGAACGGCGGCACCGTCACGGCGTCGGCCGCTTTCCAGACCTACGATCCCGACGACACGGTGGCGGCCACCCAGCCGCCCTACAAGGCCCTCCTGCTGGACGGGTACGCCCCGCAGACCAGCGCGGCGGCCACCATGCGCCGTCGGCTGATCTGCCGCAAGGTCCTGTCGATCGAGGACATCGAGACCTCGTACAAGAAAGACGACATGACCCTGTTCCCGGTGACGTTCGCCAGCCACTACGTGAGCGCGTCGATCAAGCCGTTCCGGGTCATCGACCAGCTCACCTGATCCATCCGCCCTGCCCACCACCTACGAGGAGGCACCCCGTGGCAGCACCCCGAAAGGCCCCGGCCGACCACCTGGCCAAGGCGATGTACGCGGCTCCAGCCCCGGAGCCGACGTCGTTCGTCGAGATCAGGACCGGATCGGTGGAGCACACCGACGTCACCCTGTTCGCCATCGACGGCCATCACTACACCCTCTCCACACCGGTACCGGCCGGCTTCACCCTCCGGGCCCTGGAGATGATGGCCGAGCTCGGTGAGGCCGCCGCCATGATGTGGCTCCTCAAGGAGCTCATCGGCAAGGCGGGGTTCGAGGCTCTGTCCAATCACCCGGACGTCACCACCGAGCACCTGAAGGCGATTCTGGATCGACTCCAGGATTTGACGATCGGAGCCATGGAGGACACGGGAAAAGGCTAGGGGCACGCATCCGGCAAGTGGCCTGGGTGAACCGGTACCTGGTCGATGTGGAGGCTGACTTCCGGACCTTCTACCGGCTCACCCCGGCCGACGTGGTCCGGATGAGCGGCCCTCACTTCCTGGCCCTGGCCTGGAGGCTCACGGCGTACTCCGGTGTCGTGGCCGCCAGGGCCTCGGCTGAGGAGGAGAACGGTACGGCCCCGGCTCGCGGTGAGCCGGGGGGACCGGTGGAGGCGACTCCACTAGCGCTCAGGTCTGATCCGGCCCTGGCTGATGTGATCGACTACGGATAGGAGGTGACCCGGTGGCTGAAGCGTTCAAGATCGGTGAAGGGTACGTGGAGATCACGTCCCGGGTCGATCGGGATCAGATCGCCAAGGACGCCGAGAAGGCCGGCCAGGAGGCTGGGGAGTCGTTCGGTGACAAGTTCGATCGTGCTGCCAACGAGAATGCCGAAAAGTCCGGTGAGGAGCGCACCAAGGAGTTCGGCAAGGGTACTAAGCGCGAGTCCGGGAAAGCTGGTAAATCCTCCGGCGAGTCCTGGGCTGATGAGTTCGAAAAGGCCCTGGTAGGGCCCCGTAAGAAAAAGAAAAAGGGAGACGGCCCCAAGCACAATGACGACGGTAAGTCTCTGCTGAGCCGATTCAAGTCACTCGGCGTGATGTCGATGAAGGCGTTCTTCAGCCCTGCTACCACCATGAAGTTTGTCAGTGGCCTGATGGCCGTGGTGCTGAGCCCACCGGTGATTGCCACGCTGGTGGCCGGGGCCGCCGCCCTGGGAGCCGTCCTCGTGTCCGGTCTGGCCGCCGCCCTGTTCGCCGGCATTCCGGTCATCTTCGGCGGCGGCTTCCTCGTCCTGGGAATCAGCTACCTGACCAAGGACGCCAAGGTCAAAAAGGCGTTCAAGTCCCTGGGCAAGGATTGGTGGGCCATGATGGACAAGGCCACCAAGCCGCTCAAGGGGCCGCTTATCGCGGTACTGGGTGTTCTGAGCGACACCATCACGATGATGACGCCAACGCTCACAGCCATGATGACGATCCTCTCCCGGGCCCTGGTGCCGCTGGCCAACGGCTTCAAGGGCTTCATGGCCAACCTGGCCCCGGGCCTGCTGGTGCTCACCGGAATGTCGACCGACGGTCTGATCAACGTCGGCAACTACCTGCCCAAGCTGGGGACGATCCTGTCTGATTTCTTCATCAAGATCCAGCAGAACTGGCCCGCCATCAAAAAGTCGTTCGGGGAGTTCTTCACCGACGTGTCGAAGGTGATCGGCATGGTTGCCGGTGCCCTGTTCTGGCTGGCTGCCAATTACGAGAAGATGAAGACGATTCTGGGTTGGTCCCTGATCATGGCCAAGCCGGTGATCCATGTGGTCAAGGTCATCTACGACGCGTTCAAGTGGCTGTATGACGTCTTGGTAGGCCACTCCATCGTGCCGGACCTGGTCCGCGGCATCATCACCTGGTTCGCCAAACTGCCTGGCAGGATCGTTGGACTCGTCGCGGGCATGGTCCCGCGGGTCATCTCTTGGTTCGGCCGGATGGCGTCCCAGGCGATCTCCGCCGCCGGCCGGATGGTGAGCAACGTGGTCTCGGTGATCGGCCGTCTCCCCGGTCGGGCGGCTGGGGCGGTGAGCAGGCTCTGGGGCGCGATGTCGGGGTTCTTCAGCTCGGCCATCACCAACGCTCGGGCGCGCATGTGGAGCCTCGTCAACGGGGCAGTGAATGTGCTGGCCCAGCTTCCCGGCCGCGCCCGTACCCAGGCCGGGCGGGTGCGCTCGGCCATTACCGGGGCGTTCAGTGGCGCCGGTAGTTGGCTCTACAACGCCGGCACCCGGATCATCTCCGGACTGATCAGCGGTATTCGTGGGATGATCGGCTCCTTGCGGAACCAGCTCTCCGGGATCACCAACATGATTCCGGACTGGAAAGGACCGGCCGACAAGGACGCCGTCCTGCTGAAGCCCGCCGGGGCCAGCGTAATGGACGGCTTCATGGCCGGTGTGGAGTCGCGCATTGGCGGCCTCAAGTCCCAGCTTGCCGGGATCACGTCCGGCATCCCGACGATGGCCGCCTCGGGCGCGCCGAGCCGGACCGACTACCGGACGGCGAACACCGGTGGTGGGCTCACCATCGGCACGTTGAACATCACCCTGAAGGGCACCCTGTCCGAGACGGATCCGGTGGCCCGCCGGGCTATGGTGGTCCAGCTCCAGACCATGCTGGACGACGTCACCAAGTCCCGATCGAGGAGCAGATAATGCCGGTAGCGGACTGGGGCACGGTCACCGTCGGGCGGCTGACACTGCGGGAGACGTTCGAGGCGACGCTGAACCTGAACACAGCGACCAACAAGCGGACGCTCGGCTTGCGCGGTGAGGAGTCCTCCCCTCCGCTCACCCTGGCCCAGGTGATCCAGCGGCAGGAGGACATCCTCGGCCTGCTGGACCGGTTCGTCCCGATCTCGTTCACCTACAAGAGTGACCAGGACGGGTTCTACAACATCACCGACGTGAACACCGAGCTGACTAACTGGACGAACGAGTCCACCAAGTTCACCTGGACGATCCAGGCCGAGTTCTACGGTCCGGAGGGCTCGGTGGACATCGACTCCCGGCTGACTCAGATCACTCGCCTGAATGCTTTCAGCCTGACCGGTGAGAAGTGGCACGCCCCCGCCGGCGGTGCCTACGGCTACTACACCGGAACCTCCCAGCCGTCCGGCTCGATCGCCCGACCCAGCGCGGACGGCACGGCGATCACCGTCTACCGCGGCGTACCGACGGGCGTCAGCCCGCGGTGGGGTAGTTCCCCGGCCGTCTACCAGAACGGCCGGGCCCGAGTGCTGATTGGCGGTGTGGAGCGCACGGCCAACCGGGTCATCGTCTCGGCGTCGGCCGCCAACTGGTCCGTGGAGAACGCCCTCGTCCGGGTCCAGCCGGGAAGCTCGGCCACCCTCCAGGTGTCGGCCTGGGACGGTGCCGCCTGGGACCGGATCGACTGGAACGCCTCGGTGACGGCCAGCGCCTCTAGCCCGATCACGTCCTGGGATTCGGTGGCGATCATCCGCAACGACTACGAGCTGGTGACGGTGCGTCTGCTGAAGGGCAACGCCCCGGGCCGGACCACTCTGGACGTCTCCCTCCGCCGCGGTGCCAGGGCGGCGGAGCTCTACCTGGCCACTGACATCGGAACCACCAAGTCGTTCTACCGGGCTACCGCCGAGGCCGGTACCGCCCCGGCCAGCGGTGCCTACCAGGCGGCCACCGCCAACGACGGGTCCGGCAACCGGTACGTGATCGGCTCGGCGGCCAGCTCCATCACCTACCAGGCGGCCCAGGGCGGAATCACCAAATCCTCCGTCGCCACCCTGGACGCCTTCATCGGGGCCCAGGTGAACGGGGCCAGCGCGGCGGCCGGAGACCTGGCCACGGTGATCCGCGATCACTACATCGCGACCAACTCTGAGACCAGCACGGGGGTACGTCGCTGATGGCCATCACCGAAACGACGATGGCCATCGGCTCCTGGTCACTTCGGCTCAGGGCGAACACGCCGAAAGAGATCATGAACGCCCTGATCCCGTTCGGGCACATCGCCGTGATGCCCGGCCGGATTGACGTCAAGGCGGCCGGTGACGGCCTGCTCACCGCGGCCCGGTACGTCGGCGTGTTCCGGTCCCTGTTCGCCCAGCCGGAGGACTACGAGATCAAGGGCCCCGGCATGGCGTTCTGGCTGGGGGACGAGGACGACAAGGGGTACGTCTTCCAGGTCACCGGCAAGACGCTCGGTTTCGGCCTGGCCAGCTCTCTGGGGCAGGTCCTCGGCCCGGCACCGTCGGTGTCCACGGGGAACGTCTACCCGCCGTCACCGGATCCGAACCTGGTGTTCGACCGGAACCTGAAGACGCCGCGCGGCCTGCTCGACTACATCTGCTCCACCTACGGATCTGGGACGTCTGCCGTGGAGTGGAAGATCAACGGCAACGCGTCGGTGGACGCCGGTCTGGTGGCCAGCCTCTACCCGTCGACGAACAACCCGACTACCCTGCTGGTCCGCCGGGACGGCGGCAAGGAGATCGGCCTCACCACCGTAGAGGGGTCGATGTCCCTGGACGTCGATGCCACCGACACCACCACCAAGGTCATCGTGGTAGCCGAGGGCACCGGCGGCGGGATCGCCTACGCCTCGGCCACCGCGGCGTTCGTCCCCTACAAGGACCTGTTCGGCAATCCCGTCCAGCTCACACGGGTGATCAGTGAGTCCGACACGTCGGTGGACGCCGCGCCGTTACGGGCCATCATCTACGCCCGGAAGTACCGTGGCCTGCGGTATGCCGCTCAGCTCAGTACGGACGAGTACGACATCAAGGGCACGTTCGCCACCGGCGACACCATTTATGTCTACGATCCGGACGCCGGTTTCGTCGATCCCACCAATCAGGTGACGTATCACGGCGTGCCGATCAACCCCTACAAGGTCCGTATCTCCGAGATCACCTGGCCGGTGCCGGCGTGGTGGACGGTGGCCTACCGGGACCCGGACGGCGTCTGGTACGACCTGTCGGACTACTACGCCCCGGAGTCCGGCTCCACCTCGGTCACGGTGGGGGACTTTCTGGAGTCGGTGGGAGGCTCCTACCAGGAACCGCTGGGGGGCCGGCCGAGTGGTGACTCCAGCGTCCCGATGACTCCCGTGTTCGGCACCATCACCACGGCGGCCTACCAGTCCGACACGGCCAAGACGGGCGACACCCGGGCGCAGATCAACGCCTCCTGGTCGACGCCGACCAACGTCGGTGGCACGACGATCGTGGACGGTGCTTACTACCGGTTGCGATACCGGCCCAAGTTCGCCGCCGGCTCGGACTGGACCGAGACCGTGGTCACCTGGGGCACCAACCAGACGGTGGTGACCGAGCTCAACCCTGGGACCACCTACAGTCTTCAGATCCGGGCCGAGGACCTAGCCGTGCCGCCGAACGTGTCGGCGTTCAGCGCCAGCACGGACGTGGTGACGGCGTTCGACGGCACGGCACCATCCCAGCCGGCGGCCCCCGCGGTGGCTGCGAGCCGGATCGCCGTCCAGGTCACCCACACCCTGGGCAAGTCGGCCAGCGGCACGTACAACCTGGAGACGGACCTGGACCACCTGGAGGTGCACAACGGGGCGTCGTCCACGTTCACCCCGACCGCTGGCACCCTGCTGGGCAACCTCACGGCGAACATCGGGTTGATGATCGCCACCATCCCCGCGGTCGGCACGTTCACCGTGGAGAGCACCGCGTCCACCTGGTTCAAGGTGATCGCCGTGGACCGGTCCGGCAACAAGAGCTCGGCCAGTCCGGCCGCCTCGGCCACGGCCCTGCTGATCGACACTGCTCACATCTCCGATCTGACGGTGTCCAAGGTGACCGCCGGGACGATCGGAGCCACCTGGATCAACGCCGGCACCATCACCACCGCGTCGGCCGGGGCCCGGGTAGAACTGGTCGGGGCGGGGCTGAACGCCTACAACTCCGGCGGCACCAAGACGGTGGAGATCAAGGGTTCGGACGGTTCGGCCACCGTCACCGGGGCGTTCAAGACGGGGTTCGCCGGCGGAGGTTCACCGTATCTCCAGATGACGGACTCCGGCGACCGGACCACCATCGATTTCATCAACTCCACGGCCAGCGCCAACCTGTCCGGTTTCATGAACTCACCGGCCGATGCGGGTAACTCCGCTCGCATCGGTATCAACACTGGGGCGTTCACCTATATCGGCGGACTCAGTAAGCACCGCCTTTTCTTGAACAATGCTGCTGGTATTCAACTGGAGTCTTACCGCCTTTCCGGTGGTGCGATCATCGGCGGTAGGCTTTCCCTTGGTGAGGATTCTGTCCTGCTTGGAACCAACAACCCCAGTGGCGCAACCGGCGGTTCGGTAAGAATTAGCACCAACACGTCCGGTACGCTGAAGAACGAGCTGGCCCTGTTCGACGACGGATCGATATGGATATCGGGGAGGATGTCAAAAGATAACTCCATCAGCGGTATTGCCGCCGTGTTCTCCGGGTCGTGGAACGTCAATGTTGGCGGAGGTACTAACGAGGCTACAGTGACCTATTCGTCAACAATGGGCACCACATTGTGGCCGATTCTCAATCTTATGCGAAACAACCCTGGCACGAACTATGACTACCATATGACACAAGCAACAACGACAGAGTTCAAATTCTGGGGCCCTAGCACTACCTGTGAGTACACTTACTTCCATCAAAGGCTGATCTGATGACTCACGCCAAGCACACCACCATCGTGTCAGTGTCGTCCGATGATGACCATCTGTACATCCTGTCGGTTATCGGTGAAAACCCAAATGCTAACCCCTACCCGCATAAGCTGCCCAAGCTGGCGCTCTGCATTCGGGCTTTTGAGTACGACCTGGACCCGGAGGATCCGTTGGCCTTGGACCTGGTGTTACGCACCCATTACTACTCCGACACCGGTAATCCACCTATTGAACAGAACGGCATTCACCCCCTGTTCCTTCTGCCTACGGTGGCTGAAGCCGCTGCATTTGTGGAAGACCGGATCGAGGAAGTACGGGCCGATCGCCTGGCACCCGAAGTAGAAACAGGGGCACGGATGCTAGCTGGGGCCGTGGAGACCAAGGTAGCGACCAAGGCTCTGGTGTCGGTTCGGAGTCAGCTTCTCAAGGCCACGGACAGGCGATTGGCTGAACCTGTGGCCTACTACCGTGATCAGATTCGTGATGAGCTGAAAGATCAGTTCAAGCTGGACCCTGCTGAGCAACTCCTGGAAAGGTACCGGCAGGACCGTACAACGCCACCGGCACCGATCAACCTCGGTAAACTCAAGGTATGACGACCTACACCGATGGCGTCGGAGAGGTCCGCACTACACTGAGTAAGTGACAACTGCCCAGGTCCTCGGTGTCGCCGGCACGGCGTGGCTCACCGTGCTCGGCCTCGTCGTCGGGACGATCCGGGCCGTCATCTCCGGGGCCCTCGTTCCACGATCACAGGTGGACGCCATGACCAGACAGTGGGAGGCTCGACTGGAGCGTGAGCACAAGGAGACGGCCGACTGGCGCGAAGCGCACGGCCTGTCCGAGATCGCTCGCGAGAAACAGGCCCAGTCTCAGTTGCTTCAGATCGAGATAGCCCGGGCGGCCGAGGACGCACTGAAGGGCTTCCGGGCCGCCGCCATCCAGGCCAACATCGAAAGGGGGCAGACCCCCGGTGTGGTGGATGCGTAGCAGCAAGCTCCAGGACCTGGAAAGGTCACGGCGCAGAGTAGAGGTCGCAACCTCTGGCCACGCCGACGATGCCAAGCGCGCCATTGACCGTGCAGCCACCGCGGTCCAGCAGGCCCAGGAAGGACTGGACGAGATGACGACGATCACGGACAGTATTACCGCCGAACGGCTGAAGAATCACTTCGCCCAGGCCATCCTCTCCACGATGAACCCGCCGAAATGACCGGCCTGATCATTGCCTCGTTCGTCGTCGGCATCGTCCCGGTGACCATCCTCCTGGTGAGGTACGCGATACGTACCCCCTGGAGGGTGAAGAACAACCCCGCCGGCTGGATCATGTTCGGCCTGTTCGTCGCCACCGAGTCGGGATACGTCCTGTCGATCGCCGTTCTCACGTTCCCTGACTGGGGACATTCGGAGGCCGGCGAATGGTTCCGGATCATCGCCAGAGCCACCATCGGCCTGGTGTTCTGGGCCCTGCTCTGGCTGTTCGGTAAGGCCCAGAAGGCCGGGGCCGCCCATGACGACGCCCTGGCGGGCTTGGAGGCGGCACGGTCCTACATCCAGGATTCTGGTGATCCCCGGGGTACCGTGGACGCCGAGGAGGCATCATGACCCGTTTCACCGACATCGCCCGGTGGCGTCCGCTCGGCCCCGGCAACCCGCCGACCCGGATGGCCCGCCACGACATCATCTGTTTGCACACCATGGTCGGGTACCTGACCAGCACGGACGACATGTTCAAGCGCCAGGGGTATACCGGCGTCGAATCCCACTTCGGCGTCGGCGGCATCTGGGGGTCAGACAAGGCGACCGGCCTGGACGGCATCGTCTACCAGTGGGTGGACACCGAGTACCGCGCGGACGCCAACCTGGACGGTAACCATCGGCTGATCTCGATCGAGACGGCCGACAACGCGCCGCACAGCGCGGCCGACATCCTGTCGTGGACGCCGAACCAGGTCCGGGCGATCATCCGCCTGGTGGCCACGCTCTGCAAGCACTACGACATCCCGGCCGAGCTGGTCCCCGACTCCAAGCCGGGACGCCGTGGCATCGCCTACCACCGCCAGGGAATCGATCCGTGGCGAGTGGCCGGCGGCGAGACCTGGTCGAACAGCAGGGGCAAGGAGTGCCCGGGTGACCGGCGCATTGCCCAGATCAGAAACGAGATCATCCCGGGTGTGCGCGCCGCGCTCGCCCCTAAGGTGGAGGACATCATGGCGACCAAGGCTGAACTGAAGGAAGCAATCCGCGAAGTGCTGGCGGAGGACAAGGTCCTGAAGACGATGGCCGAAGGCATCTTCACGGCCGACGTGATCCAGGCACCGGACGACGACCTGAAGGCCGACCCGAAGAATCCGACCTGGCAGCTTCGCAGCTACCTCAACCGCTTGGTGAACAACACCAAGAAAGCTCCGCCCACCGCCCCGTAGGAGGCACCCTGTGAACCTCGTCCGCCGTGAGCCGACGCTACTTCTGTCGGCCGTTTCCGGCCTGCTGGCCATCGTGGTTTCGTTCGGTTTCGACGCCCTGTCGGCCGAGCAGGCCGGGTTGATCGTCGCTGTCCTGTCCGCCGTGATCGGGCTGGTGAACGCCGTCGCTGTCCGGCCGATCTCACCGGCGGCCTTCACCGGTTTCATCGCGGCCGGGGCCGCCCTGCTGACCAGCTACGGCCTGAACTTCACCCAGGAACAGGTGGGTTCGGTTCAGGTGGCCGTGGTTGCCCTGCTCGCGCTCATCACCCGGATGAGCGTCACACCGGTGTCCGACCCCCGGCCGAACTCTGATGTTGTAGGGTAGCTCCGTACAGTTGTTTACGGCTTGGCAGGGATCGGACTAGGACGCTAGTTCGGGCAGGCAGAGGGCCCCACCGGTGTCGCGGTGGGGCCCTCAGTCGTTCAGTGGATCAGTCGTCGGTGCCGTCGTCCGCTTCAAGGGCGTAGAGAGCGCCGTCGTATTCGTCGTCGGTCTCGTAATCTTCACGTTGGGGTACGCGCGCCATTTCCTCCCCTTTCAGGTAACCGGGCCATCCGGGGTCATGTACGCCGCCTGGCCACTGGCCTGGAGTAGGCCGACGCCGCCCGGGGCCACCGGCGGGTTCGGCTGGGAGAGCTGGTTGAACTGCTCCCGCAGGACGGCGTTCTCGGCGGTGAGCTCCTCCAGCCGGGGGCCCATGGCCTCCACCCCGGCCTGAAGCTCGGCGTTCTCCATCAGGAGCTGGCGGACCAGGTTGCCGTACTTGGCGTGCACCTGGTTCATCACGTCTGCCAGGTTGACCTGGATCTGCTGTTCGGGCATTAGGTGGTCTCCTTGGTCGCGAGCGCACGGTAGCGCTCCAGGATGTCGGTCTGCCGGACGATCGGGCCCTGGGTGAAGA
>Ga0157298_10000039_pt1 | contig 17372 bp, 14 predicted proteins | sample NitcycUS043104R2_FD_108394 | JGI IMG/M metagenome (GOLD analysis project Ga0157298, IMG submission 108394) | Soil microbial communities from Arlington Agricultural Research Station in Wisconsin, USA - Nitrogen cycling UWRJ-S043-104R-2 | ecosystem: Environmental > Terrestrial > Soil >...
GCCGGTTCGCGATCCCGGTCAGCTCGTCCTTGTGGACGAATGCGTTGTCTGACTCTTCAGTGTCAGAGGCAGCAAGCTCCTCGTCCCAGTCGTCGGCCGGATGAAGCTGAGCCGGGGAGGGCGAGACACCCTCGCCCGTGATGGCGGCCGGGTCGGCGTCGTCCGGCGTCCTCAGCCGGGTCACGGCGAGCCGGTCATGGAAGATCTCGATCGGCGCCAGCACGCCCTCCGCCACAAGAGCGTCCACGGCTTCCTTCACACCCGGCCAGTCCGGGTGGCCGTAGTCGTCCACCGCGATGACGGCGAACGACGCCAGATGCGGAGCCCACGTCTCGATGTCACGCCGGGCGCCCTCCGCCGTGTGGTCGCCGTCCACGAACAGCAGGCCGACCCGCTTGCCGGTCCAGGTCTGCGCGACCTGGTGAGAGAAGCCCTGGATCAAGTCGATGTGGTTGGAGTACCCCAGGCCCCGGATGTGGTACCGGGCCCAGTGCATCGACCCGGCGTCCGTGAAAGGCGGGTCGTAGACGTTGCCCGCCAGGTTCCAGGGGTCGATACCGGTCACGTGCGCGCCGTTGCCCTGCTGTGCGCCCCAGGCCATGACCAGAGAGGTCTTCCCCTGGAACACGCCGATCTCGACGATCTCCTGATCATCGGGCACGTTGACCGCCAGGTCGGCCAAGGTCACCTCGATCTCAGGGGGCGTGGCTCCCCGGACCGCCTTGAAGTGCTTGGGGAACGGGACCTTGATCGGGCCGGTCATCTTTCTGGTCTCCTTTAGGACGTGACGCGTCAGCCGCTCCGGGCGCAGCGCCATCAGCTTCTTGGTGTCTACGGCTGCGCCGCGCAGCTTCCAGCCCTCGTACGCGCGCCGGTCCCGGGCGTACTGCTCACGGGAGTCGACCCGCTTGTACTGGTCGTCCTTCTCAGCCTTCTTGACGATCCAATGCATGTGCTCGATCTGCACACCGGGGAGGTACTTGCGGGCACCGATGGACTTGAACAGGTCCATCATCGAGTTGTCGCAGTACATGTGCTCAACCGGCGCCGGGACCATCCGGCCCAGGGTGCGTACCGCATCCGCCGTAACGGCCCACTCGGTCGAGAGGTTCTCCCCCTGGTACCCGTCGTTGCCGTACACCATGCCGGTGCCCAGTTCGTGCAGCGCGGTCAGGTACGACTTGGCCCAGTTGATCGTCCTGGGGAGGTGATCGTCCCCGGCGAAGCCGAGTGCGAAGTACTCCCCCTGGTTCGCCAGCTCGACGGCGACGTGGTTGAGCTTGTGCACCATCGGCATCCACTCGGGCATCTTGACCAGCCTGATCGGATCAGGAGTCCCGTCGGGCGTGCCGTCCTGCACGGCGCTCACGACGTCGATGTACCCGCCGATCTCCGGGTCGTCATCGTCCGCGACGATCACCAGGTCGGCCACGTCCCAGGCGTTGGTGAAGTCCCAGGCCGCGATCACTTTCTCGATGTTCCCCGGGCGCCCCCGGGTCGGCACGATGATGGCCAGCTCAGGCAAGGTCGCTCCAGGTGAAGTTCGGGTGATCGATGTGGGCACGCTGCTCCACCTGGTGGATCAGCTTGTTCGGATTCTGCCAGCGGGAGCCCTGACCAGGCTTCTTGCTGGTCGAGTACAGGTAGTGGTACATGATCCGTTCGATCACGATCTCTTTCTGGAGCAGCTTCCCCCGGCGCAGCTGCGCGACCCATGCCCGATCCTCAGCCTGCCCGACCCGGGCCCGCCGGAAGTCAGCGGTCCGCGCGATCCGGCGCGCCATCGGATTGATGTGCGAGATGTCGCGCAGGTACCGATCGGCCAGGTTGGTCCATGCACCATGCGCGAGCGAGTGATGCGCGAGCACGGTGGGCACGTTGTCCGAGTAGCACTGGACCTGAAACCCCACGTAGTCCGGGCGGTGCTCCAACGCGGCCATAACCTCGTCCACGAAATACGGGGCCACCACGTCATCGTCATCGACGAACGAGACGTAGTCAGCGGAGGAGCCCGTCACCATCATCTGACGGATCGCGGGGAGGCTGGGGCGGCCGTTGTTGAACCAGCCGTGCACCCGCACCCGGCCGCCGTACGCGTCGGTCTGGGGGAGCAAGCCGCTCATCAGCCGCGCGAACAACCGGTCTCGTTCACCGAGAGTCGGGACCAAGATGTCCCACGTCGTAGGCGCGGCTGTCATGTCCCTCAGCATAGCGGACAACAGGGCATCTCAGGTACGCCGGTATCGCTGGGGGGACCAGGGGACCGGGGGAAGAACATCGAGGCCTTTCCCCCGCGTGTACGTGTGTCCGCGCGCCCTCAACAACAAGGACGTAAAAATCCAATGCGCGGAACTGGTGGGCTTCCCCCGGTCCCCTGGTCCCCCCGTGCCGGTTACTCGGGTTCCGGCGGGTCCAACGGTGGCACCGGGTTGGTCGGCGTCACGGCTGACAGTTCAGTGTCATAGACCTGGCCGGACACGTCCGCCCCGGGGAGGCGGCCGGACCATTCCTGGAACAAGTCGACGATGTCCTGGACCACGGCCGGGATCGAGGCCAGTCCGGCGGGTGAGCCGTCGCTCTGTACGGACACGTTGATGTATAGGTTGCCGGATGCCGGAACGTTGATCTGTGCGGGCATGAGCGAGACCGGTGCGGGTTCTCCGATCGGCATGACTTACCTCCCCTTACGGTGCATATATCGCGGTCCAGTTCCAGGACACGCTGAACGTGTTCGAGCTGCCGAATCCGAAGAGAGTGAACCCGGTGGTCGTGCGGCTGATGGCGCGCCCGGCCCAGCCCGATGTGGCTCCGGCCTGACTGTCCAGGTTGATGTGCACATTGGGTGCGGCCGGGAACGTCACACCGAAGTTGACCGCAGTCAGGAACGTCGCGGCTGCGGACGGTCCAGTGGTGGTGGTGCCGGTCTTACTCATCCCCACAGCCGGGCCCGGCGAGACGACGCCCAGAACCAGCAGCGATCCCCGGTAGCTCAGCACCTGGACGACGGACCCGACCACGGCCCAGGCACCGGCCAGTCGTGGCACACCGGTGATGAGCGTGCCGTTCAGCGTGATGTCCAGCGTGCCGCTGGTGTTGACCACGCTGACCGTGGCAGTCCTCAACTTGGCGTCGTCCTGGCCGTCCGGCGGGGGGACCAGCTTCTTCTTGATCTTGGTGTAGTCCAGCATCAGCCCAGCTCCCTGACTTGCAACTGCGTGTCGCCCACCAGGCTCATCGTGATGGAGTCCACCGCCAGTGTCAGGCCGGATGTCGAGATGACATCTCCGGCCGTGATGGTCGGGTCGTACGGCACGGTCAGCGTGTAGGTGGCACCGGCACCGACGTTCTCCGCCAGGATCGTCTCTGCCGCGCTTTGGGCCTGAGGCTCGGTGAGGAGCAGGGGAGAGGCAAAGAAGTACGTGACGCGTCCGTACGGACTGGTTCCCGGTCCGGTCCCGGCGTAGGTAGGGGAGGAGGGATCGGTGTCCATGGCGATCGCCTGAACCGGCGCGGTGCCGTCCTGTGGTTCTCCCCGGGCGACGATGACGTTCGGGGGCTTGGTATCGAAGTCACCGGACAAGGTCGCCAGCGATGAGATCGGGTAGGCGGACGACGGGTCCGCGCTGATCGAGCCGACCTGGATGTGGCCGACCCGGTCGTACCATGCGGTCCGGCTGAACCCGGACAGGACGTCCAGGATCTCTGCCCACGGCGCGGTACCGGTGTCCAGCCCGAACGTTCGGGGCGCGCCGAGCGTGGACCCCACGGCGGTCACGCCCGGGTTGAAGCCAGTCCGGTTCGCCACCACCGTGTTGATCATCGAGGCCAGATCGGTGCCCGACGCCACGGTCAGCGGACTCTCGAACCGGTACCGCTCGACGATCCCGGACACATCGCCCAGGGTGACCTCTGTGGTCTGGTCGTCGGCTGACGTCTTGGTCGCGGCGCCGGTGATCTCGTACGTCCCGTACGGCACCGTTGACACTGAACCGTCAAGAAGCTCGATGCCCAGCTCGACCTCGATCCGGGTCCCGAACGGGGAGAGGATGTCAGTCGGTCGGGTCGGCAACAGGTCACTCCCGGCGAACGTCAGCCGTCCGCTCCACCGGCCGTCACGCCGCGCGTCCTGGGTCAGACTGCCGCCGGTTGGCTCCAGCGATACCGAGTCACCTCCCCGGCTGGCCGTGAATTGCATCCAGCGCCGGTAGCCGGTCGGCACACCGAGCGCTGCCTGATGACGGGTGGAGGAGAACGGGGCGCTCATTAGGGAACCCTGACCTTGCTCTTGTTCCGATTCTGTTCCGCCTGGGTAGCCCAACGAATATTACCTGGCTCGTAATTCCCGTCCGGGTCAATTCTGTCAATCGACCAATAGGGCTTCCGAGAGGTATACCCCTCCGGATTCGGCGGCCTCTCCCCAACGTCATTTAGGAACAATAGGAAGTCATTCCACCTAGGGGTGTAGGAGATTCCTCGCCCGCCGTACAACCTGTAATAAGGGCACGTCGGGTTATCTACCCTCTGACGTATGAGGGTCCAGGTCGTATAGAGAGGGTGCCTACCAGCCAGTCCGTGGGTGGTCCCCCCTTTAGCGCACCCACAAGATCTCCTCGATCTGAGATCTCCGCCTGAGACCTTGACCTTGGAACCGCAATCACAGGTGCAATCCCATACCACCTGTCCCTTACTATCGCGTTCATCGAGGGACTGACTCACTAATAGGCGCCCGTACCTTTTCCCAGAGTGGTCTTTCATTTTCACGGAGTACATGCTACAAGAAGTCCTCCGGGTCGGCGACGGTTGGCCAGGGCTGGCGGACCATGGTGATCTGAACGACCCAGACATCCGGCGCCGGGCGGTCCACGGTCCAGCCACCCGGAGCGAACCATCCGGAAGTACCGCCCAGCGGGGACCAGTACAACCGATCCTCGGAGAGCAGCTCTTCCAGCGCATCGATCTCAGACAGTCCCTCCACCGCGATCACCAGTGACAAGTCCTCCCCGGCGGGCGTGCTGCTGACCGTGTGCAAACCGCCGTCCAGGGGAGTCGAGTCGGTGACCAGCTTGGGGAACCGGCTCGACCGGCTGGTGGCCACCGCCTTCTTGGCGGTCAGACTGGCCAGCCTGTCGAGACCGTCGGTGTAGGTGAAGGCCGGGACGGTGGAGCTGGAGAAGTCCGTCACCTTCAACTCGGGCACCGGCAGAGGGCCACCGGAGATCGTGCCGTCCAGCCGGACGAAATGCACTTCGCGGTACTGCGGGATGTGGTCGGTGCTGGCGGCGGTACCGGAGGTCGCGGACGACACGCCCGGGGAGGCGGACGCCGTGTTGCCGCTGGAGTGATCGTGGCTGGTGGTCGGCGAGTCACCCAGGTCACCGAACGAGGGCGCCTCGAACGATGCCGTGGTGGACGTCAGGACGTTGGTCCCGTGCGAGTGGTTGCCGATGTCGTGGCTGTGGCTCGGCGTCGTGTGCGTGTGCGATGTCGACCCGCCGGTCGAGTTGACCGAGTCCGATCCCAGGTCCCGGGCGAAGTAGGTGCGCATATCCGGCGTGCCGTTGCTGCCGTCGCACAACGTCAGCAACGGATCGAGCGCCGCTACCGTCCCGGTGTACAGCCCGATGATCCGGGTCTGGGTTCCCCCGCCGGTGTTCTGAAGGACGCGCAACCGCCGGTTCGGTGGCTCCAGCGTGGCCGACCCGGTCGTCCCGCCCTCTTCGCTGGAAGCATTGCCCGTGGTCGCGGGGGTCACGTCCATCGGGTGCGTGTGCCGGGGGAGCCATCGCGGCGTGCTGGACCCGGTGCCCGCCTCCTGGCTGGAGGCCGGGTTGGACAGCGAGGTGGATCCCAGCGAGTGATCGTGACTGGCGCCGTTGTGGGTGTGAGCGTTCACCGCGTGCGTGTGCGTAGCCGCGCCGGAGGTCGCTCCCCCGTTGCCCGCGACCGCCGCGCCACGCAGATACCGGCCTGAGCTCGCCGCGTGCGCGCTCCACCCGGACACGGCTTCGGTGGCCCATCCCAGGATGCCCGTCGGGTATGCCGCCTGGGCACCGTCCGACTCGATCCAGATCACGCTGAGGGAAGGCGGGAGGTTGTCGAACAGCGCGGTACCCGGCGCCGTGTTCGAGGTGTTGAACGCAGCGGCCGACCCGGTCGAACTCGGCCGGGTGTGCGTGTGCGGCTGGTCCGCCTGGGCCTTACTGGCGCCGTTGAAGCGCGCGCTGGTGGTGCTCGTGTTGCTCGACCCGGTAGACCCGCCGAGCGTGTGCGAGTGCGCGGCCACCTGGTGGGTGTGGCCGGACGTCGTGTGCGAGTGCAGTGCTGATCCGCCGGTCGCGACCGGTGCGCCGGTGCCGGAACTACCCCGGGGGTAGACCGCGTCGAGAGCGGTAACCCGTGTCCATCCGCTCGGGATCGAGGCGGCCGTACTCGGCCAGCCCAGGATCAGATCGGACGGGATGGTGTCCGGCAACTCGACGAACGTCGAGACATACCCCAGGTACCGGACCCGGTAGATGATGTCGCACGCGTCGCTTGACTCTTCACAGTCAGGACCGGGCACCGGCTGCGGGTCCAGCTGCGGGATGGCCAGGTCCAGGTACGTGCCGTTCAAGCCATCCGGAACCACGGCTATCCGCTGACTGCCGTTGCAGTCGTCGCGCCATAGTTCGGCGACCACGTAGTCGTCATCCCAGACCTGCCCGCCCGGGTTGGCCCAATCCACCCGGTACCCTCCCGCTTCCTCCCGGACTTGAACCAGGGGAGGTGACGGCGGCGGAACGGTGTTCTCGATCGAGAAGCCATACGACTGCGTGTGTTCGAACGGGTCTGCTCCCCGGATCGTGGACTGTACGGTCCACACCGCGAAGTACGCGCCGTCGTCCAGACCGGTGGTCACCGGCACGGTGGTCGGCGGGATGCCGGATCCCGACGTGTCCCAGACGATCGGCCCGGCCGCTGATCCGGTCCGGACACTGACCGTCCAGTCCAGGGCCGGAAGACCGTCGTAGTCCACCGCGCCGAAGAACATGGTCGGCTGATTCGTGTCGGTGACCGTGCCCGCGTTCTGGTTCGCGCCCGCGCCGTCCTGGACCTCCGGGGAGAACTGCGGCTGGAGGCGGCAGTCGATGTCCACGTAACACTCGGCCGTGCGCAGGTCCACCGCGCCGCCGGTCCCGCTCGCCCACCAGCCACCGCCGATGTTCAGGTCGGACAGCGCACCGGCCGTGTCGAGTCCGTACCCGACCGTCGAGTACCAGGACGTCACCTGTTCGGTGAACGAGGACGTCGCGGTGATCGTGTCGTACTCGATCCAGTCGCTGGTCCCCCGGCCCAGGTCGATGTCCTCGTTAATCGTGCCGACGTCGGACCGGACCCGGATGCGACCCCTGATCCGGTGCCTGCCATACCCTGCCGACGGGGTATGAGAACCGACCCGGAGACTCCAGCTGACTCCCCAGTTCGCCTCGATGAAGTTGATATACGTGGCATCGGAGTTGTCCGAGGTCACGGCCGACATGGTGCCGGACGGCACCACGGTTCCGGCCCCGGTATCGCGGACCGACACCGGGCGCAGGACGTCCGTAACAGTCATGACTTCATCCTGCCATGCCGGGAGGGCTTGCCGAACTTCGAAGTGATGCGGTAGCTTGTGCTCCTGAACGAGGATTGACCGGCCTGACCGGTTGAACACCCGGGACTATCGTTCGTCCCCCGCGTGGTGGCCACCACCCTCTACACCCCAACATCGGCAAGTTGCGGCGCAGGCTGCGGACCTGTCGCGATGAAGTCCGCCATAACCTGGCGGATGCGCCCCACCTTGACCACCTTGACCGAGGTGGCAACCGGTGCTGCCCAGACTTCGAAGGAATCGCTTGGGCTGACCAGAACCAACGGCCGATTCAGCACCTCCATCAAGGAGGCAAGATCGGCTTCCGACTCCACGGCTGTGACCATGTGCAGGTTCCTGCCGCCCGGCGCCGATGACGTGACGAATCTCGTCCCCATCACACCGGTCGCGCTGGTGAAAGGCCTGTCCCGGTCCCAATCGATGATGCCGCCCACCTGGACCCAGAGCGGACCGTCAGGTCCTTCGGTCCGGATCAGGTGGTAGTCCCCGTCCCACGTCAGGCAGAACTCATCAGGCTCCGGGGGAGGAGTCGGTTCTGTCATCAGCTGGACGAACGCGACCTCTTCATACGGAGGTTCGGACGTCGTGTTGGCCAGCGTCCCGGATGTCACGCTGGCCACCGTCGGCGTGGCCGTCGCCGTGTCCCCGTGCGTGTGCGCGTGCGTGCCGTTGGCCACCGACACGGTGACCGTGGTGGACACGTTCTGCACGGCCGCATTCTGCGCGCCCACCGTCATGGTGTGTGAGTGCGTGCTGGTCGTGTGGTTGTGACTGGGGCTGGTGTGACTGTGCGGGTTGAGCGATCCGCCGGTTGTACCGAGCGACGTCGTAGCGCCCTTCGGGTACTTGGCCACCAGGTCCGGCTTACCGCCGGTCCCGTCGCACAACTCCCAGTTGGTGGGGATGGAGCCGAGCGACCCGCGCCAGATGCCGATGATGCCGACCGGCATCGACACGTCTCCGGAGGTGTTCTCCTGTACGCGCACGTTCACGAACGGAGGCTCATCGGTACCGAGCGAGTCGGCCCCGGAAGTACCGGACCCGCCGGACGTGAGCGCGGCCGACGTGCTGGACCCGATCACGATCGGGTGCGCGTGGCTGGCCGCCCACACAGCGGAGGTCGGACCAGCGCTGAGCGTCAGGGTGGAGGTCACCGAGTTGGTGTTAGCGCTGGTGTGCAGGTGGCTGGTACCGGCGTGCGTGTGGGCGGCGACGCTGTGCGTGTGCGAATCGATCGCGCTGGCCGCCGTCGCGCCGCCGTCGCCCGCTGCTGCCGCGCCCTTCAGGAACCTGCCCGTGGCCGCCGCGTGGTCGGTCCAACCTGACAGTGAAGTGTCAGGAGAGAGACCCAGCGCGCCGTCCGGCACGCCGAGCGGCTGACCGTTGCTCTCGATGAACAGCACCTCCAGCCGGGCCGGGTCGTTGTTCCCCGAACCGATGGTGGGCTGAGCCGTGCCGGAGTCGACCGTGGCCGAGTTGGTGGACGGCGTGGTGTGCACGTGCGTCGCCGCGATCGCTGTGGACCCGGCCGCGCCGGTGGTGGAGCTGAACGAACCCACGGCGGCCGACGTGTTGGCGGACGTGGTGTGCACGTGGCTGGTGTCGTGAACGTGCGTCGGCACCGTGTGCACGTGACTGGCGGCGCCGCCGGTACTGCCCGGCTCGGTCCCGGTCGTGGCCACGCCCTTCGCATACTTCCCGTCCAGCTCAGTGACCCGGTTCCAGCCCTCCGGGATGCTGGCGTCGGTGTCCGGCCACATGAAGACGATCCCGTTCGGGATGCCGGGATCGAACGCGTTGGACCAGTTGCTGATCTGTACCTGGCCATCGATCCTCCCCACGGTCCGGGCCCGGTAGTACGAGCAGCACGGGTCCGGCGTGTGCTCACACGTCGACTCGATGCCGGTCCGGGGAAGGGTGTAGTCGGTGTACGTCGTGCACTCATCGGTCTCCAGCGGGCCGACGATCGCCACGCTGGTCATCTGCTGATCCGAGACGATGGTGGCCGGGACGTTGACGGACCACACGTTGGCCTGGTCGTCGGTGACGAACGCGGTCCCGGACGGCAGGCCGGTGAAGTCCGGCGACATCGTCACGGCACCGAGCGGCCCGTTGCGGAACTGAACCCAGTACAGCCGTCCGGCCCATTGGTTCTCCAGCCCCGACCCGATGTACGCACCGACCATGTAGTCCGTCGAACTGGCGAACAGCGACGTGGTGCCACCACCACTGTTGGTAACCGGGTCGCCGATCGGGTCCCAGGTCACGCCCGCGTCGTCCGACGACTCGAACGTCGCGGTCCACCCACCAGCCCCGTCGTCGGTCAGCAGCGTGCCACGCAACAGCGATCGGCCGAAAGCGTCGAACGGGACCTGGACCGTGCCGACTGCCTCCTGGGTGGACGCGGTGCCGTCCTCACTCCAGCGGATGATCGGGAACCCACCGGCCACGATGCCGAACCACCAGGAGCGCTGGTCACCGTTGGTATCGAAGTGGCTGGCCAGCGTCTGTTCGCCGGTGGGGAACCAGTCGTCATCACGGGCTACGTAGGCCGTGATCTCCAGGTTGGTCAGCGGACCCGGCGAGCTCGCCGACGCGGACGAGAAGTCCTCCCCGGTCAGGTTCAGGTAACCGCCCTGAGGACAGTCGACCCGCTGGATCTCGATGTACGCCTGGTCGTCATCGAAGTCCCCGGCGAACGGTGCGCATACTTCAAGTTCGTAGAAAGGCGTGCCCGGCACCTGGGAGACGATCGGGTTGTCCGGCGCCGGGATCGCACCCACGGCGACCGTGAACGACACGGTCTCCTCATCGCTGGCGTACTCGGTGTTCTGTCCCAGCGTGGACCAGATCTGAAGGTGCGCGACGTACGCGCCGTTGTCGAGAGCGTCGGTGATCCGGACGGCCGCCGGGCCGCTGACGATCCCGGTGTCCCAGACGATCGCCCCGCTGAGCGTGACCCAGTAGCGGTACTGCCGGGCAGACAGGCCGTCCATGTCCGGACTGCTGGCGAAGATGCCTGGCTGGGCCGTATCGGTCACGGTGGTCGTGGACGTTCCGGTGGAGTCCAGCACCTGAGGGGTGAACGTCGGTGCCTCGCGGGAGTCCACATCGATATACAGCTCTTGGATCTTGACGCCGGAACTCTGCCCGGTGACGTACGCCGACAGCACGGTGGAGCCGTCCGGCAATACGCCGAATCCCCAGGCTCCGGTGACCGTGGTCGGGGAGGAAGTGAACGGCGCAGCCGCGCCAGCGATCAGGGCGCCGGTCGCCAGCCGGACCGCGCCCCAGGCATCGCCGTCCTCACCACGCATCCGCAGCCGGACCGCGTGGCGACGCTCGCCCACCGGCGGCGCGTCAGCGGGGGTCGCCAGGATCAGGGCCGACCCGGTACCGCCCCACAGCGCGTAGCTGGCGTCCGAGTCGTCGGAGGTGACCCCGTGCAGGGTCCCGCTCGGCGTGGCCGTCCAGCCGACACCTGACGAGGTGGCGGACGGCCGGAGAATCGTCGTGGTCGCCATGGTCGCTCCCCGTCAGCCCTGTGCGTTCGCGAGTGCTTCGAGCACGGCTTCGGCCGCCTCGCGCCCCGCCTTCTCTCCGCTTCCCTGGATCACGATGGCACCCGGCATGATCGTCACGGTAGAGGTCCGGCCACCGGAGGGATTGGCCGCGCTGCTCCCGTCACCTCCCCGGGAGCCCGGGGTGGTGAACCCAGGCAGGTCGCCAGTCACCGACCCCAGCGTCTTGCGGATCGAGGAGATCTGATCGTTCAGTCCGGACTCGAACCCTTGCATGACCATCCGGCCCGAGTCCCGCAAGATCTCCCGGTCCACCTCGGCCGGGCCCTTCCAATCGGGGAGCATCGACGTCAATGAACTGAGCAGGCCACGCACCCGATCGAACCCGGACTGGATACCGGAGATCAGGCCGTTGATGATCGAGCTGCCCGCGCTGACCAGCCATCCAGCGGCACCGACGAACGCTCCAGTGACGGCACTCCTGATCGAACCGATCCTGGACTTGACAGCCCCGATCATCGAAGAGATGCCGGAGATGAGTCCGTTGATCACGGACTTACCGGCGGACAGCAGCCACGATCCGGCAGAACTCGCCGCGCTGACGATCGCGCCCCTGACTGTGGTGATCGCGGACCGGACCTTGGTAACGCCCGCCGAGATGATCGATGAGGCGAACGACGCCATCAGCTTGACGCCCGCGACGACCAGAGCGGCGGTCGCCGACAACACGCCGTTCACGATTGCCGCGTTCAGCTGGATGATGCCACGCAGGATCGAGGGGATGGCCCGCACGAACGCCGCCCCCAGGGCTGCCATCAGTTGCAGCCCAGCGCTGATCAGCGCTGGGGCGTTGGCGACGATCACGCCGACCAGGGCGGGGATCAGCGTGCCGGTCACGAACGTCATGATCTGGGTGGACGCACTGATCATCCCCTGAAGGATGTTGACCAGGATGTTCACGCCGGATTGGATTATGCCCGGGTTGTTCTGAAGCGCCGTGGTGATCCGAGGCAACAGAGTGCCACTGATGAATTGCAACAGCATGCCGATGTTCTGGACCAATCCGTTCGCCAATGAACGGAGGATCTCCCCACCGGCCGTCAGCCATTGCGGCGCGTTCTGGAAGAACTGTGCGATCGCCGGGACGATCGACCCGGAGATTATGCTGGCGATCGAACCGATGTTGTCGATCCAACCTTGCATGAATGTCCGGAGAGCTTCGGCGCCCTGCTGTATCAGCTGCGGTCCCTGGGTCCGCAACGCGTCTAGCAGAGCCGGAATGACCTGGGTCTGAATCGTAGACAGCAACTGCGGCAGAGCGTTTGCGATTCCCTGAACCAGCGCGAGAACCAGGTTCGTCCCCAGCAGCAACAGCTGAGGAATGGCAGAGATCAGCGACGACAAGATCTGTGGGATCGCCGTGATCAGCGCCATCGCCAGCTGAGGCAGCGCGCCGAGGATCCCTTCAGTCAGGCCCTGGACCAGACGGATTCCGGCGTCGATGATGCTCGGGATCAACCCGACCAGTCCCTGAACCAGGGTGATCGCGATCTGTGCGATCGCCGGGATCAGGATCGGTAGCGCCTTGACGATCCCGTCGACCAGCCCGTTGATCAGCTCCCCGGCTGCGGCGATGATCCGGGGAGCCGCAGCCGCCAGCCCGGTGACCAGGCCGGTCACTACCTGGACCAGCGTGCTCGCGATCGCGGGGAGGATCTTAGGCAGGGCGTTCGCGATACCCAGGACCAACTGAAGGACGGCGTTAAGGACCATGGTCTTCAGGGCCAGGAATCCGTCGATCAATTGCGGGATGTGCGCGACGACGTAATCGAATCCGTCGGTGACAAGGGACCTGATGGCGACGACCGCGCGACCGAAGAAGCCCGGCCCGAATCCACCGAAGAATTCCTTTACGGCCACGTACGTCTTGGCCAGCCATTGAATGGCATTGCCGGACGCGACGATCATATTGCCCAGGCCTTGAATGAAGTCCTGGAAGAAGATCGTTGCGGCCGGTCCGCTGTTCGCGATGGACGAGAAGAATGTGGAGAAGTCGGTGCCCAGTCCGGGGAGGACGGCCGCCATCCCTGCTAGGAACGGAGCAGCCGACCGGATCAGGTCGCGGAACCCAGGGAGTGTCTTCTGGACCAGACCGGCCAGTCCCTTGGCGAACGGCTCGATCGCGGGGGCGATGTCCTTGAACGCCCCCTTCACCTCCGGCCCGATCTTCACGGCCAGATCTCGGAACGTGTTCAGCGCGCCGATCAGTGGCTTGAGGATCGGCTGAGCCGCGTCGGTGAACGTCTTTTTCACCGTATCGGCCAGCTTCCCGGCGGCGTCCTTCAGTCCGGGTTCCTCACGGAGCAGGAACGCCCCGAACCCGATCAGGCCCAGCCCACCGGCCGCGATGATCGACGATGCGATCAAGGCGCCGATGGCCGGTCCGATCACTGCCGCGAGCCCGGCCGCGATGCCGAGTCCGGCTGTGATGAGCGCCGGGCGCAGCAAACCCGCGAGACCGGACAGTCCATCGCTCAGGCTCTTGGAGAAGGATCTGACGGAGTTCTTACCGATCGATCCGAACCGGCTGTTGGTATCGCGGTCCACCCGGTTGAGGGCGCGGTCCAGGTCCCGCTTGGTCTGCCGGGCGAATCCACGGACGTCCCCGGTGACCTCGACGGTCGCTGAACCTACTTCTGCCACGCCACCAGCCTAGATGTCCGCCAGGTGTCACGGCCACCGGATCAGGGAGGGCATCTGGTCTAGGCTGTCCACATGGATGTCTCACGCGCCCAGCTCTCGAACCTCGGAGACACAGTCGTCCTGGACGACCCGATGTTTCCGTGGCGGGTTCAGGTGCGCTTGTCCGGCAACTCCGAACGTCCCGCCGTCACTGAGCTGATCGTTCGGTCCCGCGACGATCAGCCCATCACCGCCACGGTGCTGTCCCAGCTCCCCATCCGGCAGATAGCCAGCGTGACCGCGAGCGTGCTTCTCGGGGAGGGTGAGGCTCAGTACCGGATGCTGGCCCGGCCGCGCCCGAGCGGTACGCGTAGCTGGCCGGACGACCACTTTGAACGAGTGGTCAGGGTCGCGGCTTGGGCACGCCAGCGGGGCCGCTCTGGCGGGGCGGCCGGGGCCGTGTCCGAGTTCTGGGCCGTGGACTATCGGACGGCGCGTCGGTGGCTTTCCCGGGCAAAGGAGCTGGGGTTGGACGTGGCCCGGCCATCGTCTCGAACTCGGCCGTGATCTTGTCTTTGTTCCTCGATGACGGCTTACCGCCGGTCAGCGCCTCGTTATCCAGTAGGGCGTCGAACTTGGCCCTGGCCTCGTCGTCTTTCATCGACGCGCTGAGGATGACGTACAGCGCGTCGAGTGCAGCCCCGATTGGCTGCACGTCCCACCGGAATCCGGTCTGGGCCAGCTGTCCACCGATCAACGGCCACGACCCGGTTGCCACACTGGCGATGACGAACGCGACGTGAAGCGATCGGCCAGACACCTGCTCAACAACATCCCGCATCACCTGTGCCAGCTCATCTGCGGTGATGCGGCCGTCCATCAGCATGTCTTCCACGTCAGGACTTGACCCGATCAGGTCAAGAATCCCGGCGATGTTCGCGTCCACGATGACCGGCCACCAGTCGGCAGCGGGCAGGGCCGGGATGTCGAACTCCCGGCCGCCCAGTTCCATCGCGATCGGCCAGCACCGCATTGACGCGATCGGGTCAACGTCCACCAGCGGATCGCTTCTTCTCCTCGGCGCGCTGGTCCCGGCGCAGCTTCTCAGCTACCTGCCGCCGGATGTTGGCCAACCGCCGGGAAGCGGCGCGCGCCTGGGTCCGCTCTCCCCGGCTGTTCATTCCGGCAGCGCCCGGAGAGTCTGGGTCAACAGGGCCCGGATCGTTCCTACGCTGTGTTCGGTGCCGATCCGGAGACTGAGCGGTTCGAGCTCAGTAGCGACGATGAACACGTACGGCATGCCGTTCGCCAACGTGCTCAGCACCCGACCCTCCGCGTCACCCGGGTCGGCTTCGATCTCGCTGTATTCGCTCATGCCGGGTCCGCCAGGCTCCGGGCCAGCTCCAGGAGCCGGTCCACGGTCGCGCTCGGCGGAGCCCCGTCCCACTTGGGCGCGTGCTCCAGTTCGGGCACCGAACAGAAATCGTCCCAGTGCGAGAGCTTGTAGTGGTACGTGATCACGCCGTTGGGCAGGACGATCCCCACGATGAAGTACCCGCCCTCGAACATGGGCGAGTCGTCCGGGTGATGGGCCTTGCTCCGCCAGGAGTCGCCACCGCTCGCGGCGGCCCCGGCCAGGACGGCGGTCAGCGCGCGCCGGTGGTCGTACAGCTCCCCGAACGTGTGGTACCCGTCGCTGACCTGGTTGTGTTCGCCGGGGTCCAGCTCGCTCATCATGTCGTTGATCGTCCCCAGGAGAACGCTCATGCCGGGTCCGCCAGGTACGGGGGAGAGACCACGGCCGCAGGACGCGGCACCGAACCGGGCACACCGTGCTGGCTGATGATGCCCGCCCGGACAGCCGCGTCCTTGGCCTCGATCAGCTTGTTCAGCGCGGTGGTTAGCTCAGGTGAGTCGGTCCGGACCGTAGTGATCAGCTCGACGGCGGTCTGGTAGAACGGCCGCGAGAAGGCCTGAAGCGATTCGGGGAGGTGTGAGAACGTCAGCCACTGTAAGGCCGAGTACACGCCCGAGTGCCGGTGTGCGGTGATCGCCTCAGCGTGCTCGCGGGTCCCCAGGACGTTGATCGGATGGTTGCTGGACATCATCGGACGGGCGCCTTCCTCGTAGCCTTCTTGGGGGCGGCCTTCTTCGCGGCGCGCTTCTCCGGCCGCGTGCCGTGCTCGGCCAGCTGCGCGTCCGCGTGGTCCTTGAACGCGTCGACCACGGCGGTGATGAACGGTGTCACCTTGGCGAAGTCCAGAGTGCCGTCCAGGAATCGGTCGTCCATCCAGACCACGTCAGCCTTGTTGACCATCAGGCTGTTGACGATCCGAAGCATCCTCTCCATCGCGCCGAGAATCTCGGTACCGGTCCACGATGCGTCGATTGGTGCGTCGCTAAGCCGGGTCACTACCCGCTGCCAGGCCAGGAGCTGTTCGGCCGTGGGTCTGCGTACGTAGATCTCACGGTCACCCAGCATCACCGGCAGCTCGACCCGGTCCTCCGGATCCGGACCGGCGGGCTCAGTCTGTTCGGTCGTCATGGCTGTCACCCTACCACCTTGAAGTCGGACATCTCAGCCGATGCTGACCCGCATGCCCTCCCCGACTGCGACCTCCCGCAGAGCAGTGGAGAGGAACGGCCGACCGGCGCGAGCGGGTTGGTGGACCTCCCGGGCGAACACGACCTTGCCATCCACGACGAACCGGAGTCGGCCGTTTCCCTTGGCCCGGATGGTCAGCGCGCGCCGCCCCTCGTGCACGGCGGCAGCGTAGTTCGCGGTGTAGGCCACCTCGCCGACCACGACCAGGCCGCGCTCCCTGACACTCATCGTGCCGCTGGCGCGTAGGTAACCCGTGTCCACCGGGCACAGCACAGCGGACCGGTTCAGCGTCCGGCGGGTCACTCGGGTTACCAACCGCCGGGCGACCCTCATCCCCTCGGCGTTCAGCGCCGGGTAGTCCAGGTGCAGCCTGTAGCTCATGTCGCTGAGGCTACCTGGCTCTTGCGATCTTGAAAGTCATGGCTTTAAAGTCGAGATAGATGGGCGGTGGCCCCGGGTGGTGCGATCCCCCCGGGGCTTCCTGCTGTTCAGGACGAGGACGCGCCAGCGTCCGCGCAGTCACACGCCGGACCCATGATCGTCACCGGCAGCACCCCGCCGACACAGCCACCCTGAACCGCTACCGGTGACCACTCACCGGGGAGGATCTGCTGCTTACGCCGGACCGGGTCCATGGCGATCCAGCAGCAAATCGCACGGCGCATCGCAGCCGCAGCATCCATCACGGCCTGAGTCACCGCGTCCCACTCGGCGTTCGACGGGATGGACTCCGGGCCCGGTGTGGGCGCGCATCGAACCACGCCCATCTCCAGTACGACAGCCCAGGCTCGGGTGCCCTGCTTCTGTGCGACGGTGTCCTGGTTCGGGAAGCTGGCCGAACTGGGGAAGAACCGGGCCGGGCGGACCCAGGCCAGGCCGGAGCAGCACTCGTCGTCCGACATCGACAGCAGGAACTCCACCACCGTGCCAGGCC
>Ga0157298_10000045_pt1 | contig 14369 bp, 15 predicted proteins | sample NitcycUS043104R2_FD_108394 | JGI IMG/M metagenome (GOLD analysis project Ga0157298, IMG submission 108394) | Soil microbial communities from Arlington Agricultural Research Station in Wisconsin, USA - Nitrogen cycling UWRJ-S043-104R-2 | ecosystem: Environmental > Terrestrial > Soil >...
CGGCAACCCGCTCCCCAGCCCCCACCGAAAGGTCGATCCCACGCAGAGCCACCCGGTCCCCATACCGCTTGACGAGTCCCCGTGCCTGCATCGCAGGAACGCTACTGGGAGGGATTGGGTGTCGTCCGCCGGCGCCTCCCCCCGGCACCGCGGAGTGATGTCTGCCCGAAGGGCACAACATCAGCACCGCCGCAGGCGGTGCTTGGGCGCCGCCGGATGACACCCAATCCCTCCCCCATACAATCGACTCGAGCGATGTCCTTTCCGGCCACCCGCATGCGACGCCTGCGCCGCACCGAGACCCTGCGCGGCCTCGTCCGCGAGACCGAGCTCTCTGCCGCCCACCTGATCCAGCCGGCCTTCGTGGTCGCCGGCGAGGGGGTGCGCGAGGAGGTTCCCTCGATGCCCGGGATCGAGCGCTTCTCGATCTCCGAGCTGGTCGCCGAGGCGACCGAGGTCGCGACCGCCGGGGTCGGAGCGCTGCTCCTCTTCGGCGTCCCGGCCGACAAGGACGAGACCGGCTCGGGCGCCTACGACGACGAGGGCGTCGTCCAGATGGCGGTGCGGGCGCTGAAGGAGGCCCACCCGGATCTCGTCGTCATCACCGACGTCTGCCTCTGCGAGTACACCTCGCACGGCCACTGCGGCCTCCTGCGCGAAGGCGAGGTAGACAACGACATCACGGTCGAGCTGCTCGCCAAAACCGCGATCTCCCACGCCGAGGCCGGCGCCGACGCGGTCGCGCCGAGCGACATGATGGACGGCCGGATCGGCGCGATCCGCCACCAGCTCGACGAGGAGGGCCACTCCGGCGTCCCGATCGTCGCCTACAGCGCAAAGTACGCCTCCGCCTTCTACGGGCCATTTCGCGACGCGGCCGAGTCGACCCCCGCCGAGGGCGACCGGCGCGGCTACCAGCTCGATCCCGCCAACGCGGAGGAGGGCGTCCGCGAGGCCGTGCTCGACCTCGAGGAGGGGGCCGACATGCTGATGGTGAAGCCGGCGACCCCCTACCTGGACGTCGTCCGCCGCGTCAAGGAGGAGACCGGCGCCCCGGTCGCCGCCTACCATGTCTCCGGCGAGTACTCGATGCTGAAGGCGGCCGCCGCCAACGGCTGGATCGACGAGCGCGCCGCGGTGCTCGAGACGCTGACCTCGATCCGCCGTGCCGGCGCCGACGCGATCGTCACCTATTACGCGAAGGAGGCAGCCGGATGGCTCCGGTGAAGGTCCCACAGTCGAAGGCGCGCAGCCGCAAGGGCGGCTCGGCGATCCCGCTCGACGAGACCGACAAGCGGCTGATGAACCTCCTGCAGTCGAGCTTCCCGCTCGACCCCGAGCCCTTTGCGCTGGTCGCCTCGGAGGCCGAGCTGGAGCTCGACGACGTCCTCGCCCGCACCCAGCGCCTGCTCGACGGCCGGATCATCCGCGAGATCACGCCGATCTTCGACACGCGGGCGCTCGGCTACGACTCGATGCTGGTCGCCGCCAAAGTCGACGCCGAGAACCCGCAGCGCGCCGCCGCGGCGGTCAACGCCCACCCGGGCGTCTCGCACAACTACCTGCGCACCCACGACTTCAACCTCTGGTTCACGATCGCCGTGCCGCCCGACTCCGGGCTCGGCATGGGGGGCACGCTGGAGGCGCTGATGCGTGAGACCGGCGCCGAGTCGATGCGCCAGCTGCCGACCCTGACCCTCTTCAAGATCAACATGAACCTGGAGATGGAGAAGGGCACCGACGCCCTCGCCGCCGCGGTCGAGGCGGCGCCGCCCCGCGAGCTCGAGCCGCAGCCCTACGACGAGCGCGACGTCGCCGTCATCCGCGCCATGCAGGGGCCGATGGCCGCGGTCGAGCGCCCCTACGACGAGGCCGCGGCGGAGCTCGGCCTCTCGACCGAGGAGCTGCTCGACCGCCTGCGCGGCATGGTCGACCGCAAGCTGCTGCGCCGCGTCGCCGCGATCCTCTTCCACCGCCGCGCCGGCTTCTCGGCCAACGGGATGGGCGTCTGGAAGGTGCCCGAGGACGAGATCCTCGAGACCGGCCGCCGCATGGCCGCCTTCCGCGGCATCTCCCACTGCTACCAGCGACCGACCTACGAGGACTGGCCCTACAGCGTCTTCACGATGGCGCACGGCCGCTCCAAGGAGGAGTGCGACGCGATCCTCGACTCGATCGCGGCGGAGTGCGGGATGGGCCCCGACGACCGCGCCACCCTCTACTCCTCGACGGAGTACAAGAAGATCCGACTGCATTACTTCACCGAGGACTACCGGCGCTGGGAGGAAGAGCATTCCTAGTAGGGGGCACTCGGCCGAGCTGTACGGCCGGGCGCTGAAGGTCCTCCCCGGTGGCGTCAACTCCCCGGTGCGGGCGATGCGGCAGATCGGTCGCGACCCGATCTTCGTGGCGCGCGGGGAGGGGTGTGAGCTGATCGACGTGGATGGCAACCGCTACCTGGACTGGGTCGGGTCGTGGGGGCCGCTGATCCTCGGCCACGCTCATCCCGCCGTCGTCTCCGCGGCGATCGAGGCGGCTGGGCGCGGGACCAGCTACGGCGCGGCGACCGGGGGGGAGGTCGAGCTGGCCGAGGAGGTCGCCGCCCGCGTCCCCTCGGTCGAGATGCTGCGCATGACCAGCTCCGGCACCGAGGCGGCGATGGGGGCGGTGCGGCTCGCCCGCGCGATCACGGGACGGGAGACAGTGGTCAAGTTCGCCGGCGCCTACCACGGCCACTCCGACGGCCTGCTCGCCGACGCGGGCTCGGGACTGGCGACCCTAGGGGTCCCGGCCAGCCCCGGGGTGACCGCCGCCCAGGCCGCGGGCACGGTCGTCGTGCCCTGGAACGACCGCGAGGCGGTGGCACGGGCGCTCGCCGAGCACGAGGTCGCCGCCCTGATCGCCGAGCCGGTCGCCGCCAACATGGGCGTCGTCCCGCCCGAGGACGGCTTCCTCGAGCTCCTGCGCGAGGCGACTCGGGACGCCGGCGCGCTGCTGATCCTCGATGAGGTGATCACCGGCTTTCGCCTCGCCCGGGGCGGCGCCCAGGAGCTGTTCGGCGTCGAACCGGACCTGACCGTGATGGGCAAGGTGCTCGGCGGCGGACTGCCGGCCGCGGCCTTCGGCGGCTCCCGCGCGGCGATGGAGCGGGTCGCCCCGGCCGGCGACGTCTACCAGGCGGGCACGCTCTCCGGCAACCCGCTGGCGGTCGCCGCCGGCCTGGCGACGCTGCGCCAGCTCGACGCGGCGGCATACGAGCGGCTCGGCGCCCTGACCGAGCGGCTCGCGCGGGGCCTCGGCGAGCTGGCGACCGACCGCCCGCTCCAGGTCGCCTCGGTCCCCGGCCTGGTCACGCTTTTCTTCAGCACCGCGCCCATACGCGACTTCGCCGGCGCCTCCGCCTGCGACCTCGAGGCGCACGCCCGCTTCTGCCGGGCGATGCTGGAGCGCGGCGTCTACCCGCCGCCCTCGCAGTTCGAGGCCTGGTTCGTCTCGCTCGCCCACGACGAGGGGAGCGTCGACCGGACGCTCGAAGCGGCCGACGCCGCCCTGCGCGAGGCGCTCGGCTAAGTGCCGCCGAGCGCCGCGGCGGCTTCCCGCCACAGCGCCGGCGCCTCGGCCTCGCGGCCCTCGGCGTGGAGCTGGGCGCAGCGGCCGATCAGCTCGGCCAGCACCCCGACCGCCCCGGCGTCGCCCATCGCCGCCAGCCGCTCGATCCCGAGCGCATAGAGGTAGTCGCCGGCGAGCAGGCCGAGGTCGGCGTCGTGGCCGGCGAGGACCCGCGGCTCGCCGTAGTGGAGGAGGTAGCCCTCTCGCACCGACTCGACCACCGGCGCGTACTCCGGGGGCGCGGCGAGGCCGGCCGCCTCGTCCGGCTCGACGACGTGCGGCGAGATCGGCGTCTCCTCCTCGCGGAGCCGATCCGCGAGCGTGCGCAAGGCGTCCGTCACTTGACCAGGCAGTCGCGGATCAGGGTCGAGGTGATCGCCCGTCCGTCCGCGAACTCGAAGGTGCCGCGGGCGAACGGGTAGACGGCGCCGGGAAAGCCCGCGGGCGCCGGGCAGCCGGCGCTGACGAAGCTGTGCCGCCTGCCCCGGTAGACGTAGGTGCGCCGCAGTCGCATCGCGAAGTGGGTCACGTAGGCCCATTTGCGAGCCGGCTCGGGCAGGACGGTCCGGATCACGGTCCCGAACCTGCCGGGGCGGCGCAGGACCTTGAAGCTGAGCACGAAGGCCGAGGGCGGCCGCGTCCCGTAGACCTGGGCGAGCAGGCGCCGCTTGCCCCCCGACGGCTTCGCGTTGAAGACCAGCAGCGGCCCTTCGAAGGTGAACGGCGGCTGGTTCTCGAGGTGGACCCGGACCCCGACCCGGCCGCTGCCGACGATCGCGCCGCCGCAGATGCGCCGCGCTGCCCTGATGGTCGTCGGCTGGATCATCCGCACGCGGCAGGTCGGCAGGCCACGGTCGAAGACCCTCCCCTCGCGGTTGATCGCGATCGTGATCGCCCGCAGCTGCGGCGGCGGGTCGGCCCCGTCGCTGGCGCGGATCGTGCTCTCGACGCTGACCCGAACCGGCGCGGTGCCGGTGCGGGGCAGCGAGTGGGGGGAGATCCCGCCGTCGAAGGCGACGACGAGATTGCCCTCCTGCTCGACCTCGGCCTGGGCGGTGACGGCGACCGCCAGCACCGCCGCCGCGACCACCCCGATCAGTCCGCCGGCCCGCAACCTAGAGGAACTTCGACGAGTCGATCCGGCAGTGGTTGAAGCCGAAGCTGATGACCGTGTTGTTGGCCCGGTTGTTGTTGCGGTTGAGCTGCACCGCGTACTTCTGAGCCTGGAACTTGTTGCCGGCCTTGAGCGCCTTGCCGATCTTCTGCAGGTAGGCCTTCTCCTGCTTCAGGTAGCGGATCCATTTTTCGAGCTTCGCGGCATCGGCACTCGGCTTCGGCACGGCGGCGATCTGGCGGACCGACTTGCCCAGGGCGGTCGCGGCGCGGATGAAGCGGCGGCCGGCGGGTCCCAGCTTGCCCTGCTGCACCTGCGCTTTGACGCCCTCGAGGATGCGCGCGTTGGCTTCGGTGTTCGCCTTGCAGATCGGCTCGACCTCGGCGACGTATTCGGGCCGGGTGGGATCCGGTTCGATCGCCCCCGCGATCGGCACGGCGACGACCAGCGCCGCGACTAGCGCAAGGCTCAGCTTGATGGACGACGACTTCCCGGTCCGGCTTCCCACGTTCCATTCCTCCTGTCGGTTTCCCTGCCTAAGGGCGCAGCCAAAAATACACACGTTCATATAAAGCTCAGATGTACTAACCCGCCCGCGAGCCGTGAAGATCGATTTCGGGCAGGCCACGGTCGAGCCAGCGCGGCAGCCACCAGACCCGGTCGCCGAAGAGCAGCATCAGCGCCGGCAGCAGCACGATGCGGATCACCGTCGCGTCTAGCAGCACCGCCACGGTCAGGCCGATCCCGAGCTGGCTGACGGTCGCCAGCGGCGCTCCCGCGAAGGCGACGAAGACCGCCGTCATGATCGCCGCGGCCCCGGTGATCACACGCGCCGTGTGCTCGAGGCCGAAGGCGATCGCCTCCTCGTTCGAGGCGCCGTTCTCGTAGTGCTCGCGCATCCGCATCAGCAGGAAGACGGCGTAGTCGATCGAGAGCCCGAAGACGATGCCGAAGATCCCCGCCGCGCCGATCGCGTCGACGTAGGTGCGGCCGCCGAGCGGCCAGCCCTCGGGCACCTCGAAGAGCAGGGTCAGCACGCCGAAGGCGACCGCGACCGTGATCAGGTTGAGGGCGACGGCGATGGCGGCAAGCGGTATCGCGCGCAGGATCAGCACCATGATCAGGAAGGTGGCGATCGAGATGACCGCCACCAGCAGCGGGATGCGGTCCTCGATCGCGCCGGTGTAGTCGATCAGCTCGGCGGCGCTGCCGGTGACGCCGGTGGTGGCGTCAGCCTCGGCGCCGAGGGCGGCGGCGTCGTCCTTGAGGCGCTCGTTGAGCGCGATCGAGCCCGGCGTGTTGAAGGTGAAGCGGGGGATGACGACCATCTGCGCGGCCTGCCCGCCGCTGTCGAGGTCGACGATCTCCCCGACCTTCTTGCGTTCCTCGTCCGGCGCTCCCTCCAGGGCCGAGAGCACGAAGTAGCCCGACTCGAAGATCCCGGGCGAGGAGCGGCGCAGGCGGTCCACCCGGCGCTCGAAGCGCTTGGCGCTGACGGTGACCCTGACGTTGGCGCGGCGCAGCCCGGTCTGCAGCGGCCGCGAGCGCTGGAACCCTTCGGCGAGGCGCTGTTCGAGCGTGTCGGCGCCGCCGCGCAGCTGCTCCAGGCCTTCGACCAGGCGGGCGGTGCCGCCGCGCAGCCGTTCGAGCCCCTGCGGGAGGCCGCCCGCCGCGCCGGAGAGGCGCTCCGCTCCCTTGGCCAGCCGGGCGCTGCCGTCGGCCAGCCTCCCCTGTCCCTGGCGCAGCCGCGAGGCGAGGCCCCGGATGCGCTGGGCGCCGTTGCGCGAGATCGCCAGGCTTTCCACCAGTCGCTCCGCTTCCCGCGCCTCCTCGGCCAGGGTGGGGTCGGCGGCCGCCCGCTGGCGCAGCTCGGCGCGCAGGTTGCGGGCCTGCTCGAGGGCGCTGTCGCGGAGGCGGCTCAGCAGTTCCCCCGCGTTGCCTTCGATCGAGAGCGCCCCGAGCTGCGCCTGGCGCTGCCCGTCGGCCACCTTCCTGTTGCCGTCCGCGAGCCGGTCGAGCGCCCCGACCGCGCGCCCGGCGCCGGAGGCTGCCCTTTCCAGGCCCCCTTCGATCTGTTCGGCGCCCGCGCCGGCCCGGCCCGAGCCGGTGGCCAGGAGCCCGGCGCCATAGCTCGCCTTCTCCAGCCCGCCGCGCAGCTGCGCGACTCCCTTCGCGGCGCCGCCCAGCCGCTCGCCCAGCCGCTTGAACCGCTCGGGGTCGGCTTCCCCCCGCCCGGCGAGCAGGTCTTCGCCGCCCTCCTGCAGCGGCTCCACCCTCGACTTCACCTGACCGGGGCCGATCACCGCCTGCACGCCGCGGTCGTCGGCTATGCGGCGCTGCCAGCGGGTCAGCGCGGCCAGCCGCCGCTCGTCGGTGATCTGGCCCTGCTCGGCGGCGACGACCAGGACGAAGGGGGCGTCCCAGCCCGGGCCGGCCGCGCGGGCGACCCGTTCGGCGTCCTGGCGGGCCGGGTTGGAGGTGGGCAGCTGCTCGGCGCTCAGCGGCCCGGTCTTTACCGCGAGCGCGGGGGCGGCCAGGGCGAGGACGAGGCCGCCGATCAGCGCCGCCGCGAGCCGCGGCTTGCTCAGCGCCGCGCCGACCATCGCCATCAGGCGCGTGCCCTCACGGTTGCCGCCGAGGCGCCAGCGGTTGACGTTGTGGCCGATCAGGACCAGCAGGGCCGGGCCGACCAGGGCGGCGACGAGGACGCTGACGCCGGTGACCACGATCGCCGCCCCTGCCAGCGAGAGCAGCAGCTTGCCGGGCATCAGCGCCAGGGTGGCCAGCATCGCCAGGAAGAGAGTCGAGCCGGCGAAGGCGGTGGTGCGGCCGGCGGTGCGGCGGGTCATCCGGGCCGCCTCCAGCGGCGACGCCCCCGCCTCGAGCTCCTCGCGGAAGCGCGACACCATCAGCAGCGCGTAGTCGACCCCGAGGGCCAGCCCCATCATCGCGCAGACGGTCAGCGCGAGGGCGTCGATCGCCATCCACTCGGCGGCGATCGAGACGAGGCCCCGCGAGGCGTTGACGGTGGCTGCTCCGAAGAGGAGCGGGATCGCGGCGGCGACCGGCGAGCGGAAGACCAGCAGCAGGACGACCAGGAGGAACGGGATCGCGATCAGCTCGGCCCGCTCGGTCGAGTCGAGCGACTCCTCCTGGGCGGCGCGCGAGAGGCTGGCGAAGCCGGTCTGCGTCGCCCGGACCGGGCGCGAGATCCGCTCCTCCAGCGTGCGGTCGAGGTAGGGGACGGTCTCTCGGACCGCCGTCTGGGCGTCGACGTGGAAGTCGACGACGACCAGCGCCCGCCGCGGGCCGGGACGCAGCCGCTCGACGCTGCCCTTGTCCCAGGGGGAGAGGGTCGAGACGGCCGGGTCGGAGCGCAGCGCCCGGATCAGCGCCGGGCCCTGGACGTCGAGCTGCGCCGCCGGCCCTTGCAGCAGGATCGCGAAGGGAGCCGTGTCGCCGAAGTGCTCCTCGAGCAGGTCGTTGCCGCGCGCGGACTCGGTGCCGGGGATGCTGGGCGAGCTCGGCCGCAGCTTGTCCTCGACCCCGCGGGCGAGGATCGCCAGCGCCGCGATCGCCACGAAGGCGGCCACCAGCATTGCCCGCGGGCGCCGCAGCGAAAGGGGCAGCTTGCGCCCCTCCTCCTCCCCGCCCGAAGCAGACACAATGAACACCGAAGTCTCTGTATACCAGCCGGTGGCGCCGGCGACGATCCGTTAACCGCCTCTACATACGAGAGGGGCACGAGGCAGCCGGCGCCGCCAAGGGAATAAACTTCCAGGGGCAGCATCTCCTCCCGCACCGTGGCTGACAACGTCGAGAAACCCAACGGGGTCGAGGCGACCCCCCCTGAGCGGGCGAAGCCCGAGCCTCCCGGATATTTCGAGGGCGAGTCGATGACCCGCCGCCGCGTCTTCACGGTCGCGGCGCAGGGCCTTGGCGGCCTCGCCGGCGCGGCGATCGTCCTGCCGGCGGTCGGCTTCGCGGTCGCGCCGATCTTCCACCGCGGCAAGGAGCGCTGGGAGGTGGTCGGGCCGATCGACGACTTCGTCGACGACACCTACCGCCAGGTCGTCTTCACCGAGACCGAGGGCATCGCCGACGCGGGCAAGACCCTCGCCTACGTCCGCAAAGGCTCCAAGGAACTGGGTGAGGATCCCGGCGAGATCATCGCCGTCTCCAACCGCTGCGCCCACCTCGGCTGCCCGGTGCGCTTCGTCGAGGCGGCAGGCAACTTCATCTGCCCCTGCCACGGCGGCGTCTACGACTTCGTCGGCAAAGTGCTCGGCGGCCCGCCGGTCCGCCCGCTCGACCGCTTCCAGACGAGGATCCGCCGCGGCCAGGTCGAAATCGGCCCCCGCTACAGCGTCACCTCCCAGCTCGAGCCGGTCCGCGCCCGCGACCCCGGCGAGTTCACCGGCGGCGTCTGGGAATACCTCTATCCGCCCCGTCCCTCCACCTTCCCGCCGCCATGAAGCTCGACTCGCTGATCCCCGCCCCGCTGCGTAAACCGGCCAAGCCCGGCAGCGGCAACGGCGTCGCCAAGCCGGCCCCGTCCGACCTCAAGACGGCGCCGCCGGAGCGTCCCTCCGAGGGGCAGCAGATGCTCGACCGCGCCAAGGAGGCCCCGGCCGATGTCCTCGCCTGGGTCGACCAGCGCACCGCCGCCTCCGGCTTCCTGACCGGGATGCTCTACCGCAAGGTGCCGAAGGGGACCAACTGGTTCTACACGCTCGGCTCCGCCACGCTCTTCGCCTTCATCGTCCAGGCCGTCACCGGCGTCTTCCTGGCGATGTTCTACGTGCCCTCGGCGACCGAGGCCTACGCCTCGATCTCGCACATCAACAACGAGGTCTTCCTCGGCCAGTTCGTGCACGGGATGCACAAATGGGGCGCCAGCGTGATGGTGATCCTGATCTTCCTCCACATGGGGCGCACCTTCTTCTTCGGCGCCTACAAGTACCCGCGCGAGCTGAACTGGGTGATCGGCGTCGTCCTGCTGATCCTGACGATGACGATGGCCTTCACGGGCTACCTGCTGCCCTTCGACCAGCGCTCCTTCTGGGCCTCGATCGTCGGCATCAACATCAACGGCACCGGCCCGGTCGTCGGCCCGTACCTGAGCGACTTCCTGCGCGCCGGCCCCGAGCTGGGCGCCACCACCCTGGCCCGCTTCTACGCGATCCACATGCTGCTCATCCCCGGGGCGCTGATCGCCCTGATCGGCGCCCACATGTACCTGGTCGTGAAGCTGGGGACGACGGCGCCGCCGTGGGTCCGGGCGCAGCGGCCGAAGGTGGCGGCGTCGGTCTCCCAGCTCGATGCCGGCGCCAACGGCGGCGGGAACGGGCGGGCGCGATGAAGCCGACCGATAAGCAGGCCTACCTCGAGGAGTACGAGCTGCTCAAGAAGAAGGGCAAGCCCTTCTTCCCCTACGCGGTGATGAAGGACTCGGTGATGGCGGTGATCGTCGTCGCGGTCATCATCGTGATGTCGATCGTCCTCGGCGCCGAGCAGGGCCCCAAGGCGGACCCGACCTCGACCAGCTACGTGCCCCGCCCCGAGTGGTACTTCTTCTTCCTCTTCGAGCTCCTGCGCGTGATCAAACCGCCGGAGCTGGTCCCGATCGCGACGATCGGCATCCCGACGATCTGCATGGTCCTGCTCCTGCTGCTGCCGTTCTACGACCGCGGCGCGGAGCGCCACCCCGGCCGCCGCCCGATCGCCACCACGGCAGGGATCCTGACCATCCTCTCGATGGCCTACCTGACTTTCCTCGGCGCCACCGGCGGTGCCCCCACCGAGATCGAGATGACCGTGGCTCCCCAGTACGAGGCGGGCAAGGAGGTGGTCGCCGGCTCGGGCTGCCTCGCCTGCCACAAGATCGGCGAGAACGGCGGCAGTCTCGGCCCCGACCTGACCCACATCGGCCGCACCGTGCCGCGCGCGGCGATCCTGCGCTCGGTCGAAATCGGCCCCAGCATCATGCCCTCCTACGGCGACCTGCCGCCGAAAAAGCTCGACCAGCTCGCCGACTTCCTCTCCTCGCTCGACTGAGGCTTCCCCATGACGGGGACCACCAGACCCTCCCGCGACTCCGCTCAGTTCGCGGGGCAGGTCAACCGCATGTTCGACCGGATCGCGGGACGCTACGACCTGCTCAACTCGGTGATGACCGCGGGGCTGCACCACCGCTGGCGCGAGCGCGCCGCCGACCGCGCCGCGCTGCGGCCCGGCGACTCGGCGCTGGACGTCTGCTGCGGCACCGGCGACCTGGCGCTGGAGCTGGCCTCTCGGGTCGCCCCCGGCGGCCATGTCGTCGGCTGCGACTTCTCCGAGCCGATGCTCGACCTGGCGCGGGAGAAGGCGTCCGGGACGGCTGAGGCCCGCTTCGAGTGGGCCGACGCGCTCGAGCTGCCCTACGACGCCGAGCGCTTCGACGCGGTCACCGTCGGCTTCGGGGTGCGCAACCTCTCCGACCTCGACCGCGGCCTGCGCGAGATGACGCGGGTGCTGCGGCCCGGCGGCCGGCTCGCGATCCTCGAGATCACCCAGCCCACCCGACCGCCGCTCTCGACCTTCTTCTCGCTGTGGTTCGACCGGATCGTGCCGCTGCTGGGAGCGCTCACCCCCGAGCCCGAGGCCTACAGCTACCTGCCCGAATCGGTGCGCTCCTTCCCCTCTCCGCGCGGCCTCGCCGAGAAGATGGACGCCGCCGGCCTGACCGGGATCCGCTGGACGATCCTCGCCGGCGGCATCATCGCGGTCCACAGCGGCGTCAAGGGACCGCTCGAGGGATGAGCGCGAGGGCTCGGGCGTGAGCCGCGAGTCGGCCGTCCCGCCCCCCGTCACGGCTGTCCTCGACGCCTCCAGCCGCTGGCTGCCGACCGGGCTGGGGCGGGTCGAGCAGCTGCTGCGCGAGCAGACCGGCGGCTACGGCGAGCTGCTCGCGGCCGATGCCGGGGCGACCCTTGCCGCCGGCGGCAAGCGGCTGCGGCCGCTGCTGGTGCTGATCTGCGGCGGCGAGGGCGGGGGCGAGGACGCGATCCGCGGCGCGACCGCGATCGAGCTGATCCACATGGCCACGCTCGTCCACGACGACGTGCTCGACGCGGCGCCGCTGCGGCGCGGCGTGCCGACCGTCGCGGCGACCGCGGGACGGGCGCGGGCGGTGGCGACCGGTGACCTGCTCTTCTCGAGCGCCTTCGCGCTGCTCGCCGCGCACGATCAGGTTCGCGCGATCGAGCTGCTCTCACGCGCCTCGGTGGCGCTCGCCCAGGGCGAGCTGGCGCAGCGCCACGACGCTCACGACGCCTCGATCTCCGAGCGTCGCTACCTGGAGCGTTGCGAGCTGAAGACCGGGGCGCTCTTCGAGTGCGCCTGCCTGCTCGGCGCCGACGAGCCCGAGCTGGGCCGCTTCGGCACCGAGATCGGCCTCGCCTTCCAGCTCCTCGACGACGTGCTCGACGTCTCGGGGCCGGCCGAGCGGACCGGCAAGGCGCGCGGCACCGACCTCCTCGACGGCACCGTGACCCTGCCGCTGATCCTCGCCCGCGAGGCCGACCCCGAGCTCGCGCGGGCGGACCTGCGGAGCCTCGATGCCGAGCGCGCCGAGGCGCTCTGCGACCGGATCGCGGCGACGGGAGCGCTGGACCGGGTGAGGTCGCGCGCGCTGGAGATGGTGGCCGCCGCGAAGCGCCGGCTGGAGGCGATGTCCCTCGACGCCGAACGGCGGGAGCTGCTGGGGCTGGTCGCCGACGGCGTCGTCGAGCGCTACGCCTAGCGGAAGTCGTCGGCGCCGATCAGATCGGCCGCGAGCGCCGTCCCGAAGGCGGCGGCGACCCGCTCCATACCCTCCCGCTCGAGCGCTTCGAGTTCGCCGACGAGCGTCTCGGTGCCGTCGTCGAGCTCCTCGTCGAAGGCGTCGATCTCGCCCTCGCCGTGGACGCTGTCGCCGCTCCACTCGCAGTCCGGGCAGCGCCGCCAGAGGCGCCAGTGGCCGCGCTCCCCGGCCTGTTCCCAGCCGGTCGGCTGCACCAGGCGCGAGCCACAGGCCGGGCAGACGTGGAGGCCGGCGGCCTTGACGGTGCTTGTGCGGCTCGGGTGGCTCATCTCTTCTCCAACCCTCGAACACGCGAAGCGGCTCTGTAATCCGCAATTTTTGGCGGAGGGGCGAGAAAAACCCAATTCCGGGTAGTCGGCCCGGCGGCAATTCGGGACCGGTAGCATCCTTCGTATGCCCGGCAACATCGGCTTCGCCGAGATCGCCATCGTCCTGATCATCGCGCTGATCGTCTTCGGGCCGAAGCGCCTGCCCGAGCTGGGTCGCTCGCTCGGCCGCGGCATCCGCGAGTTCCGTGGCTCGCTCGGCGGCAATGACGACGACGACGAGGATCGCGATTCGCCGCCGCGCGAGATCGAGCCGGGCAGGGGCGAGCCGGTCGGACACAAGCGGCCCTAGGGCCACCTGAGGTCGAGCGATGCCCCGGGTCAGGCCGGTCTCTCACGAGGACCGCCTCACGGTCGTAGAGCACCTCGACGAGCTTCGTCACCGGATCATCGTCTGCCTCGCCGCGCTCGCCGTCGCCCTTGGCCTCTGTTTCTGGCAGAGCGACGTGCTGCTCGAGATCGCCACCGACCCGCTGCCCGACGGCCGCGACAAGCTGCTCACCTTCGGCGTCACCGAGCCGTTCACGACGACGCTCACCGTCTCGGCCTACGGCGCCCTGATCCTCTCGCTGCCGGTCCTCCTCTACCAGCTCTACGCGTTCGTGCTGCCCGCCTTCAGCCGGGCGGAGCGGCGCGCGGTGCTGCCGATCCTCTTGCTCGCGCCGCTGCTCTTCGCGGCTGGCGTCGCCTTCGCCTACTTCGTGGTCCTGCCGCCCGCGACCGACTTCCTGCTCGGCTTCAACGACGAGCAGTTCCAGATCGAGGTGCGGGCGCGCGACTACTACAGCTTCTTCTCGATGACGATACTCGCCGGCGGCCTGATCTTCCAGCTGCCGCTGGCGCTGATCGCGCTGACCCGGCTCGGCATCGTCAGCGTCGATCAGCTGCGCGCCAACCGCCGTTACGCCTACCTGGGGATGGCCGTCCTCGCCGCCGCCCTGCCCGGCGTGGACCCGATCTCGATGCTGATCGAGATGGTCCCCCTGCTTGCTCTGTACGAGTTGAGTATCTTGCTGGCGCGGCTCTTCGACCGACGGAGTGCCGCGGGAGGCATGGCGGAACCCTCGACGCAGGAGCGGTGAGCGACGGATGGCGGACGGCGAGCGACGAATGCTGTTTGACACGCGGGGACGGCGCAAGAACGTCATCCGCGTCGTCTACGTGATCCTCGCGGTCCTGATGGGCGGCAGCCTCTTCCTCACGGTGGGCCCCTTCAACCTGAAGCGCTTCCAGTCGCTGGCACTGGGCCCGACTCCGACGCGCTCGGATCTGGAGATCGGCAGCGTCGATTTTCAGTGGGACATCAGGGAAGGGCTGCAGCTGAAGTCCATCACGTCGTTTACCTCGGACTTAAGCCGTGGCCAGAGCCCGCAGAATTTCCCGCTTGGCCAGCTGGCCTACCCGGGTACTGCCGTGCTCATTACACCGGGACTGCCCGATCGCGCCGTTACCACAGGCACCAGTTTCAATCCGAACG
>Ga0157298_10000046_pt1 | contig 14213 bp, 23 predicted proteins | sample NitcycUS043104R2_FD_108394 | JGI IMG/M metagenome (GOLD analysis project Ga0157298, IMG submission 108394) | Soil microbial communities from Arlington Agricultural Research Station in Wisconsin, USA - Nitrogen cycling UWRJ-S043-104R-2 | ecosystem: Environmental > Terrestrial > Soil >...
CGTGGCGACAGCCATGGTACTGGCCCGCTCCCCTGACATGCCAGAAGAGCAGATCCTGCACTTCCGAGGCCGCGATCTGATCGAAGATGACCCGATCGCACTCAAGTGGGATAACTATACCTGTCAGCATATCTATGTTGCGACGGGCGCCGAGGCCAGTAGCAGCGCCGAGCGACGGCGCATCCTGGAAGTCATGGATGAGACCGAAGAGTATCAGGTCAAGGATCTCGCGCGACTCGTGGGTAAGACATCCATGCGGGCGCTCGACAATCAACTGCGGCGCCTGATCGACGATGGCCTGGTCGTTCGCACCGGGCGCGGTCGTTATGCCAAAGTGGTCAAAGCTAGTGGAGAAGGTGGAGAAGGTGGAGAAGGTGGAGAAGGTGGAGAAGGTGGAGAGTCTAGCTTCAAACTCTCCACAGAGGTTAGGGGTGTGGATTTGGGTGTGGAGAGTGTTTTAGAGCATTCTGAAGGTCTAAACAGCTCTCTCCACCTTCTCCATGGCGATTCTATATCCACGCCGATCGACGCAATTCCCAAAAATTTACACCGGACGACCCGAATGATGCTCGTCAGCCCATTGGAGCGAAATCAGAAGCTGGTCCGCGAACGTTGCGAGGAATACGGCATCGATTATGAGATCGCCCATGCATGGGCACTTGAACAGGCGCGCAAGGAACGAGAGAAGCCATGAATCAGCTGACCCTTGATCAAGAAGTTGACGCCTTCTGGGCCGAGAAGCCCCAGCGGCCCGCCGCGCCCTTGACCGCGCGGATCACCTGCCGTGTCTGCGACCGCAAAGAGGATGTTCCAATCCCCGCCGCTGGCCTGCTCTGCGTTCACTGCCGCGCCGACCTCGACGCGACCGAGCGGCACATCCGGGAGACGTTGGCCACCACAGAGCAGGCGCTGCACGACGCCTGGGCTTCCTGGGATGCTGACCTGGCGCACGCCGACCCCACCGACCAGGAACGGTACCAGAAGGTCTGTGCAGCGAAAGCAACGGGCAACGGCACAGATGCCTTCGAGGCGCGTTACCAGCGGGCATGGGAAAAAGGCGACGGTTTGAGCGCGCTGCTCAGAAGCGCTGCGCAAGCTGAGACGGCACTAAAGGCGATGGAGCACACGCAGGCATGGGCTGATGCGGCGCTGGACGAAGTGAGGGCCGCGCGAGATGCATAGACTTTTACCTCGCAAGTGGCCCTATTGGGTCCTTAGTATTTCCTGGGACGCCTATCCGTTCCGCGTGCTCTATCTGGGCTTTTGGATGGTCAGCATTGACCGATCGGGTGCCTGGTGGACACGCTGGCCACACATCAAGATGATTTGGAACGACGATGAGTAATCCCTACCTCGAGCCAATCGAAGAACACGACACTGAACCGCTGTGTGCAAGGACTGCGGGCAGGAACTGGACTATATCGAATGCGACCAGTGCGGCGGCGAAGGTTTTTTCGACGGCGAGCAGCTGATGGAGGAAGATCCGCTCTGGTACGACGTGGACGACACCGAAGACTGCGAGCAGTGCGCAGGCAAAGGCGGTTGGCACTGGTGTACGAACCGGGAATGCCCCGGGAAGGCGGAGGCCACTGATGTCACACATTGATCCTGCCCAGCTCGCCGCTGAGTACCAGGCCGGCGCCTCGCTCCGCACGCTGGCCCGACGCTATTTCTACTCGCATACGACGATCGCGGCCATCCTCGATGCCGCGGGCGTGCCGCGACGCATGAAGGGCGCGCGTCATCCGTTCCACCTCTGCCCGGTCTGCGGCTGTTCATTTCGTCCGAAGCAGCCCGATCAAGAGCGCTGTGCTGCTGATTGCCGTAAGGCCACGCATGCGGCCATGTGCCGCAAGGGGCTACACCCGCTAACCCCGGAGAACCTGACCCCGCGCTATGGGCACGCTGGCCAGCGCTGCCGGCAGTGCATGTACACCACACAGGCGCGCTGCCGCGCCAAGAAAGGAACGTGACATGGCAAGCCAACCCAAACCCGACTATAAGCTGACGATCAAACTGAGCGGTGCCAGGGCTGAACGCATCGCCGAGGCACTGGCCGCACTCAGGGAGCAGGCCGGTATCTACACGCTGACCAACGAAGCCAGCGCGACGATGGTCCTGGAGAGCTTTCGTGAGGCGCCGATCGTCGCGGTCATGGAAGAGTTCGAGCAGTGGTTGCTCGAGCACGCACCCGGCATCGACTGCGAGATGACCCCCAAGCGCCCCGGCATCCGGCCCGAGACGATCGCGATACGAGCCAGGGAGAACAAGACGACGCCGATGGACGAAGAAGGATGGGAAGAGGAAGCGGTCAGCAGTGACACGATGCCGAATTTGGTGGGGCGCTAGATGGATACCGCGCTCGCCGGCGGTACCTACCGCATCCTCCTGAGCACACTGGCGGCGCTCGTGGCCATCCAGGAGCAGTGCATCGAGCGGTCAGAGAGCGACGACGACGCTGACCGACTATTCTGGGAGATTCAGGAGATCATCCAGCGCATCACGCCAATCGTTTTACGACTACGTGCTAGGCCAGAGCTACCGCCGAATGTGGCTGCGTTTCTGGCCCAGCTATGAGGGAGAGCACGACCATGCAGAACTCGAAAATCGAATGGACCACGAACACCTTTAACATCGTTTGGGGCTGTCAGCGCGTCTCACCCGGGTGTCAGGCATGTTATGCTGAGACGCTCGCGAAGCGCTACGGCTACGATGTGTGGGGACCAGCGAAAACCACCGAACGCCGCACGATGTCAGACAACTACTGGAAACAGCCCCATCGGTGGCATAACGCCGCACTCAAGGCCCCTTACGGCAGCGAGCGCCCACGTGTGTTTTGCGGGTCGATGTGCGATGTATTCGAGGACCACCCGACGAACGAACACGAGCGCACACGGCTTTGGGAGACGATCGGCGCATGCGACGCGCTCGACTGGCTACTGCTGACGAAGCGGCCAGAAAATATCCTTGCAATGGCCCCGCCGGCATGGGCTGCCGGGTACTGGCCGGACCATGTCTGGATCGGCACGTCAGTAGAGGACCAGCAGCGCGCCAATGAGCGCATCCCGCATCTGCTGCGGGTGCCAGCGCGGGTGCGGTTCCTGAGCTGTGAGCCGCTGCTGGGTGCGCTCGATCTTAGTCACTACCTAATCGATGATTGGACGCGGATCGGCGACGATGTGCATTGGCATGAGCATCCGCCGCTCCACTGGTTGATCGTCGGCGGCGAGTCGGGCCACGGCGCCCGCCCGATGCATCCCGACTGGGCGCGAGCGCTAAGAGACCAGGCACAGGCCGCGGGTGTGGCGTTCTTTTTCAAACAGTGGGGGGAATGGCTCCCAATGGTTTGCGAGCGTGATAGCGAGCGGGTCGGGCACTTTGTCGGGGCTGATGGGCGCCGACTCTACATCGCCGGTCTGCTAGCGCACGCTCACGAAATCAGAGACGATCGCGGCATCGTCCGACTTGGCAAGAAGGCCGCTGGTCGGCTGCTTGACAGCGTAGAGTGGAACGAGGTACCCGCATGACTGCCTCCATCCTCGCTTTCGATTGTTCGTCCAAGGCGATCGGCTGGGTCGTGTACAACGGCGCGGTCCAGGCGCGCGGCGTCATCCGTCTCGACCCGAAGGCCGACATCAGCGAGCGCTGCCTAACCGCGAAAAGCGAGGTCGGCGTGCTGCTGATGCGCTACCCGCCCGATGCCGTAGCGCTGGAAAGCCCCGTCATGCGCTACGGAAGCAGCATCCCCCAAATCCGCGTCGGCGCGATGGTGCTGCTGGCCTGCGCCGAGCATAGCCTGGCCTGGTGCGAGGTGACGCCGGCCGCCGGCAAGAAGGCACTATGTCAGAATGGCGCAGCGACCAAGCGCGAGATGCTGGAGGCCGCGGCGCCTCACTTTGGGTGCGACGTGAAGGATCTCGAGTTCTTCTGTTACCGCGAGGAATGGGGCGCGTGGGCGGCGGCGTTGCAGTTCAGCGAGCACGAAGCCGATGCGCTGGGCGTGGCAATGGCGACCGTGGGCAAGGTGGAGGTTGAGGAAGCGGTATGACGGCAACCTTGAAAGCACCTTTTCCGTACTTCGGCGGCAAGTCGCGGATCGCCGATCTCGTTTGGCAGAGATTTGGCACCGTGGAAAATTACGTCGAAAGCTTCTTTGGCTCGGGCGCGGTACTGCTGGGCTGCCCCCATCCGGGCCACACCGAGACGGTCAACGATGCTGATGGGCTGCTCGCGAACTTCTGGCGAGCGCTGCAGCTGGACCCTGATGCCGTCGCGTTCTACGCCGATTGGCCGGTAAACGAGGCCGATTTGCACGCGCGCCACCGCTGGCTGGTCGACCGCCGATCGATGGTCGAGGAGTTGATGCAAGACCCCGATTGGTACGATGCCCGCGCTGCCGGCTGGTGGGTGTGGGGCATCTCGCAGTGGATCGGTACGGGCTGGTGTCCGCGCTTAGGTGCGGCATCTGAAATCGGCGGGCGTGGGCATCAGGGGGGTGTTGGTGGGGTGCATCGGCGCGGACTGACGAGGGATGGCGAACTGTGGAAAACACGGCCACACCTTGCAGGTACTGGGGCTGTGGGTAACGGTGTCTACCGCAAGATGCCCCACGCGGGCAATGCTGGGCGCGGTGTCCACCGCGCCCAGCATCTGAGCCAGCAAGTGCCGGAGCTGGGCAGCAATCGCGGAGACCCCGCGATTGCTGCCCAGGGCCTCGGTCACAAAATGCCCTTCATCGCATCGCCCTCCCCTGACCGCAAGCAGCACGGCCTGGGTATCCACGGCATCACCCATGCAGGCGAAAGCGCTCTCTACGACTACTTCCGTGCCCTGGCCGCGCGCCTGCGCCGCGTGCGTGTGACCTGTGGCGACTTCGCGCGTATCCTCGGGCCCAGTGTCACCTGGCGGCACGGCATGACCGCGGTGTTCCTCGACCCGCCCTACGCCGACGCCGAACACGCCATCAAATACAGCGGCGGCGGCAATGTCTGGGCGCGCGTCACAGCCTGGTGTGAGGCGAACGGCGACAATGCGCTGCTTCGGATCGCGCTCTGTGGGTATGAGGGTACCTGGGAAGCGCCGGCGGGCTGGACGGCTATCAAGTGGCGCACGCCGGGCGGCTATGGCTCGCAGGGCAACGGCCGCGGGCGCGAGAACGCCGCGCGAGAGGTTATCTGGTTCAGCCCAGCATGTCTTAATCCCGCCGATCTCGCGCGTGATGCGCTGACTCGACCACTGATCGTCAACGACTCGGACTGGGCAGGTACGCTGTTTGAGGAAGAATTATGACCATCGCTCCGCTCGAACTCCACCTGCCCGACGGCCCGGCCGTGCTCGTGCCCGGCAGCCTCGCGGCTGGTCAGCCACGCTACGTTCGCGACGGCATGACGCTGGACCTCGATGTAACAATCCCGCCCGAGCTCGCAGTAGCCGGCTGGATCTGGCAAGGTTCGTTCCTCCGAAAGCCCGGCGTAGTCGGCATCGCCATCTGTACCAAGACGTTTGGTGTGCCGGGCGTGTTCGACCGGGCGCGCGAGCACGAGCAGATACGCGCTGAGATGGATTCGGCTGTTCCCAAGCAGCCAGTGCGCCGCCGGCGCGGAGCGCCCGATGTGGCGACACCTGTGCAAATAGCGATGGAGCTGACGTGATGGGCAAGGCGACATTAGCCAAACAGCGCGCGATCGGCGAAATCGGCGCAGCGCGCACACAGAAGCTGGTCGACTCCGGTCTGACGATCCTGTACACAGAGGATTACGAGCGGCTCACGGCTCGCCTGACCGAGCTGGAGCGCCAGAACAAGCTGCTACGCGAGATCGCCGCCGATAGTACGCAGACGAACGTGATCGCGGCGCAGGTGCTGCAGGAGGCGATGCGGCGATGAAAACATTTCGCACCCTCTTCTCCGGCGGCGAACTTTTCGGCTGTGGCGCGCGAGCGGCTGGCTGGCAGCACCTCGACGGGTACGAGATCGACCCGAAGATTGCCGCCGTCGCATGCCTGAACGGATTCGACATGCGTGTGGCGGATGTGTGCCAGGTCGATTATGAGAGCTTGCTGCCGGTTGACCATCTCCACGCTAGTCCAAGCTGCAAACACGCCAGCCAGGCCAACGCGCATGCGGGCGAAACACAAGCGGACCTGGATGCCGCCGAGGCGATCCGGCGTGCTATTCGGGCGCACCGCGGGGCTACCTTCTCACTAGAGAACGTTTGGCCGTACCGCAATTTCGATTCGTTCGCGCGCATCCTGACAACATTGCATGCCTACGGCTTCGCGGTGGACTTTCGGCACATCAACGCCGCTGACTACGGGGTTCCGCAGGCCCGCAAGCGCCTGATCTTGCGTGCTGTCCGAGGCCGCGAGCGTGTGCCGCCGATGCACCCGACGCACCGCAAAGGCGGCGATATGTTCCACCAGCCATGGATCGGCTGGTACGCGGCGATCGCCGACCTCATCCCGACGCTGCCGGAAACCGAGCCGGCGCCTTGGCAGCTGGCGCGGCTGCCCAAAGAGTTGCGCGAGACGATGCTGTTTGCGCAGAACGACAGCCAGGACCAGCACGGCAACAGCTACGGCGCGACGGGACGCGCAGCCGACGACCCGGCGCTGACGATCGGGACGAACTCGGCGGGCTGGTGGAAGGCGTATTTGCTGGATGGCTGTCATGCGGGGCTGCGCAACATCAACGATCCAGCGACAACGGTTGTCGCTGACGACGGCAGCGGCACGGTCGGGTGCCGTGCTTTGTTGCTCGGTGACCAGTCGGCGGGCCATGGCGTCGGCGTCCAACTCGCCGACGCCTGCGCCCCATCGTTCACGGTGCGCTCGCAGGGGAGCAACGGTTTTCCGCGTGCCTACATAGTCGGTGGCGGCAATACCCAGCTTGCTCAGATTGACAGCCACGCCCGTGCTGATGGTGAGCCGATGTTTACCATCAGCGCCTCAGACGGAGCCAAAAAGAGCGCGGCGGCCTACTTGCTCGACGGCGACAATGCGCGTGCGGACAGTGGCGAGCCGATCGTCCGCACGGGCACAGAGCCAGCGATGACGCTCCGCAGCTCGCGCACGACTGTCCAGCGCGCCTACGTCGGGCGCTGGGTCAGGCTTACGGTGCAGGCGCTCTCTAGATTCCAGACCGTGCCCGATGGCTACATCGGCCTGACTGCCGAGGTGAATGGCAACGGAGTCCCATGCCTGCTGGCCCAGCGGATTATGGAGAGCCTACTATGATCCTGCTCGTCAGCGGCGCATCAGCCACGCAGAGGCGCTATCTCAGCCATCCGCACTTAGGCTGGCTCAGGACACCACGAAACCGCAACAGCATTGCAACAATCGTTGCAGCGGGCGTGCAGTGGGCATGTGACAACGATTGCTATCAACGCCTGAATCGTGTCGCCTATATCAAGATGCTCTGCCAGGTCGCCACCGCTGATATTTCGCGCCTGCTGTTCGTGACCGCGCCGGATGTGGTAACGGATGCCGCCGCGACTATCGCCCGCTTCCGGCTCTGGGCGCCTGCGCTCCACTACCACAAGTTGCCGATCGCCTTTGTCGCACAGGACGGGCAGGAGACGCTGCCCGTGCCGTGGGATCAGATCGCGTGCCTCTTCATCGGCGGCTCGACAGCATGGAAACTCGGGCCACACGCCGAGCAGCTGATTAGAGAGGCCCACGAGCGCGGCAAGTGGGTACATGTCGGCAGGATCAACACCCTCAAGCGGATGTGGTGGTTTTCGTCGCTCCCCGTCGACTCGTTCGATGGGACGTGCTTTAGTAAGTGGCCTGACAAGTTCATCCCGTGGATGCTCCGGCGGCTGGACGGCGTACAACATCGAATGGAGGATCTTCTATGCGCAACCTAGCACTCATTGGCCTCTACCTCGTGGCGATCGTCGCTGCCAATTTGCTTGTCGCGACCTTCGGCCCAGCGATCAGCGTCTTCAACGCTTTCCTGTTCATCGGCCTTGATCTGACCAGCCGCGATCAGCTGCACGAGGCTTGGCGCGGCCGTGGACTCTTTGGCAAGATGGGGATGCTGATCGCGAGCGGATCGCTCCTTTCCTACGCGCTCTTACCCGCCACTGGGCGCATTGCCGTAGCGTCGATGGCCGCCTTCGCTGTAGCGGGCACAGTCGATGCACTGACCTACCACCTGCTGCGCCGGCGCGCCTATCTGCTCAAAGTCAACGGCTCGAATGTCCTGAGCGCGGCCGTCGACAGCCTCATTTTTCCAGCGCTGGCGTTCGGGTTGCCGTTGCTCTGGCTGATTGTGCTGGGCCAGTTCGTCGCGAAAGTCGCCGGCGGCTTCGTGTGGTCGGTGCTGCTGGGCCAGCGCGGAGTATCCATCAAAAAGGAGACGAGCGATGCAAGCCTATCTTGATCGAGAAGCGAAAGAGTCGCTCTTCGCGCTCTTGGAGCGGTGCCATGCTGCCGAAGTCGCGTACCTGCTCGACCAGCTCCGCGCTGGACGGCTCGACGGACACGACGGCGAGCGGTGTCTGATCGGCCACATCGCGAGCTGCCGCGGGTCGGATTATGAGGCGTCTGGCCTGTCCTGCCTGAGCACCTGGCCAATCGAGCGGTGGTTGTGGACGGTGAAGCCAGGCGATATGCCGCAGAACCACGCACAGGCGCGGATGCTCGAAGGATGGTATTGGAGTGGCTGGGGGCGCATACGCTGGAGACGACGGTGCTCCTGGAGCTCGAGCTATGACCTGTATCGATTGCAACAAGCGCCCTGCCCGGGCACGCCAGCGTTGTAGCAGCTGCTATCACAAAGCCATCAGGCGCGGCATAATCGAGGCACGGAGCCAGATCCAGAGAGGGGCAAAGCGGTGCAGTGTACAGGGGTGTATCTCCAGCCCTCCGTACCGGCGCGGGCTCTGCGACATGCACTACATGCGCTGGAAGCGCTACGGGAGCGCCGACGAGCGCTGGCCGGCGCGGTGTGTCACCGCAGGCTGCGAACGCGGCACCCCGCTCCGACGCGGCATGTGCAACTTGCATTATCAGCGGTGGGCGCGGGAACAGAAGAAGATCGGGGTATAATCTATGACGAATCCAGATGGCATTACACTCAGAGAAGCTGCCGAACGCCTGAGCCTGAAAGACACCCGCACGGTCGTGAAATATGGGCGTGAGGGCCGCGTCCGCATTTCCGGCACCGGCGTGGGGCAGCGCGTTGACCCCCGGTCGATCGTTGAGTATATGCGAGGAGAGTCGTCATGGCACAAAAGAAACACCCCCGTCGCAAACCAGGAACCGGCACCATCCGCCACAAGAAGGCCCGCGCGTTCCCATGGGAGGCCGCTTTCCCCATCGGACACAACCAGCACCGCTACGACGCCTTTGCTACGTGGGAGGAAGCTACAACGCATCTAGACCAGTTGACTAAAGAGCGTGATAGCGCAGAGATGCCGCGCAACGTCACCGGCGGCTCGCAACGCACCGATGTGTTTCTCACGACTTGGCTGAACATCAAGCATCCACATGTCAAGGAAAAGACATGGCTCGGCTACCAATATCTTTGTGCGCTTGCGGTCGCCGAGATCGGCACCCAACGCATTGATGAGGTATCGCGCGAGTGTGCTGATTCGCTCCTGGCCTACTTTCATCGACGCGGCTTCAAGAACGTGAGCCAGATGCGGGCCGTACTACGGCAAGCCTTCCAGTACGCACTCGACGAGGGCTACATCAAGCGTAACCCCTTTCAGCGCGCAAAAGCCCCGCCGGTCGAGCGACGCAAGGGGATCGCGCTCAGTGCTGCCCAGCTTGCGCGACTCTATGCGGTTATGTGCGAGCTTCCGCTTTTCGGGCTGTTCCAGCTCTATAGCCGCGTTGGGTTACGCCGCGGCGAAGGGCTTGCGCTTCTCTGGTCCAGCGTTGATCTTGAAGCAGGCACGATCCGCATCACGCGGCACTACGTCGAGGTGGGAAGCCGCAACGAATATTCAACCCCCAAATCGAAGCGCAGTACGCGCGAAATCCCAATCCCGCTCGATCTGGTCGATCTCCTGAAAGCACACAGAGCCTGGCAGCGCCGCTATGCCGCCGGCCGTGCTGATTGGGAAGAGCACGGTTTGGTATTCCCGAGCGAGCGCGGCACACCGATCGGGCCGCGCAATCTTGTTCGTACCTTCAAGGCGCTGTTGCACCGTGCCGGTTTGCCTGAAGAAATCCGCATCCATGATTTGCGCCACACCGCCGAGTATCGGCTTGAAACCGCCGGTGTACCTGAGTCGGCGCGTATGGCGTTGCTCGGTCACAGCACGCCAGGTATGGCGCGCCACTACGCCAATCACGCCGATATGGAAGCCATGCGAATCGCCGTCGCGATGACGGCTTGACATGGACCAAGGTAAGTAGTAAAATTACGCCTATGAGCGAGACGCGAACGATCAAGATATGGCGCGATACCTATCTCAAGCTCAAGCGCCTCGCAGCGCAGAAGCCAGAGAAGATCGTTGAACTGGTCGATCGCCTGGTGGATGAGGAACTCGCGCGGAAGGATAGCGGTGTGGAGCCGATGGTCGGACTCGAACCGACAACCTAGTGTTTACAAAACACTTGCTCTGCCAATTGAGCTACATCGGCCCGTAAGCGTGGCAACGGACGTGGCAAACGACGGATAAACATACGATATACAGCTTCTGAATGCCTCTTCTTTCCCCTCCTCACTGCTGTTTACAAAACAGCAGTGAGTGGCCGGAATAGAAGCCATCCAAGGCATTCAGAAGCCTAACCCACCCACATTTACTGGCATCTTTTTGCATCTTTGTTTGTCTACGAACGTGGCAAGGAACGTGGCAGATGACCGATAGAATCAAGTGGTCTGAGATTTATAACACTACGAAGAAGAATGCAGCCAAGCGCGGGCGTCCTTTCTCGCTCACACCTACACAGTTCAATCAGCTTGTGGAGCGAGCGAACAGCTGCTGTATGATGACCGGCATCCCCTTCGAGACAAAATGGTACGACGGCTGCCGCCGTCCTTTTATGCCGAGTATCGATCGCATCGATTCGTCGAAAGGATATACCGAAGGCAATGTGCGGCTAGTTTGTGTGCTGGTCAATCTTGCTATGAACGAGTGGGGGATTGAGCCGCTGTTACGAGTTGCGCGAAACCTTGTAGCTCGTGAGGAAGAGGTTAGAGAGCAGGCGCGTTCACCTGAGCACTGGCATGCGGCGGGGCGTTTCACGGTGAAAGAATACCTTGTCGAGCGGGGCATATCTACGCCAGCGCTCATTACCAAGATCACCCGCATAGCACAGCGCATCTGTGATAACGATGGGATCGAGTGGGGGTATGTGCCTTGTCCGGTTGGTGCTCCCCGTAGTGACGGGTCATATAGTTATCAGTCGTTTGCGGCATTTCCTGCCGCTGTACTTGAACGAGCCGTTAGCATTCAGGAAGGCAGGCAATAGAGAGGCAGGACGAGGGGCACGACCGTCGGTTTAAAAGACCTGAGCCTATCCTAATCCCTGGTAATCCTCTCTCCTGAAATCCCTTCCTGATGCCAGATAACGAGCTCCGATAGTCGTCTGTGGTCGTCCGTCTGTGTCCCTGATAAGGACACAGATCAGGACACGGAGGTATATTATGATCAAAGGCCGACAACCACCTGAGAAACAAGTTGACCACGCAGCGGCATTTCGTGACCGCCTTGGGGCCGCCGCAGCCGCGGCATTCAATCCTGGTGTGAAGTGGGAAACCTACGCTGAAGTGCAGCGCGAGCAGTATCGCGCGGTCGGTCAGGCTGTGCTCGACGCGATAACCATCCAGCGCCGCGGCTTTCGTGGCCATTTCGAGGCTGGCAGCGGCTACAGCTCCCAGCGGAATGAGCCGTATGTCGAGATCGCTGTTGATCTCTCGCCTGCACAGTTCAGCCCGGCCAAGGCACGTGAGATCGGGCTGCTTCTGCTGGAGTGTGCCGAGGCCGCCGAGAGCGACGCGCTGATCATGGCGTTCGCCGGGACGATGGATCTCGATCGGGTGCGCGCCGCGCAGTTGCTGGATCTGTTTCGCCAGCAGCGTGAGAGCCGACGCGGCGGAAGGGTGGATGCAGCATAATGGCTGACATCTGCGTCGTTTGCGGCTTCCCTGCCGAGCAGCACGCGGTCGAACTGCGCTGCGGCATCGCACACACGGTGGTGCGTGGCGTCGATGGCAAGCTGCTCCATCGCTGCTCAGAAGTTGCCGCCGATCGCGAGTACACCCGCGGTGAACTGGCTAGGATGCAGACGATCATTCGTTCGCTCCGCAACCGCGCTGGCCGGGCACGGAAGCGCGGCAACAGCATGCCGACTGTGGCGCTCGCGGATTATGCGTCCAAGGTGGAAGCCGATCGCAACCGAATCCTGGCCTATTTCGAGCAGTGGTATCCGTGGACGGAGAGATAACGATGGTAATTGGATTTGATTGGGACGGTACGCTGGTCGAGTCCTGGACCGCGACGCCGCCGCCTGGCGTGCGTGAGCGGCTGGTCGAGCTACCTCAGGGCACGCATACGTTCATCGCCACAAACCAGGCCGGGCCAGTGTGGCGCGAGAAAGGACTTGATCTATGACTCTAACTATCCCCACCCACCGCGATCCTGTGGCCCGCGCTGCGCTGGTCGCGTGCGCACTCGCGCTGGCTTGGCTGGCTATCACCAGCGCGCTGCCACAGGCCAGTGCCAAAGAGCAGCCGACAGTCGTGATTGTCGTGGCGACGCCAACCCTCGCGCCAGCGCTTCCGACCGAGGCGCCCGTCGTGGTTGCTCCAGTGCTCGCCGCCCCGACCGCCATCCCGCCGACGCCGCGCCCTCTACCGACCGAGGCGCCGCCGGTCATTGTTGTGGCGCCGGCGCCAGTTCAGGAGCAGCCAGCGGTCGGTGAGCGGGCGAGCGACAAGGCGGGGCCAGGCGAGCACAAGGCGCCGCCGGTGGTGCGGCATTGAGGAGAGGACATGAGAAAAGCGCTTGAGATTACGAAGCGAGTCATGTACTCAGAGGATCAGACACAGGCCGGTAGTGCCGCACTGCGCGAGACACTAGCCGAACTATCCGAGTATCTGTTTTGGCATATGCAGGCGAAGAAACCAATCGAGTTGCGCTATCAAGACCACAGAATTGAGCAAGACGGCGTACTCGGCGTTGAATGTGTAGTGAAGATTTATACACCAGACGGGTTATAGTTATGACGCCCGCCATCCCCTCCACAACCATCGCGAGCCTGCTCCTGGTCGTTGTCGCGGCCAGCGCTGCACGCCGGCGCGATGCGACGTTCCTGCTCGATGCGGCATTCGTGGCGCTGTACGCGCGCTATCCGATGCCGGCGACGCTCGGGCTGATCGTCGTGCAGGCAGGCGTGCGCCGTGTGCCGACGCTGGCGCGTGAGGTCGCGGTGCTGCTGCGAGTGAGCGAGCCCGCCGGCTGGACGCTGCACGCGCTGCTGTTCGTGCTGCCGGGCCTGCGGGCGTACGCGGCGGCGCAGCCGGGGCCGGCGACGGGTGCGACGACAGCGCTTGACCCGATCGATCTGCCGCCGCTCACATCGCGCGAGTGGCTGGCCTGGACGAACGACGACGAGTCGGCGCCGCACCTGGGCGTTATCGGGCCGACGCGCTCGGGTAAGACGACGCTGGTGCTGGCCGCGCTCAGTCGTCGCAAGGGCGACCTGGTGATTGCAACGCCTAAAAGCAAAGAGACCGATGGCTGGGGCGGCTTCCCTGCGGTGCGGATGCACTACGCCGATGGCACTGCCGATTTCAGCCCGCTGGCCGATGTGGTGCGCCAGGTGCATCGGGAGATGCTCCGGCGCAACGCCGAGCAAACGATCGGTCAGGAACAGCCACTGACACTGGTGCTCGATGAGTTCACCACGCTGGCGGCCGAGCAACCCACGATCCGCTCGCTCGTTTTACAGCTGTGGACGATGGGCGCCAGCGCGAAGATCCGCGTCGTCGTGGTTGCGCCAGAAGTCAACGTCAGGGCCTGGGGCATCGAAGGTCGCGGTGACGTGCGCGAGAACCTGATCTTTGCCAGAGTCGCGCCAGACCGCTCTGCGCAGATGTTTCGCATCGACGGACAGGGCAAGCCGATCGCACCACGCCGAATTGATACCCGAACCGTGAAACAGCTCGCAGACCAGGCGGTGCTGAGTTTTCGGGCGTGGCCGCGTCTGTCTGTCTGGACGCCCGGCGGTGGGGGATCAATTCCAAAGACGGCGGC
>Ga0157298_10000054_pt1 | contig 13028 bp, 29 predicted proteins | sample NitcycUS043104R2_FD_108394 | JGI IMG/M metagenome (GOLD analysis project Ga0157298, IMG submission 108394) | Soil microbial communities from Arlington Agricultural Research Station in Wisconsin, USA - Nitrogen cycling UWRJ-S043-104R-2 | ecosystem: Environmental > Terrestrial > Soil >...
GCTTCTCGATGTCGAAGCGCGAGGCGATCTCAGCCAGCCACGACATGAGCATGTTGCTCAGACGCTGAGCGTCCTTGGCCAGGCGCACGTGACCCATGCAGCGCTCGACGCCGTCGACGACCCAGCGCTTGGCGTAGAACGGGATCACCGGGATCTCGGTGCCTGGCACGTAGCCGCAGTCCTCGAGCACCTTGCCGCCGCTCAGGATGTACTTGTGCACCTTGCGGCGCTTGACGCGCTTCTCGCGCACCAGGCGGAAGCCGGTGGCGGCCAGCTGTTCAAGCAGCTTCTCGTCGTTGTCGACCTGCGATTGCGTGACGCGCATGTCCTCGGCGTCTTCGTCCAGGCCGCGGAAGTAGCGCACGACCTCGGACTTCTCCTCGATCTTGTACAGCTCGCAGACCCACACGATGTCCGGTGTACACCAGTCGAATTCGGACTGCGTGATCATCTTCGGCCAGCTGCTGGGATCGTCCTCCCACTCTTCCTTGTATGCGGCCAGCGTGTACGGCGTCAGCACGTAGGCGCGCTTGGCGTCGGCCTTGTCCTGGCGCTGGGCATCGAGGTTGAAGAACACGCAGCTATCGGCGTCGAAGATCGGCTCCATGCGGATGCGCTGGCACTCGTTCTCGTCGTCGTACTCGTCTTCATAGACTGCGCGCAGGCGGCATGCGCCGAAGCCGCCGCCGACCCCCTCCTCGAAGGCGTTGTCGTAGGCCTCGTTCGCGGTGCAGGACTGCTCGTCAGCGCGGTACAGGCCGTCGCACGTGTCGGCGAGCTCGTCGTCCTTCGCGCCGTCTTTCGGCTGGAAGTCGACGGTGATTCTGTTATTTCTGTATTCGTTGATGATCCGGATGACGGCCAAGTGCACGCGGTTGAACTCGAACCGCGGCTTGTTCTCGAACTGCTCGGACAGCGGCCCCTCCCACTGCGCCCCCGTGATGGAGTAGAACCGGCGGTCCTGCAAGCACTGCAGCCGCTCGGAACGCATCGACACCTGGATCTCGTCGAATTCGCGAATCGCGTCTTCGTGAACCTTGTTCAGTCGCTCGCTGTTGCTGATCGTCATGCTTCAACTCCCCACGGTTTCACGTGGAACGGGAGCTGCTGGACGCTCGAATGCTCAGCGGTGGCGCGAGTTTAGCGCCGGGAGAAGGGGCTGACCATCGGCACCGGTTCCGGCCGCTGGATGACCGGCTTGGCCCTCTGAGCGCGCCTTGCTCCCTCGCAAGCGTAGCGCAGAGCGTCGATGACGTTGTTCTTCTTGTCCTCAAGGATCGGCAGCACCTTCCCGGTGAGCGGGTCCGTCTTGAACTTGTAGGACGTGAGCTCGTCGATCGCGTTCACGCAGGCCGGGCTGACCACGATGTCGAAGCCCTGCAGGAACTTCACGCCCTCCTCGATGGAGCCGGCGCCCTTGATGGCGGCGGCCATCTTCGGGAAGCCGTGCCGCCGCATGTGGCTGATCGTCTCTGGCCGGGCGCTGTCCGCCACGATCGGCCAGGAGCGCGAGTCAGGAACGGTGTCGAACAGCGCAGGCGTCTTGTCGATGTCGCAGCCGATCTCGTAGGCCTCGAAGTCGATGAACAGGTGCCGCCCGTGGTCGTCCGCGATGGCAATGCCGTTCTCCCAGCGGCCGATGAAGCAGCGGATCAGCACCGTCGGGTCGACCGAGAAACCCCAGTCAGCGCCGAAGCGCAACGTGGCGTTGCTGGGCGTCTCGAACTCCTCGACCTGCCACCGGCGGAACACCCGAGCCTCGCTGTGCTGCTCGTAGCCGCCCATCCAGACGTGCTCGTATTTGTCCTTGTCGTGCTGGCGGTCGAAATCGACCTTGGGGCGCAGAACTTTCGGGAACCATGGGTTGTCGCGATAGTTCGCGGACACCACGATGGCGCCTGGCGGGAGGTGCGAGCCGCGGAGCAGCTTCTCGACCGGGTCCGTGGGGAAGCGCGGGTTCCATGCGAACCAGAGCTGGCTGCCGTCAGCGCGGATCGTCGGGTCCAGCAGGTCAATCGAGCGTTGGCTGAGCGTCTGTGCCTCCTCGACGTACGCGCGCTTGAACCCCTCGAGCGACTTGATCGAGTCGGCCGTCTGGTTCTGCATGCCCTCGAAGATCGTGATGCCGCCGCGCGAGGATGTGATGATCTTGTCCTGGACCGTGAAGTACGCGCCGGCGTTGTGCGCGGCGATCTTGGCCTCGATGGTGCGCTTGACCGAGAACCGCAGCGACTTCTGCACTTCGCGGATGCAGACGCTATCGATCTTCATGCGCAGGTTCTCTTCGACCAGCAGCTCGGCGAAGAAGTGGGACTTCGCGCTGGCCCGGCCGCCATGAGCGCCCAAGTAGCGAGGCGGCAACCCGTCCGGGGCCTTGTCCGCCAGCAGCGGCAGGAAGCAGCGAGCCGTCGGGATGTCGAGAGCGCTCACGGCTTCTTCGGGTCGACCACGGTGCGGCGGATCTCGGTGAACTCGACCGGGCCGCCGTCTTTCCCAACAAGTTCCTGCGTGACGCGGTCGCCGTACTCGCGCGGGTGCCACTTGGCCAGCAGCTTCAGCCGCGTCTCGATCTGCAGCTTTCGGTGCCCGAGCATGTCGCCGCGCTTCTCGCTGACCCCCTTCTCATCGGTGGTGATCTCGACGCCCTCCATCGGCGTATCGGCGATCTCAAGCGCTTCTTCCGCGATCGCGCGAGCACCGAGCCGGCGAGCCTCTTCCATCGCCTTCGCGAACTCGGGCACGTCGTTGATCCAGTTGTAGACCGTGCGCCAGCTCGGCATGCCTTCCATGCGGCAGATCGGCTTGAGCGGCTTGCCCTCGCAGATCAACTCGCAGATTCGGTCGGCGATGGCTTGGTCGAAGGCCATGGTCAGTCCTATCGTTCAGCGCAGCAGCCAAGCGCAAAAGCCGAGGCAGATGATGCTGCAGGCGCCACCGATGACTGCAATCGACAGCAACACAAGCAGCGGTTGCGAATATGGCGTCGTGGCGCCACCGAAGAGGACTGCTCCGATGCCAGCACCAGCGCCGAAGATAACGAGAAGGCAAGCAACGAGGCCGCCAAGCGATAGGATGAGAAGCAGCGCTCGCATCATGGTCACACCTTCGGGAATGCCGCGCGGATGGCGGCGGCAGCGAGTTCCTCGCCGTTGTCACGAGCGAAGGGCACTTCGACGTTCTCCGCAATCTTGGCGCACTCCTCGGCCACCAGGGCGGCAAACTGCTGCAAGCGCAACCCGATGCGCTCGCCTGCCTCGGTCATGATCTGGCCACCAACGATCGAGAAGTCGGCTTCGCTTGCCAGGCGCTGGATCAGCTCTCGGTCCATGCTCAATCCTCCAGCGTCAGCGTGTCGATGCCGTTGCCGCAGTTGATGTCGATCGCACAAGCGACTTCGACGGCGCGTCGTGCATCGTGCCCAAGGAACATCGCAGCGAGCGCGTAATCGCGGCCGGCGCCGATCGCATAGTACGGCTGCTGGTTGTACTGCGGGAATGGCGTCTTGTCGTAGATCAGGATGCGGCGATCAAGCGTGATGAGGACGCCGCTGGCGCGCTGCTCGGTGAGTTGCGCGGGCGGGTACTTGTCGCGCTGCATTCCCTCGCGGAACCATTCAAGCAGTGCCATCGCGTGATCGCCATCGCCAGAGAACCCGATGATGCCGGCGGGCACGCGGTAGATCTTCGTGACCATGCTGGCATACCCGACCCATGTGGATGCCTTGTCCGCCGCCAGAGTCTTCCCGTCCCATGCGATCACAGTCATGCGAGCCTTCCTCAGCGCGATGCGCCGAATGTTGCGTAGGGGTTGAAGATCCTCACACCTTCAGGCGGCTCAGGAGCGCCTGCATCGCGAAGCAGTGATTCGCCAGCTCGCGTTCCATGGCTGCAATGCGATTTCCGAGCGGCGATTGAATGATCTCCGCTGGACCGCCGGTCGTCGCCTCGCCAACCGGGGCAGCAGCAGAGATTACATGTTCAAGTCGCTGCTCAAGCTGCCGATCGAGTTCGCGGGTGTGTGCGATCGTCTGGTCAAGTGCGTTGATCAGGCGCATGACCTCGGTGGGAGGTGATTCTGTAGCTGCGCCCTTGATCGCCTGTTGCATGTTCAGGTTGCCAAGTTGGCGCCCCGCTTGATTGCTGCCGTAGTTCATGGTGTCGTTCCCCTCGTTGCGCCGGACATCTCAGCCGCCGGCTTGCTGATTCAGTTGCTCCTGCTCATGGCATCGGATTGTGCCGCAGCCGGCCGTCCAGCCAGCAAAACCGGCACGTCCTCCACCCGCATGACCACGTGCACGGGCCAAACGGCGTGGAACTCCAGCTGATCTTTGGTCAATGTGCGCTGGCTCGGCGGTTTCTTGCCATCCTTCACCTCGACCAGCCACAACTTACCCGTCGATCGCTGATGCACCAGCAGGTCAGGCACGCCACAGCCTACCGCAGCCAGGCTCTGCACGTCGCATCCGCATGCACGGAAGCAGCCGACTATCTCGGCGTGGTTGGCGTCTACTCTGGCGGCTCGGCGGGTCATGGCATTGAAGCCGGCTCGTTCACCAGCATCCATGCGACCGGGTAATCCTCATCCATTCGACGGACCAATCCATCCCTTTCAAGCGCCCTGAGTTCTCGACGGATGGCTGCACGGTGCTGGTCGATCGTTTCCGCTCCGGGCTGGCGACCGATCAAGTTATGTATGTCACCGACACATGAACCCCATTTCGACGAAAGGGTGCTGAGGATGCATTCGCGGAATGTTCTCACGGCAGCCACCCCGCCCGAGCAGCAGCGTGCACCACCAGCACGCCGAACATGATCGCGCAGACGATCGCCAGCGACACCGTGAGCCCGTTCCACGCCGACTGCACGGTCTGCAGGTGCTCTTCGGCGGTGAAGGGTGGTGGCAGGGGCTCTTGGCGCTCATGCATCGCTGCAGAACACGCCCGGCCCTGATTGCACTCGCCCGTGCATGGCGGGCAGGTTCGGGTGTCGGTCATTGGCCTTCTCCTTCGCTCGGAATGCGCGCAGGCGCGCGCGGGATGGGTGCAGGGGTCATTGCAGTGGCTCCAACTTGCACGGGAACTTCGGCCCGTTCTTGCGGATGAACGCGGCGGTTCCTTCAAGGCGTTGCGCCGCGATCTCTCTGCCCTCATTGGCCGCCATGTACACGCCGACCACGCTGGCCAGCTTCATCAGCGCATTGCCGAGGTCGTCGTGGCTCTGCATGTGGCAGGCGTTGAGGTATTCGCCCAGCGCCTTCTTCGCCAACTCTTCAGCCTCGTCGGGCGTTGCTGCTCGCTTCTCGCTCATTCCGCACCCCCTTCCTTCGCCAGCACCCAAGCAATCGGCAGCTCGCCGTCCAGCCGCTTCACGAGTCCGTGCTTCTCCAGGCGCTTGAGAGAGTTCAGGACCAGCGCGGACTGACTGGCTCGGCTGACACCGCCTGCGACGTGGCCGCATCGTTCCGCGATTCTGCGCGTGTCAGTTCCCCACTTGGGACAGAGGATGGCGAGGATCTTCTCCTCGTAGGGCGTGACGTGGATGGTCATTCGTCGCCCCCTGCCGGATCAGCCGGCGTTGCAATGCGGATCACGCGCTGTTGCTTGGTCACCTGAACGTCGGCCAGATCGCTCCTGCCGTCTTGCCCGGGGATGCACAGGCGTTCGCTGGGTTGGCCGCGGAACTCGGCGTGGTAGTGCTGGCAGTGGTCGCGCAGAACACACCAGCCGCCCATGCAGGCGAGAACCATCGCGCTCATTGTTGCTTTCCTTGCAACAATCTCCGGACCGCCAACATCTTGGCCCGCGCTTCTTCGGACGGTGCTGAGACTTGCTGTGCTGCTCGCTCCTCCAGGTAGCGCGCGGTTGCGTCGACCTCGCGGTTCAGCGATGGCGCATCGAACTCAGGTATCTCGGCCCCGTCCCACCTCTGTTGGTTCAGATACACCAGCGGCGCCGGGATGTAAGCGCCACCGTCCTTCAGCCAGTCAGCCGTGGTCTTGAGCCACTCGACGTGCTTGATGATCTGTTCGGCCTGCGTGAAGTGGTACCGCTTGTTCCAGACCGCGAGGCAGGCTGCTTTTCCTCCCTTGCGACTGTAGCGGCCACCGTTGCGAGGCCATGCGTTCCAGAAGCGTTCGAAGGCTGGCGCGGAGCCGCCCATGGCTGATGCTTTCATGTGTCTCCTTGGAGAGTTCCACGCAAACCCACCCCTACCCACAGGGTGAGCAGAAGCAGGAGGTTCCACTGTGCAGTGCCAGACCTTGCGGCTTTTAACCGACCCCGGCCGTCTGGATCAAACCAAGCCCGCCCAGCTTTCGGGAGTTGCACCCGCTGAGCGATCCCCCATCTCGGGTAGGAGGAGTCCGGTTGTTTCTGAGAGGCGGCCCATGCAGGCCCACTCCTGACGCGTCTCTTGCGGTCGAGGAGCTGGGGTGCAGGCAAAGAAAAAGGCCTTTGGTTCCAGCTCCACTCACCGCCATGAGTCTCCCACTGAAGGGCTTGAAGCTGAAGCCAAAGGCCTCTGGATTCCTTCATCATGGCGGTGATGACGGTGCGGATCATAGCTGCTGTTCCTCGACCTTACAAGCCCGTCGCGCCGCACACCTCTGCAGCGCCGCCACCTTCCGCTCATACCGCGTCGGCTGGTGGACGTACTTGGGCCTGGGCAGCTCGAGCCAGACCAGCGGGTGCATGTCGGCCTTGAGGTTGTTGCAGCGGCGGCAGGACAGGCGCAGGTTGTCGAGCTCGCTGCTGCCACCGAGCGCGACGGGCATCCAGTGGTCCAGCGTCGCGCCAAGCGCGCTGGTGTCCCCGTAGCGCTTCAACGGCACGTCGCAGTAGCAGCAGACCGCGTTACCGCACTGCGGCCAGAGCTGGCGGACCTTGGCGCGGCGGGTGCGGGCGTCCATCGTCAGCCTTTCAGGATCTCGCGGACGGTGACGTTCTTCCAGCCTGCTTTGCGGGCCATCTCGGCGCACTGATCGGCTGATCTGGCGAGCGTGTAGGGCTTCGGCGCCACGCGCTTCGGCTTGCTCTCTCGCATGTAGGCGTCCTCATCCCATGCGCCCAGCTTCTTCTCGCCTTTGACGAGTGCGCGATCCTTCTGGCCCTCCAGTTCGATCTCGTGCTTGCGCTTGGCCTCGGCGAGGTGCTCGATGCTGAAGCCGGCGACCTCGAAGCCCATGCTGACGGTCGCGCCGTCCTTCGTGTCGAGCGTCTTCAGTGCGGTCGACGCCTTGGGCTTCGGCTTGTGCTTCTGAGCGATCTGGTCAGGGCAGACCGTCTCTCCTTTGTGGTTGACGTAGGTGACGCTCATTTGACTTGCTCCTGATGCTCGACGGGCGACCCCACCTCCCGCCCGCTCTTGCGCTGAGCGATGGCGTTGACTTCGTCGGCGCCGCCTGTGTCGCGGATGGGCCGGAGGAACTTGTCCGCCAGCCCGTCGACCTTGAGGCGTTCGCCCTCCGTCGCGCGAACGCCTCCCGGAGTCGAAAACGGTCCGCGAGCGACGAATTCGAGCTGTGGCTCAACCTTCCACCCGAGAACCGACCCACAGGGCTCCTGGTCGCCGACGATGACGATCTGCCCGTTGAGCGGATCGAGTTGCCACGGCAACCCCTTGACCTGCGCGACATCGCCTTTCTTTACGTTGCTCATTGCGCCTCCTTCGGCTGATAGTCGATCGTCTCGTCCATGGCTGCGACAGCGGTTTTCCAGGAACAGACGCAAGCCGGCTCATACGTCTGCGGCGCCACGACAGCGGCGACCGGTTGCGACGCCTGGCACAGCTGCTGGGCGTACTGGTGGGCGGTGATCATTTCAGCACCCCCTCTCGATAGATCCGCTTGACCCAATTCTCCAAGCGCTTCAGGTCGATGACAACCGGTGCGCCTGGCGGATTCTTGGCTGGGCAGATGTAGAGCTGCCCGTTCTTCACTTCGATCCGAACCGAGCCGGCGACGATGGATTGAGGTGGTGTTTGCATGCCGAAATCTTGATGGATATCGACTCGGAAGGCCATTTGTCTTTTGCTATCGCATGTGTCTGACGCAATAGCTAAAAGCAAATGGTCAGCAACGCATGGCATGGCTAAAGTTCAGGCATCGAATCAAGCAACGCAACGGAGCACGCCATGAACAACCAACAGATCCGCGCGGCCCTGAAGACCAACTTCCCTGGCCGAGTCTTCAAGATCACGAAGACCGGCGAGATTCACGAACTGCGCACACTGCAGGCGCTTCGCACTCGTCACTGGTTCCTGTTCGCTTATACAAACAGCCCTGAACTTCCGCTGATGCTTGCCGCCTGAACCCCCGTGGCTCCAGCCCCTCCTAACCACCCATACCTGTACGGAGATTGAAAATGAGCAACATCTTCAACCGCATGTATGCGCTGTATGTTCGGCGCCAGCTTTCCGGATCGCATGCGCAGTTCAGCATGGTCTATCGGCACTACCACCGCTTGGCTTCGATGTACGGCGCCGAGAACGTCTTCAGCATTGCACGCTGATCGCCCGCGCCACCTCCTGACCTCACCCCATCAACTGAAAGAGAACGTCATGAGCAACACCTTCGACGCGATTCGCCAAGCGCTGAGCGAGGCGCGAGACATCCAGAAGGCAGCGGACACCAATGCCAGCCAGATGGCGGCCATGATCACTGGCCGTCTGCGTCACGTGCCACCGTGGATCTTGAAGGATCTCAAGCGCGAGCTGCGCGACTTCAACCTGCAGACCGGGTACTGGAAGGAATTGAAGTGAGCCTCTACCACCTCACCGGCATCGATCGCAAGGGCCGCCTTGTGATTGCAGATGTCGACGCGCCCAACCAGCAAGAAGCGCTTGCTCAGGTCTTCGCAGAGCACGACGTGCCGAGCCTGACCTGCAGCAAGGGGCATGTCGTCACGCAGGACTGCTGCAGCATGAAGGCTCTGGCGGATGTGGCTGACTCTGGCTTCGGAGGTCTGTGATGAGCAACGCGGGAAATATCAGTGGAGCGCAACTCGATACGCTCGTGGCGCTTGTTGAACGCGGTCCGCTGTGGGACGGCGACGTGCCGAGCAAGGCTGGTCGCGATGACCTTATCAAGGCCGGGCTTGCAGTTCGGGTGATCGTTCTCGGCGAAGACGGGCATACAGCCGCCACATACCTCGGGCGAAATGCATATAAGGAAACGTTCGGCAACGAAGACACGATCTCCGAAGCGAAAGCTGTTCGAATCGCTAGAAAGGTCATTGTAGGGGCAAAACACCATGGCTGAGCAGCACACGCCGGGGACTTGGAGCGTCAGCGAACTCGACGCGACTGGCGAGCCATCCGAGTTCTACATTTTCATCGAGCCGGGCGTTGCCGTCATCGAGCGCAAGGTCAGCGGTAGCGACCAGTGCGACATGCCTGATGCGCACCTGCTTTCGGCGGCAAAGGAGTTGCTCGCAGAGCTTCAGCACGCCGTGCGCTTCTTCGACCAACTCACGCCGAACGATGTGGCGCGCTACCGCACCGCCATCGCGAAAGCAACCGGAGAGCAATCATGATGGGCCGCATACTCGCTTTCATCGTCCTGTGCGTGTTCGCTGCGGTGCTTGGCACTTGTGCGCGGGCCGAGCCGCTGACGGTCGGGCTGCATGCTCACTCGCTGCACGTGCCGGCGAAAGACACCGACAACAATTCGAACTGGGGCCTGTACGGTCGCACCGCTGACGGCCTGACGTTCGGCGGGTACCGCAACACTCTGCGTCGCAACAGCTTCTACCTCGGCCAGACGTTCGAGCACAGCGGCTTCGGCCTGACGCTCGGCGCGATCACCGGCTACAAGATCAAGAGCGGCGAGGGCTGGTCGCGCAACTACCTGGCGCCGCTCGCTGCCGTCTCCTACGCGCCGCCGATCCAGATCCTCGGCGCAACACCGCGCGCAACGCTCGTGCCTGGCCATCTGGTCAAGGCGCGGACGGTGCTGCACATGTCCCTTGAACACAGCTTCTGAACGGAGAACACCATGACACGCGACCACCTCCTCGGCTGGCACCACCACGCCCAGCTCATCGCCGACAGCATGCCGGCTCCCTTGAAGCCCTGCCCGGTGCGGCTCGTGCCGGTGACCGAGTGCGTCGGCGTGGCGGATGTCGACCCCGTGAAAGCGGCCGGCCTGAAGAAGCGCACCAAGGAAGCCGAACAGGCCGCATTCGAGGTGTGGCTTGCTCGGGTGCGCCCCTCCGGCGATGTCGAGTCGGTGCAGCAACAGTGGGAGGACAGCTCCGACTACGACGATTTCCTGGAGGCGCAAGAGAAGCCCGCTGCCGCACCGGCCGCCGCGCTGGGCGACGGGTGGGTCAAGTGGAGCGGCGGGGAGCCGCCTGCGGGCCACGATCGCGCGACGGTTCGGTTCTCAGATGGCGTCACGCACCCTGGTCCGTTCAGGTGGGTTGAAGCATGCTGGCGCCACACGGATGGCGTCTTCTCTGGCGGCGAGAAGATGTTCATCGTCGCCTACCGCCTCCTTCCCCAGGAGGCCGCATGAACACGATCCTCTTCACCAACCCGGGCGAGATCGACCCGCGGTCCATCTCCTCCTTCGGCGTCAGCGTCAAGGAGTCGGAGAACCCGATCGGCTTCTTCGGCACCGGCCTGAAGTACGCCATCGCCGTGCTGCTGCGCACCGGTCACCGCGTGACGATCATGTCGGGCCTGAGCGTGATCCGCTTCGACCTGGACACGCAGACCATCCGCGGCAAGGAATTCCAGTTCATCACGATGGCGGTCGACGACAGCGCGCCCGTCTCGATGGGCTACACGACCGAGCTGGGCAAGAAGTGGGAGGTTTGGATGGCCTACCGCGAGATCTCCTGCAACGGCAAGGATGAGGGCGGCACCGAAGAGGCTGTCGACTACTGCCCCGATCCCGAAGCCGGCGTCTCGAAGTTCATCGTCAGCGGCGCCGAGTTCGCCAAGGCTTATGGCGATCGGCACCTGTACATCCTGCAGGACAAGGCGGCGTTCACGGTGGAGAACACCGAGGTTCGTCGCCGGCCCGGCATGCAGTTCTACTACCGCGGCGTGCGCGTGCACGGGCATGGGCGGCCGGGCGTCTTCACCTACAACTAACTGGGCTCCGTGGAGCTGACGGAGGACCGGACGCTCAAGTACCAGAGCCAAGCGGAGTCGTGCATCCGGACCGCGATCCTGCATTCGGATGAAGAGAGCTTCATCCGCGAATGCGTCACAGCCCCGGATTCCACCATGGAAGGCGCCCTCGATTACCACGGCTGGGGCGTTGCGCCGAGCGAGACGTTCCTGCGCGTGGTTGGGGAGTGCATGAACGACCGCATGCTGAAGGTGAACCAGACTGCGGCGCGGCTGTGGCGCGAGACGACCCGCCAGAAGTTCGAACCGCCTGAGATCGGCCTGACCAAGGTGCAGTTGATGAGCCTGTCGCGCGCGCTGGATTTCTGCGGGAAGATCGGCTACCCCATCCGCGACGCCTACCCGATCAAGGTCGTGGAATCGCTCGGTGACGGCGGGCTTGGGCTGGCGCTGGACGGCACGATCTTCATCGCCGAGGCTGTGTTCCACATGGGCGGCACGAAGCAGCTCGCGAGCACGCTGATCGAGGAGTATCTGCACCTGCGTCACGGCTGGGAAGACTTCAGCCGCGCGATGCAGAACCACCTCTTCGAGAAGATGGTCAGCCTGGGCGAAGAACTCACGGGAGAGCCGCTGTGACCGTCCTGACCAGCCTGCAATACCTCGGCGCGCTCAATGTGCTGGTGTGCTTCGAGCACACCCCCGGCGAGCCCGAGGGCAAGCGCGAATCGCCCAGCGACGGCCCTGCAACACCAGACTCCGTCATCGTCACCGGAGTGATGCTGCAGGGCGAGGAGATTGATGCATCGCTCTTCGCTCCGGCGCTGTTGGAGAAGTGGGAGAACCTGATTTTGGCGGAGATGCGGCAATGAGTGATGCCTGCAAAAGCTGTCCGTTTCGCACCGGCTCCCCATTGGTGTATGACGCCGATGCCTCGGAGGCATTGGCTGACGGTTGCGAGCCGTCTTGCCACGCCAGGGTTGGACTCGACGCCATTTTTCACTTCGAGCCTCCGGTGCATCGTTGCCATGGTTATGACGCTTGGATCAATGGTGCGGCCGGATTTTCCGAGCCGGCGAATGTTGGCGACGCCACATGACCCCCGCCCCCGCAGCCGACGAAGCCCGCCACGCGCGCACCGGGCCGAGGTGAACGACACGAAGCCTGGCTTCTGGCGGGCGCTGTGGGATTGGCTGTGCGCTGATACCCCGTGGATTTGAAATCGCCGGAGTCTTGAACTATGATGCCGCTGTCATTGGGTGGTTCCGATGGACACAGAGAACGAGGGCCTGAGCCTTCGCTTCAAGGGGCCGCTTCGGCGGACGTGCACCGCAAGGCGCATCGGAACCACCCCCAAGGAGCGAGGACTCAGGCCCTTTCTCTTTGTGCCTCCGGTCGGGCAGTGGCAGCGAGTCACGGACCTGCATGGGTCCACCGGAAGCAACACCGGCCCTTCTCCACCCGAAGGCGAGCCGACCCGGCCTACGCTGTTGGGGACCGGATCAAGCTGCAGCGGCAAGTGGTGAACACAACTGCTGCAGCGATCAGAACACAGCCCCGCGAGGGAGACGCCCAAGGCGTGTGGTGACTGCTGTCACCCTTGGGTAAACCATGGAGAAATCGTGACCGACACCGCAACCATTCAACATGACCGCTCGAAGTTCCTCGGCGGCAGCGATGCAGCTGCCGTGATGGGGTTGAGTCCTTGGGCGACGCCCGTCGAGCTGTGGCTCGAGAAGACCGGCCGCAAGTCCAGGCCGCTGCCAGACGCTGCGCAGCTGAAGCGCTTCGACCGCGGCCACCGCCTGGAGCCATTCATCCGCGACATGGTGATCGACAAGCTCCGCGCCGAGGGCATGGAGGTCGAGCTACTGGACTGCAACGCGCGCTACATCGACGCCGAGTACGGCTTCCTGTCCTGCGAGATCGACTTCGAGCTGCGGCTGACCGGCA
>Ga0157298_10000056_pt1 | contig 12898 bp, 14 predicted proteins | sample NitcycUS043104R2_FD_108394 | JGI IMG/M metagenome (GOLD analysis project Ga0157298, IMG submission 108394) | Soil microbial communities from Arlington Agricultural Research Station in Wisconsin, USA - Nitrogen cycling UWRJ-S043-104R-2 | ecosystem: Environmental > Terrestrial > Soil >...
CCGGTCGACCACCAAGACCAACGCGCGGCGCGCCATGGCCTCGCTGTCCGCCTTCGTGGCGCGCAGCCAGGTGCAGCAGCAGCAGTACCCGGGCACGATGCCGCGCGGCGCAGGCAACAAGCCGTGGCGTTCGCTCAGTTCGCCCTTCTTCACCGTTCCTGACACCGCGCCGCTGCAGAACAGCGCCGATGGCGGCCTCGAATTCCTCGGAGAGTGACCCATGGCCATCCAGAACCTGCCGAGCACCGATGACTTGTCGTCGAGCGACTCGGTTGCCATCTTCTCCGCGCTGCTCGGCAACGACGCGCGCGCCACGCTGGGCGTGCTGCTGGCATGGCTGCAGGCGCAGATCACCGATGCCGGCGGCTATACCACCCAGTACGCGGCGCCGCTCACGGGCGGCAATGTGCTGGTGGCGCCTCCGGTCGCCGGCGGAAATGTCTACCTGATCCTGACGCCCGCCGGCACGCTGGCCACGCTGACCGTCACGCTGCCCGCCAAGGCCACGTGCGTGGACGGCCAAGAGGTGCTGGTGTCGTGCACGCAGATCCTGACCGCGCTGACGGTGGCGCCCAACGGTGCCGCGGCGGCCAATGGCGCGCCGACCTCGCTCACGGCGAACGGCTTCTTCCGGATGCGCTACGACGGGGTGATCGGCACCTGGTACCGAATCGGATAGTTCAAGAAAGGCAACATCATGTTCTTCCGCGTCTTCAATCCCTCCTATGGCACGAACCAGGTGCTCACCGCAGGCGCCGCCAGTCTGCCCGCCACTGTCAACAAGGACGACGACCAAGTGCGCATCGTCAACAGCGGCGCGAGCAAGGCCTACGTGCGGTGCTACTCGAGCCTCACCGTGCCGGCGCCAGCGGCCACCACCGCGGATGCCTGCGTCGCGGCCGGGCAGACCTCGACGTTCACCAAGGGCCAGGTCAACGACCGCGTGGCCTACATCAGCGCCGGCGGCACGACGCTGGACCTCATGACCGGAAACGGAGTCTGAGCATGGACACGAGTCAAGGAGCCCCGACGAATACCGTCACCGCCAGCGCGCCCACCACGGGCCAGACGCAGGCTTTCGCGGCCTCCCCCGTCGATCAGACGCTGTACATGGTCCCGGCCGGCGCGATCGCGGCACAGACCATCACGCTTCCGCCGGATGCATCCAGCCGGATCGGGCAGATCTGCCGCTTCATGACGCGCCAGACCATCACGACAGTGACCATGAATGGCGCCGCGAATATCGTCAACCCGGTGACGACCATGAACGGTGGTGACAGCTTCGCCTTCCAGAAGGTCGCCGCCGATACCTGGCAGCGCATCTGATGAAGAACCCCACCAAATACATCGGTGCGCTGGTCGCGCTTGGACTGGTCGCGTTGCTGGCCGTCGCAGGCCCATACGACATCCGCGGCAAACAGCGGAATGACACCGACAGCGGCGACTGGGATTTCCTGTTCCCGACGCCGGCGGCGAATGCAGACGGCATCTTGTTCCTGCCAGGCGGTACCAAGGTTCCCGGCTACCTGTTGATCGGCAGCGGCCTGTCAGTGAACAGCGGAACGCTCAACGCCACCGGAGTGACGCGCAGCTTCAGCTACCCGACGCGCACGCTTGACACGTGCTACCAAGCGAGCTCGACGCGCGACACGCAGGTGAGTTACAACGTCACCATCAACACGACCAGCACGCTCACGGCCGGCGGCGTCGGCACCGTGTATCTCGAGGCCTTCACGAACAGCGGCTGCACAACCGGCACACAGGAGATCGGCCGGTTCGTCAACGGCAACACGCAGACGCTCGGCCTCACCGTCACCATGGTGCAGAACGTGACCGGCAACCTGAACGGCATCGTGCCGGCAGGCATGTGGGTCAAGCAGCGCACACAGATCAACACGGGCACCAGCGCCAATGTGACGTTCACTGCGCTGCCGGGCCAGGAAACGCTGCTCTGAGGTCACATGGCCCAAATCCCGATCTTGAGCGGGATCTACGTCGACGCGACGCCTGATTTCCGCACCTCCTATCCGGTCAACTACGTGCCGGTTCCGAAGTCGACCGGCATCGCCGAGGGCTACCTGCGCCCCGCCGAGGGCATCAGCTTCTGGGCCAGCGGAGCAGGTGAAGACCGGGGTTCCATCAACTGGAACGGCGTGCATTACCGCGTCTCCGGCACCAAGCTGATTCGCATCAACGCAGATGCGACGATGAACATCCTCGGCGATGTCGGCCCCGGCGGCCAGGCCACGATGGACTATTCATTCGATGTGCTGTCGATCGCGTCCAACGGCCAGCTCTGGTACTGGGACGGTGCAGCGCTGACCTATGTCAGCGACCCGGACATCGGCAATGTCATCGATGCGAAGTGGATCTCAGGCTACTTTATGACCACCGACGGCACGAATCTGATCGTGACGGAGCTCAATGACCGTTACGCGGTGAACCCGCTGAAGTACGGCTCATCGGAGGCGGACCCTGACCCGGTGCTGGCCGTGAACGAGCTGCGCAACGAGGCCTACGCCTTCAACCGCTACACGATCGAGGCATTCCAGAACGTGGGCGGCGACAACTTCCCGTTCCAGCGCGTCGAGGGCGCCCAGGTGCCGCGCGGAATCATCGGCACGCATGCCTACTGCAAGTTCATGGACACGTTCGCCTTCGTCGGGAGCGGCAGGAATGAGCCGCCGGCCGTGTACCTGATGACGGCTGCCGACACCGAGAAGCTCTCCACGCGCGAAATCGACATCATCATCGAGCAGTTCAGTGAGACCGAACTCTCTGGCATGGTGGTCGAGTCCCGTATCTCGAAGAACCACGAGTTGCTCTACATCCATCTCCCCGACCGCGCGCTGGTGTTCGATGCGATGGCAACGAAGGCTGTCGGCGAGCCGGTCTGGTTCGTGTTGAGCAGCGGACTTCCGGGGCTGAGCACCTACCGCGCGCGCAACTTCGTGTGGGTGTACGACGACTGGTTTTCAGGAGACCCGACGGTGACCTTCGGATACGTCGGCAGGATGCGCACCGACATCGGATCCCATTTCGACGCGGAGGTCGGATGGGAGTTCGGGACCATGGTCGAGTACAACGCAGGAAACGACGCGATCATTCTCGAGATGGAGTTGGTCTGTCTGCCGGGCCGTGTCGCCTCTTCGGATGACCCGACGGTGTGGACCTCGTACACGCTCGACGGCGAAACCTGGAGCCAGGAACGCCCGAAGAGCCTCGGGAAGCAGGGCCAGCGCAACAAGCGGGTCGCCTGGCGCAATCAGGGCACGATCCGCAACTACCGAATCCAGAAGTTCCGCGGCACGAGCGAGGGCCATGTCCCGATGGTTCGCCTGGAGGTGGCATTCGAGCCGCTGAAGACGAGGCCGGGCAATGGCTAGCTCCACGGTTCCGCGCCTGGTCACGCGAGACAAGCTGCAGCGAGTCCTGAAAGATCATGAGCTCGTCGTTGCCGTCGAAAACTTGCTGGCTCAATCGAGCCTCACCCCGAATCAGATCGAGGCAGTTCAAGCCGCTGCTGATGCAGCACAGGCGGACGCCGATGCCGCGCAGGTGACTGCAACAGCTGCCGCCAGCGCCTCGGCTGCAGCGCAGGCCGACGCAAATGCTCTCAAGCTGCCCTCGTACGTCACCCTGGGCCTCTCGGGCACGCTGGCGAGCGAACGCGTCCTTGCTATCGGACTTGGACTGACGCTCGCCGACTCAGGCGCCGGCGCACCGGTGACGCTGGATCGCTCGAACCTTATCAGCGTGCTCGGCGCGGACGTGAGCGACGCGACAGGTGCGTTCGTCAATGCGACCGGCCTGGCGTTGAACCTGGTCGCGAACGCGACCTACCTCGTCGACGGGCTGCTCGCATTCCAGTCGGCGGCCGTCACCACCGGCCTGGCGCTGACTTTCACGCTTCCCGCAGGCGCATCGATCGTCGGCAGCTACAGCCACAACACCACCGCCACCGCGATCGAGGGCAGCTACAACAACGCCGCGGGTGCGGTTGGCGGCAACACCAGCGCAGCGGCCATCGCCTCGGCCAACCTGCCAATCACCGGACGCTGGATCATCGCAGTCGCGGCAACACCAGGCGTGGCGCAACTGCAGTTCCGCACCGAGGTCGCGGCGTCCACGGTGACGCTCAAGGCCGCGCTTTCGGCCCTGATCGCTACCAGGCTGGCCTGACTTGTCGCATGGCGCGCGCGGCGCCTACAATCCGCGCAGCTGAGCAGATCGAGCCGCCAGCAGCTCATCACCCCGTGACGGGAGCTTTGATGAGGAACTTTCTGCGGATCGCTCAGGGCGTCAACGTGGCTCCGCTGCTGCTGGCGCTCGCCAGGCGGCCGGAGCTGTGGAACCAGCACACGCTGCGCACGACGCACCCCGGCACTCCGCACACGCAGGTCGACGACATCTGGTTGCGCTTCAACGCGATGCCGCCACCCGGCGAAGAAGCCCGCGTCATCGACGAGCACGAGTCCATCGACTACCCGGCCTATGCGAAGCTGCCGGAAGCCCGTGCGCTGGTCATGAGCGTCTTCGCCGCGGTGGCCGGCGAGCGTCTCGGCCGGGTGCTGATCACCCGGTTGCCGCCCGGCTGCGCCATCGCGCCGCACGTCGACGGCGGATCGCATGCCGCCTACTACTCCCGCCATCACGTCGTGCTGCAGTCCGATGGCGATTGCCTGTTCCGCGCCGGCGAAGAAGCGGTGCACATGCAGACTGGCGAGGTCTGGTGGTTCGACAACTCGAAAGAGCACGAAGTCATCAACCAGGGATCCACCGACCGAATCCACCTGATCCTCGACGCGAGGTGCTCGCAATGATGCCGTATGCAATCGAAAGCCTCATGCAAAGCGAAGGCGTGCGTCAGCCGCCAGCCGGCACCGTGTACCAGACCGAGTCCTGGGCCTTGTTCAAGGTCGAGGCTCGACAGCTCTTCGTGCGGCACTGGAAAGAGGTGGCGCTGAACCACGCAGAAGTGCCGCTCGACATCGATCACGACCGCTACGACGCGCTGGACGCCGCCGGCGCGCTGCATGTGCTGACTGCCCGGCGCGGTGGCCTTCTGATCGGCTACCAGGTCACCCTGGTGTCGCCGCATCTGCACTACCGCTCGACGCTGCATGGCGTCACCGACGTGTACTGGATCGCGCCGGAGTGCCGCCACGGCATCACCGCGATCCGCCTGTTCCAAGCCGCCGAGCGCGAACTGAAGAAGCTGGGCGTGCGCAAGCTGTTCACCTCGACGAAGCTGCACCTCAACCAAGGCCCACTGTTCGAACGCCTGGGCTTCCGGCCCGTGGAGACGCTGTATGCGAAGCTCATCTGAACGTCACTGGCCCGAAGAGGAGGGACTTTCGGCTCGAGCCTTGACCGTAGGGGTCGCCCTCGGTGGCGCTGCACTCGTCGGAGGCATCTACTCGGCCAACAAGCAATCGCATGCAGCACAGGACGCGGCCGGCCAACAGGCGGCATCGGCACAACAAGGGATCGAGGAACAGCGTCGCCAGTTCGACGCGGTGCGGCAGCTGCTGCAGCCATATATCACGACAGGCAACACGGCGCTGGGCCAGCAGGGCGACCTGACGGGCCTGAACGGTGCCGGCGCGCAACAAACTGCCATTGCCGCGCTGCAGAACTCGCCGCAGTTCGCCGCGCTGCAGCAGCAGGGAACGAACGCGATCCTGCAGAACGCTTCGGCCACAGGCGGACTGCGCGGCGGCAACACACAGGCGGCACTCGCGCAGTTCAGCCCGGCGCTGCTCAGCCAACTCATCACCGACCAGTACTCGCGCCTAGGCGGCCTTTCTTCGATGGGGCAGAACGCGGCGGCCGGCGTCGGGAATGCAGGCATGCAGACCGGTTCCGGCATCTCGAACCTGCTTCAGCAGCAAGGGGCCGCGCAGGCCGGCGGCGCACTCGCTCAAGGCCGGGCCGCGGCAGGCTACGCGAACGCCTTCGGCAACGCGCTGGGCGCCTATTCGGCCTTCGGCGGCTTTGGTGGTGGCGGAGGCGGGGGCAGCCTCTCCAACGCACAGATCGCAGCCAAATACGGATTCTGACCATGGGACCGATCGATTACACACAGGATGTCCAAACGCCGTTCCAGTCGGTGCTGCAGGGCTACGCCGGCGGAGCGCAGATCCGCAACGACCAGCAGCAGCAGGCCGCGATCGTCGCGCAACAGGCCGCCGCCCAGCAGCAGCAGCAGCTCCTATCCCGCCTGGCCAGCAATCCGAAGGCGACCGCGAACGACTATGCGGCCGTGATGACGCAGATCCCGTCGCTCTCGGAGCACTTGGCGCGCGCGTGGTCCACGAAGAACACCGCTCAGCAGCAGGCGCAAGCTTCCGACCTGCTGCAATGGGGTTCGGCGCTCAAGTCGGGCCGCCCAGACATCGTCGTCGACATGCTCAACCGGCGCGCGGATGCAATGGAGGCGAGCGGCGGCGAGACGCCAGAGTCGAAGGCGCTGCGCGTGCATGCGCAGACAGTCGAAGCTCACCCGGAGTTCGCGCTCGGGCAGATCCAGGCCCTTCTGTCGGCCAACCCGAACGGCAAGGAAGCGGCGACGACGCTCGCGGCATTCGGCGCTGAGAAGCGCGCGGAGGATGTGGCGCCGGTCGATCTCGAGACGAAGAAAGCCGAGGCCAAGATCAAGGGCGCCGACGCGACAACCGCGCTCGAGAAGAACGTGTGGGACATCGCGAATGTGAAGAGCCAGGTGGCGGACCGCTCTGCGCGTCTCGGCCTCGACCGCGACAAGCTCACCACCGACACGCAACTCAAGCTCACCGAACTGCAGCAGAAGTTTGGCGAGCTGCCGGAGTTCGTTGCCAAGCAGGTCAACGAAGCGACGACCGACGCCATGGCTGCCGATCAGTCGGCGAAGAAGATGCTGGACCTGGCCGCGCAGCTGGAGAAGGAAGGCGGCGGCTACGGCGCGTTCTCGACCGCCGGAGAATGGATCAAGCGCGTCACCGGCAACCAGAACGAAATGAGCCGGCTTCGCGCCGAGTACAACCGCATGGTGACGCCGTCCGCCATGGCCGCTTACAAGCAGGTCGCCTCCGGATCGACCTCCGACAAGGACATCGAGACCGCCATGACCGGCGTCCCGAAGGACACGGCCGACGCCGCAACCATGGGCGCCTACCTGCGCGGTGTCGCGAAGCTGCAGGCCTATGACTCCATCCTGCAGAACGCAAAGAGCGAATGGCTCGGCGCGGTGCGCAGCCTGGGCAAGTCGAAGACCGACGTGGAGATCGACGGCGTCAAGGTTCCGGCCGGCACGACGTTCAAGAACTTCAGTGACGAGTACATGAAGCGCAAGACCGCTGAGCGCACCTCGGCCGACACGATCGCGAAGAGCCCGTATGCGCAGTTCGCGAACCCGGTGCAGCCCGCGCAACCCGCTGCTCCGGCCGCCAATCCGCTGCAGAGCGTCCTGCCGGTCACCGGAGGCATGTGATGGCCGCCGAGACGCCGAACAGCTACAAGGATCCATTCTGGTCGGACCTCGCCGGCCGCGTGGAAGCCAAGCTCGAGCTGCCGAAGGGCCTGCTCGTCGGCATCGTCACGCGCGGAGAGCGCAGCAACGCCGACCAGGTGAGCGAGGCTGGCGCCCGCACCCCGTTCCAGATCATCCCAGCGACGCGCAAGGCCGCGGTGGAGAAGTGGGGCATCGATCCGATGCTCAGCCCGGAGAACGCCGCCGAGGTCGCCGGGCTGCTGCTCAAGGACTCGCTGCAGCGCAACCAGGGCGATCCGGCCTTGGCCGTGGCCGAGTACCACGGAGGCACCGATCGTTCGAACTGGGGGCCGCGCACGAAGGCCTACGTGCAGCGCGTCGTCGGCGCACAGCCGCAGCCTGTCGCCGATCAACCTCCCAACACCGCAGTCGACCTGCCACCCGCCGACCCGACGCAGGGCGGACAGAGCACGTTCGATCGCGTTTCGGCCGCCATGAAGCCCGCCGGCTCGGCCATCGCGAACGTGTATGCGGCGTACAAGGGCGGACAGATGTCGCCGGAGCAGGCGCAGGCCTTCGAGGCGGACGTGAACGCCGGCAAGGTGATGCTGCCACGCGGCGCGACGCTGAACCAGGCCGCAGCAAGCGCCACGCCACCGTCCGGTGCGGAGGCGAACATCGTCAACGCTTTCAACAACCGGCTCATGAACGCCGAGCAGCAGTCCGCCCTGCTGAAGGACGTGCAGTCCGGCGCGTTCAAGGTGCCGCGGGGCATGTCGCTGAACATCCCGGGAACGAGCGCCGGCAGCGGTATTCCCGAATCCGGCGCCGGCGTGACCGGCCCTGTCGCCGAAGCGCCCGCGCCGACCTTGGCGCAGCGTGCCGTCGGGACCGGTGAAGCGGCCCTCACTGCGCTCACGGGCATGGCCGGCGGCACCGTCGGCACCGCGGCAGGCACGGTGCGCGGCATGGCGCGCCAGGTGCTCAGCGGCGAGTTCGGCACGCCGCAAGCCGCGGATGCTGTTGAGAAGGAGGCGGCTGACATGGCCGCGTCGCTGACCTATCACCCACGCACCGAGCAAGGCCAGAACCAGGCCGAGGCGCTCGGGAGCGTGATGCAACAAGTGCTGCCGGTGATGCCGCTGACGGGTGAGCTTGGGATGGCCGCGCGCGCTGCCGCGCCAGTCCGCGCCGCCGTCGGTGACGCCTCCCAAGCTGCGCGCGCGGTGGCCAGCGAGCGTGTCGCGGCTCCGGTGTCGGAAGCCTCGCGCGCTGCCGTCGATCGCATCAAGCAACTGACCGGCTTCAGCCGCGAGGAAGTGCGGCCGACCGCCGGGACGCAGGGAAGCGCAGGCGCCGCTGGAACTGATGTTGCAGCTCAGCGTGCTGCAACCGCTGAGCAGCTGCCGGTTCCAATCCGCCTCACTGAAGGCCAAGCGACGCGCGAATTCGGGCAGCAGCGCTTCGAGGGCGAGACGGCGAAGGATCCGAACATCGGCGCGCCGCTGCGCGATCGCTTCGCCGAGCAGAACGCTCAACTGTCGCAGAACTTCGAACGGATGATCGACGAGACGGGTGCTACGACCTCAAACAACCGAGAAACCGGTCGCGTGGTCGACAGTGCAGTGGTGAAGGCCGCGGCGAAATACAAAAACGAGTATCGCGTCAAGTATCGCGACGCGGAGAAGGCGGGAGATCTTGCGGATCCTGTCTCGCTGGCTCCCTTGGCCGAATACCTGAACGCCAACCGGGCTGGGCGCTCGTCCGCGCCGATCCTGGGCACGATCGCGGATGAGCTGAAGGTGCAGGGCATCGGAGACGGAGCAATCGCTGACGGCTCCCTCGTCGCCAAGGATGCGACGCTGGCGCAGGCCGAGGCGATCCGCAAGGCCGTCAACAAGTTCGTCAAGGACACGGACCCGAACGACGTGCGCGTGGGCTCCGAGATCAAGGGCGTGATCGACCAGATAACCGAAGGGAAGGGCGGCGAACTCTACAAGGAGGCGCGCAAGGCCCGCCAGCGCTACTCGCAGCTCTTCGAGGACAACGCGATCGTGTCGCAGCTGCTGAAGACGCGCCGCGGCACCGCAGACCGCCAGGTAGCACTGGAGGATGTCTTCAACAAGACGATCCTGAACGGCGATCGCGAGGGCCTCAGCAAGCTGCGCCGTACGCTCCAGGTCGCCGGCGGCGAGGAAGGCGCGCAGGCCTGGCGCGAACTGCAGGGCGCTACGCTGCGCCACCTGGTAGACGAAGCGAACAAGGGCGTGGGCACCGACGTTGCCGGCCGCACGATCTTCTCGGCATCAGGCCTCGACAAGGCGATCAAGGCCCTCGAGGATGGCGACAAGCTGAATTTCATCCTCGGCAAGAAGGGCGCGCAAACCGTCCGCGATGTGAATGAAATCGCGAAGGTGGTGAAGACCCTTCCGCCCGGCGCCGTGAACACCAGCAACACGGCCAGTGTGTTGCTCTTGGCGCTCAGCGAGGCCGGAGCCACTGGCGCCCTCACTGGCCTGCCGGTGCCTGCGATGAGCCTGATTCGAGCGGCTTCCTCGTACATCAAAGATTCGAAAACTCGCGCCCGGGTGCAGTCCGCGCTGCGCGAGCCGTCAACAGCCACCCGACGCTTCTGAGGCAACAAGATGTTCGCCACACCATCACCCTTCCCGCAGTTCTTCGATGCCGACGGTTCGCCGCTTGACAATGGCGAGCTGTTCTACGGCATCGCGAACCTGAACCCGGAAACGAATCCGCTCGTCGTGTACTGGGATGCCGCCGGCACGCAGCCGGCCGCCCAGCCCATCCGGGTCATGAACGGCTACCCGGTGCGCAGCGGTACGCCTGCCAATGTCTACTCGGCGTTCGACTACTCGCTGACGGTGCGCGACCGGAGGGGCCGCATCGTCTACTACATCCCCAGCTCGGTGGATATTGCGGCTTACCTCGCGCTGCAGGCCCAGTTGGTTGCCTTCCAGAACAGCCTGGCCGACACCTCCAATCCGCTGATGGGCGACGCGCTGGTCGGCGTGAAGGGCACGTTCGCAGGCGACACAGCGACGACGCAGCACCAGGTCAACGAGGAGCGCTCGAGCGTGTTCCGCAAGATGTCGCCGGCGCAGATCGCGGCAATCCTTGCGGCAACCGGCAGCGCGGCAGCGGTCTGCAGCACCGAACTGCAATCTGCGCTCGACACGCTGCCGCTGAGCACGCTTCCGGCCGGCACCTACCAGCTCACGGAGCCGCTGCGAATCAAGGCCGGGACGCCGCGCGCCACGATGCGCGGTGAGAACCGGATCCGCTCGATTTTCCAACCCAACGCGATCAGCATTGCGGTCGGACCAGCGAACATCAACACGCTCTTCCTGATCCAGGACAACAACGCGCACTTCTGCTTGTCCAACATGCGGATGACCTCCTCGGTCGGGTACACGGGCGTCGGCGTGTACTCCCTTGAAGGGGGTGGCGCCGACGGGTCCGGTCAATGCCTGTTCTCGGGGCTCATCGAAAACCTGTGGATCGACTTCAGCAGCACCAACAGCGGCTTCTGGACCGGCACGACGCAGAACACAGTCTTCCAGAACATCACCTTCGAGAACATGAAGGGCGGTTGGACGCAGGTTGGCGTCGGCAGCGGGGACAACTTCTACCGCAACCTGAGCTTCTACAACTGCTTCGACCAGGTCGGCTTGCAGACGGCCGATACGAACGGCTCGTTCGCCGAGACGTGGGATGGCATCCATGCCTACAGTCACCAGCGTGGGCGCCTGTTCGACAAGTCGTACTTGAAGGGCTGCGAGTTCAGCAACATCACCCTGGAGCCGGCGACCGGCAACCTCGGAACCACGGGGCTGTTCAAGTTCGCGAACTGCATCGGCACGCAGGTCAGCAACTTCAAGGCGCTGACGCGTGCCGGGGTGCCGGCGTGCGAGACAGGCATTGAACTCGACACACACGTCGGGAAGTTCACGACTGGCGCAATCAACGCCAACATCGGCCTGAAGCTCGCCGGCACTGGCGCACATGATGTCGAGTTCGTGAACGTCGACTTCACAAACTGCAACACCGCTGCATTTCAGGTCGCAGCAAATTGCGGCGGCACAATCCGGACGCGCGGCTGTAAGTTCAATGACACGCAGGTGTCATGCATGGTCTCGCAGGTCGTTGCCAGCTTCAACTGGTACAGCTTCGATGACGAGTTCATCAATGCGGGCCTTGGTGGCAACGCGGGATCGCGCTGCATCGACATTGCGACCAGTGGCAACGTGGTGATGGTGAATCCGCGCATCGGACGCACCAACGGCGGCGCAGCCGCGCAGTATTTTGTCCAGGCCACCGGGGCCGGCTTGTTCGATATTTTCAATGTAATCTGGGTTGGCACCCCGCCGGTCGGACTGATTGCCCCGGGCAGCACGCAGACCATCAATTTCCACACGATCCAGGCGGTTGGCAGCGTGACGGTAACGGTGGGCACGACATACTTCCTGCTCGCCAGCGACTACGATGTGATCGCAAACCGTGCCGGCACCGTCACCGTTGCCTTTCCGCCGGCAGCGCTGAACAATGGCCGCGAGTACTTCTTCAAGACCATCCAGAACCAGGCGATCGTCTCCGCTTCGGCCGATGTGGTGCCACTGGCTGGAGGTGCCGCAGGAACAGCGCTTGTCGCTGCAACCGCCGGCAAGTGGGTGCGAACGAAAAGCGACGGCGCGTCCTGGGTGATCATGGCGGGCAACTGAGGACTACTGAATGATCATCGAACCATGTGACCTTGAAGGCGAAGAACTGCAGGCGGCGGTCGACGCATTGATCGGCAATGCCGACCTGTCGCCGAACGATAAGCACCTGCTCATCGAAGGAGCCGGACACTTCGTGCGACGCAATCCCAATGTGTCGCTCGGATGCCGCGAGCATCCGCTTGCGCAGCTTGGCTTCATCGAGGGCGATCGATGGGTCGGTTCCTCGTCTCTGCAAACCGCCATCAAGCGCGCGTTCGTGCTGCGTGGCAAACCAATCGGTGGAACAGCATGACCAAGCTCAAGACCTACTTCGCAAACCTGTGGGCGGCCATTCGCGGCAAGCCGATTGTCGTGCTGGGCGGCGGCGGCCACGGTGAAGAATGAAGGCACCCGCCTTGCTGTAGCGCTGCTGCTGATCATCGCCGGCATGCACTACCTGGGCGACCCCATCGCAAGCGGCTATGGACCACAAGCCGCCGCAGCCGCAAAGGCATGGGACTACGTCCTGCGGGGAATTGGCGGTGCTGCTGTGCTGCTTCTGTGCGGGCTTCTTGCTCGCCGTCCTATGGTCTGGCCTTTCGTCCTGTGGGGCATGGTTGAAGACCTGGAGCGCGCGGGCTGCCGATTGGCTCACCCAATGACCGCGCCTCCGTCAGGCACTGAGCTGTTCGCGGGCCTGTGCGGTGAC
>Ga0157298_10000065_pt1 | contig 10673 bp, 11 predicted proteins | sample NitcycUS043104R2_FD_108394 | JGI IMG/M metagenome (GOLD analysis project Ga0157298, IMG submission 108394) | Soil microbial communities from Arlington Agricultural Research Station in Wisconsin, USA - Nitrogen cycling UWRJ-S043-104R-2 | ecosystem: Environmental > Terrestrial > Soil >...
ACTTCCCGCACCCACGCTCACCTTGGACTTGTCCGCCAGCGGGCCCAGGGGATCACCGAGGCCATCCAGCACCGGCGGATCGGCGGGGGTCTCATCGTTCGGTTTCATCGCGGCCGAGAACGCGGCCAGCCGGTCCGACGCCTGGTTGATCTTGGACAGGGCCACCGCCGTGCGCTCTGCTGCCTTGTCCGCCTGGGCCTGGGCGTCCGGGGTCGGATAGAACGTGCGGTCACCGATCAGTTTTACCTGATCAGACGGAGCCGTCTCCACCTGCCCCGTCTCGACGTCGATGTAACGGATCGGCTGGGCCGGTGCGACGAACGTCGGCGCCTGGGCGTCCGGGGTCTGGTTGGTGTAGCGGGCCTGCTCGGTCACTCCGGGGTGGTACTTCAGAGCCGGGTCCAGGGCCAGCGCCTCGGCCTGCTGGCGGTCCGGAGCAACGAACGTCGGCGCCTGGGCGGTCTCCAGCCGGCGGACCTTGTGCTTGGCCTCGGCGTTCGCCCGCTTCGCGGTGACCGCGGCCTCCACCCATTCGCGGACACCGCCCAGGTCGAGGATGTACACCGTGGCGGTGCCGTCCAGCGGGACGTGGATGATGCAGGCCTTATCCTTGCGCAGCTCCGCCGGCATCGGGGTGTAGAACCCGGAGATGTCCAGGACCTTGCCGGACTCGTCGACCACGACATCGGTCGTGTTCCAAATCGCGTATCCGTTGGCGTACAGCCAGAGTTGGATCAGGATTTCCAGCCAGGCCAGGTCGAGCGAGCGCCCGGTCTTCAGGTCCCCGATCATGAGTTCGTATTCCTCGGTGTCCGGGTTCCACCACCGAACCATGTTGTCGAACGTTCCGGCTGCGTTGTACGGGCACAGCACCTGCCGCTCCAGGAACTCCGGCAGAATCTGAATGTTGTTGGCATCCAGGGCTTCGTAGTACCGGCGCAAGCTGGGCCGATCCTCATCGGACAACCGGGCCTCAGCCGTGGCCAGGTCGATGTCACCACGGTTCAGTTCCTCGGTGACGGCGTGGAAATTGGTACCGCGCCCGGACCGTTCCTTGCCGCCGCCGGCCACGAATGCCTGGTCAGCGATCCGGCGCAAGTCTTTCTTCCGCTGCTCCGGGTCGATGACCGCCCGGGCCTTCAGTGCGGCCTCGATAGCCCGGGCGTCCCCGGCCAGCCCTTCGACGATCTTCTCACCGGTCCAGATCTTGATTCCGGTCTGGTTGCTCAGGCCGGACTTGATCGAGGAAACCCGGGTAAAGCCTTTGTTGGCAGCAGGTTTCGTTCCGTCCAAGTGATGCAGGAGATACCGGTCCCACTGGTCCCGGGGAACCTGGGCGCGCTGTTCAGCATCACCTCGGGGTCGGTCCGGTGCGATGGACCCGGTACCGGGGTCGCCGAATGCGTCGGTCACAGTTCTGCCTCATTCTGTAGGTTGTGGATCATTCCGCGAGTACACCGATGATGATCCCGATGATGATGCCGAAAATCATTCCGGTGAGGAAAGCTCCCATCAGGGACACTCCGTCTCTACGTATTGACACCGACGAAAAGTGTTGTCAGTGCTGGACATCCAGCGATCACCGGCCAGCATGGCCCCGGTGAACATCGTGACACCGAGGACCAGCAGGATCACCAGTCTCCAGATCATGTGTCTCTCCCGTACTGCTTAGGAATCCGGGGCATACGATCTCCGGGGTTGTACTGGGCAGACCCGGTCTTGCGGCCCCAGTTTCTGGTCGGCCAGTTCTTCTCATGCTGGGCGCAGACTTTCGCCGATCCGGGGAGCTCCAGAGTTCCGATTTTCTTCCGGAACGTCACGACGAACCGGGCAGCCTCGGTGCACGGGCTGATCTCGCACCGGTGCCACTGTGGTGCGGGTAGCGGTGCCCTGGACACGACGGTACCGACCGACCGGGGCCAGTTCAGGGAGTGCTCCACGCACACATCTGCGGTGGAGGTCTTGCGCTTCAGGATCGCACTGCGGTACGTGATCCGGTATTTGGCCGGCTGACGGCACGTCCCGAACTCACATGGTGTCACAGCGACCATCATCGGTCCAATCTGAAAGTGGCTATTGCACGGTTGATTTCATCGTACGCCTGGGCTTTCGTCATCGTACGTCGGGCCTTCACCCCGTACCGTTCCATGTCCCGGCGCTGGCCCGGGGTGGCCAGGCCCTGCTGACGCCACCCCGCGTTCTTGCCGGCGACGTCCGGGGCGTACTCGCTCGCGTACTGCTCCGCCAGGGCCATGCCGACCTCCAGGTCGAGGTCGTTCTGAATCCAGAGCGGCTCACCGGGGGACCACGCCTTGGTGGTGAGCCCCAGGGTCAGCCCGCCGTCCGACTGTTCCCAGAGGAAGAACAGGGAGTCCCCAGCGGGGATGAACCAGGTACCGCCGGCCGTCTGTAGCCAGATCGAGTGACTCTCGCCGAACATGTCCACCTCGGTGCCGACCACCTTGCTCACCGGCGGCGGTGGGGCGGCCCAGGGGTTGGGTTCGTCCAGGAGGTCGAATTCGTCCGCAGCCTCCAGCAGTGACTGATTCTCCCGAGGATTGATCTTCCGGTCCAGCGACAGGTCCACCAGGCTGGCCAGCCCGTGCACCGCGGTGGCGCCGCACACGTCGAGCACCACGCACTCCGTCTTGCCCGGGAACAACCGCAGTCCCCGCCCGATCATCTGCTGGTACAGCGCCGGGGACTTGGTCGGACGAGCGATCACCAGGGCGTCGCAGTGCGGAGCGTCCCAGCCCTCGGTGAGGACCATGGCGTTGGTCAGCCACTCGTACTCCCCGGTGCGGAACTTCCGGTAGATCTCGGCCCGTTCGTGCTTGGGCGTGCTGCCGAGGATCGTGCCCGTCGTTATCCCGGCCGCGTTCATCGTGGCCGCGAAGTCCAGCGCCGTGGCGACGTTCGGTGCGAACACCACGCCCCGGCGCCGGCCGTGGTCGGGGATCAGGATGTCCTGAATCGCCCGCACGATGGCGTCCCCGGTGCTGGCGTCGAGCATCCGTTCAGCGGTCTCCTCCTGCTGGAGATCCCCGCCCCTGATCCGGACCCCGGACAGGTCCAGGTCAGGCACCTGGACCCTGATCCCCCGCACGTCACAGAGGAAGCCGTTACGGATACCCCAGAGCGTGTCGTAGGCCCCGCCGTCCGGCCGCTTGATGACCGTGGTCCAGATCTCGCCCAGACCGCGGCCGTCCTTCATGTCCTTGGACATGGTCGCGGTGAAGCCGACCGTCGGCACCCCGGAGAACGCCCCGAAGTGCTCCAAGGTGGCCCGGCCGGTCGGGGCTGCAGCGTGGTGGCACTCGTCGTAGACGATCCGGCGTACGTCCCGGACCGAGTCCCGCCGACGCTCGCGGTTCAGGGTCTGGACCGAGGCCACCACCACGGGCCGGTCGTAGTCGTTCTGCGACCCCATCACGATTCCCGGGCGCAGGTGGGGCTGCATCCGGAAGATCGAGTCCCGGGCCTGGCCGGCCAGCTCGTCCCGGTGGACGATGACCAGGCCCTTACCCCCGAGGTGCATCTGTTCGGCCAGCCAGGCTGAGAAAGTCACCGTCTTGCCGAGGCCGGTCGCTGCCACCGCGCCGGGCCGCTCGCCGGCGGCCACTGCCTTGTTCACGCCAGCGATGATGTCGTTCTGGTACCAGCGCGGTGACAACGACATCGGGGACTACCTCCAGTTCTTGAAGAATCGGATGATCTTGTTCACCACGGTCCGACGTCGCTCGCGCCGGGCCTCGGTCTGCTCGCGCTTGATCGAGGCCCGGTGCTCGACCACGTAACTGTTCGACTTGCCGGACAGCACCGGGCCGGACGGTTTCTTGGCCGTGCTGGTGGCGTTGCAGTCCGGTGCGGAGCACGAACTGCCGTTCCAGGTCGACCACCGGAAGCAGTTCGGGCAGTGGTCCTCGGCCTGGGTGGTGATCTCTTTCGGCTTGGCCGTCGGCCGGGGTGGATCGACCGGGTCGACCTTGACCGGCCCGGGCTTCCTCGGCTTCCGGCCGCCGGTCGGCTCAGTCATTGAGCGACGTCAAGGCTTCCTCGACCGCAGCCTGGGCCTCGGTGAGCTGGAACGACATCGACTGCGACTTCTCCACCGCAGTGCGCAGCAGTTCGGCCGCCTGCATCAGCGCTTCCTCGGTGTCCTCCCGGGCCGAGTTGGCGTTGTGAACCAGCTCCTGAACCCTGGTGATCTGTTCCTTCGACGCCGCCGAGGCCCCGGCTTTCTCGTCCCCCAGCGCGAGGTACTGCTCGGTGATCGATTCCAGGTCGGCGGCCAACTGCTCCGCCGCGCTGATCTTGCCCTCGAACGTCTCCTGGAGGTCGTGAGCGGTCTGCTGCTGCTCGTCGACCTTGTCCGCCAGTTCCTCGGCCACCGAGGCCAGCGACCCGGCCGCCTCGGTGTCCCGGTTCAAGCTGGCGCCGAGTGCTGCCGCTTCCTCCGCTGCCTCGATCAGTGTCTCCGCCATCGTTCTGTCTCCCGTGGTGTCGTCGTCTCTCTGACTCGACCGACTTTAGACAGAGTTGCCACTACCGTCAAGTCGGTGACAGAATGCGGCTATGGACACCGAAACGATGAGCAAGGCTGAAGCGGCGGCGGCCCTGGGCTGCTCGATCCGCACCCTGGAACGAGCGTTCCCGCGCGGCACCGAGGTTCGGGTCGAGAAGGGAGGGGCGAAGCGCCCCGCCCAGGTGCGGTACAGGACCTCGGCCATCATGGCCCGGCTGCCGGCCCCCGGCGGCGAGATGCAGATCTTCGACACCGTGGACGAGTAGGAGACGACGATGAGCCACCCTGCTGAAAAAGCGCACGCTCGGGGGGAGCAGTGCGACCTGGGAGACGACTGTGAAGTGAGCGAGACACCTCCGGAACGACCGATCGCACTGCCCGACACCCCGGCTGACGAGCACCGGGCCGCCATGGCGCGCTGGGCCAACGCCATGGCGGACTGGGAACACCGGTTCGGGAAGCTGGAGCCACCCACCGTGGAGCTGCGCGAATGGGTCACCCGCGAGGGCCCGGCCTGTAACTGCACCCCGGAGAAGCCGCACGCGGTGGGCGACCCCGGGTGCGTGGTGGAGGTCCCCCGGGGCCCGTCCGACGAGTGCCGTCCGAGCGCTCCGTGTGCGGCCTGCTCGGTCAAGCTGGGCCACGCCGGGGAGCCCCGGACCCTGCGGGACATCCTGTTCGGGCACCGGGCCCTGGCCGGCGCCACCGCGCTGGAGATCACCGAACTGATGGCGGCCGTTCAGCCGCTGCTGGGCCCCGGTACCGAGCACCAGCCGGAGCTGCGGATCGACGATGCGGGCAACCTGCTGCCGGAGCAGCCGTTCGACCCGGCCGCCCGCTACCTGGTCAGCGGCGCCGTGGTGCAGTCCTGGATCGACACCACGAACCGGTACCGGGACCTGCTCACGGCCGCCGCTGCTCACCTGGGCGACGACCAGTGAGCGCCGACGACTGGTGCGAGGCGTGCGAGATCGGCCCACCGAACAGTCACACATGCGAGAGGACCCAGGGATGAGCCCGACCTACGCGACCCCGGCCGACGAGCTGGCCAGCCTGAAGGCCCGCCGGGCCGGACTGATGGACGAGATCCAGAGCATCGACGACCGGGCCGCCAAGATCGTGACCGAGATGAACGAGTCGACCGCAGCCGTGGTGAAGGACTGGGGCCACGTCATCGCAGCACCGCCGGTCTACCGGTCCAGCGATCTGATCTGTGAGTATCCGGCGGGCTGGGTCAACTCCAGCACGCTATGCGGGTGTGGTCACACGGTGAACGTCCACCGGCGGGAGGGTGACTGCGAGATCTGCCACCCTGTGGCAAAGTCGGGGTTCTCCGGGCCGCCGCCGAAGGACTGGGAACTGGTCACCAGGAACATCCTCCCGGGGGAGGATCGCTACCGGACCCCGGCTGGATGGCTGGTCAACTACCACAGGAACGAGGGGCGGGCGGTTTTCGTCCGGAAGGATGACCTTGCGATCATCTGCAACCTGGTGGCCGGCGATCTGCTCACCAGGATCTGCGCGTGCGGCCACGCTGGTCAGTTCCACCAGGGCAACCCTGCTCGGTGTCAGGTCTGTGACCCGGTGAAGACCTCCGGCCAGAGCCGGCCGGTGCCGGAGGGCAAGTTCGCCGGCGTCACCAGTCGCGGGGAGTCTCCGGACTGGTCCGGTCGTTCCGGCGGGTAACCTCGCGACGCCACAACGCCCCGGCTCTGGACCGTGAGCCGGGGCGTTGTGTCCAGGAGACGACAAATCCCCACTGGAAGCCCCGACCTGTCGAGACGACGGAAAGTGTACCGCCCACATGCCTGATTTCGCGTTTTCCGAAACACTGGCTCTGCCCGGGTTCCCCGGCGCCACGGTGACCGCCGGCCGCGGGGAGTCCCCTGAGCACCTGCACCGGTGGATGACCAGCGGCCGGCGGATGCCGGCCGTGGTCGATATCGAGACCTTCGGTGTCGGCCCCGACGCCGGCCCGGGCCGGATCAAATGCGTCACTCTGGCCACCCCGACCGAGGCCATCATCCTGGACCCGAGGTGGCCGGCGCACCGCCCCTGGATCGTGTCCGCGTTCGAGTGGGCGACCACCCTGGTGGCGCACAAGGCCGAGTTCGACATCCCGTCCCTGGCCATCAACGAGCTGTTCCCGGTGCACCTGGTGGACAAGGTCGTGGACACCCTGCTGCTGGCCCGGCTGGCCACCCCGGGCAAGACCATCCCCAAGGACCTGGACGCCTGCTGTAAACGCTACCTGGGCACCGATTCCCGACCGATCCAGGCCCTGTTCAAGAACCTGGGGTATGCCAGCAAGAAAGAGGGTTTCCTGAACCTCGACATCGACTCGCCGGCCTACCTGATGGGCGCCGGGTCGGACGGGATCGCCACCGCCCGGGTCTGGCCGCACCTGCACCGGGCCGCGGTGCAGCGCCAGCTTGAGCATCCGTTCCGGGCCCCGATCGGCCTGGACCGGGCCGGGGCGGAGAACCTGGTGCTGGAGGCGCACGAGGCCAACCGCTGGGCCCTGGAGTCCACCCTGGACGGGGTGGAGGTGGACTTCGACTATCTGGCCCAGTACCGGGCCAAGGTCGGGCTGCGCACCGAGCAAGGCGTCGAGCTCCTGGCCCGGTTCGGGATCGACCCGGGCAACGGCGGGCACCTGACCGGCTACCTGGACTCGATCGGGGAGATCCCCCGCGACCACCGCCGGACCCCGGTCAAGATGAACCCCAAGACCCAGAAGCAGACCGGCGGCAAGCTGGGCGCCGCTCAGGACGACCTGGCTCCGCTGCGCCACCCGCTGGCCAGGATCTACGCCGAGGTGGCGGCCAATCAGAAGCTCGACGGCTACCTCCAGAAGTGCGTGGACATGGCCGACACCGCCGGGCGCATCCACCCCACCACCACGGTCTACCAGGCCGCGCACGGGCGCGACGCGATGGGTGACCCGCCCCTGCACCAGTTCCCGCCCGGGGCCCGGGGCATCCTGCTGGGCCCGTTCACCTCGGTGGACTGGAGCCAGCAGGAGCCTAGGGTGATCATGAACCTAGCCGGCGACATCGGGGCACCCCTGCTGGCGTACGAGAACCACGGCACCAAGATCTACACCGGGATTGCCGAGTACGCCGATATCAAGGACAAGGTAGCGAAAATCGTTGTCCTGGCAGGGTTGTACGGCGAAGGGATCAAGAAACTGTCCGATGATCTCGGCCTCGACCCCGGACCGTGGTTGCCGGAGACCGAGCGATGGGGCAAGGTGATCCCCGCACGGTGGGGCTACGCCGCGGCGAAAGACTTGCAAGCGCAGGTGTTTTCAGCTATGCCCCGGACGAAAGCATTCCTAGAGACCGGTAAGCGGATCGCCCGTAAGGATGCCGTGGCGTGGACGATGTCGGGGCGGATCGTGCCGATCCCCTCAGGGGAGTACGACGGTGAATACAGTGTCCAGGCACACAAATGGGCCAACTACAACACCTCGGGGTCGGCCGCCGACGAGCTGCACAACGTCATCGTCCAGGCCCGCCGGGAAGGGTACGGCCGGGCGATCCGGTGGGGTATGCACGACGAGCTGATCATCCGACCCGAGGCCACCGAGTACATCCGGCGCAAGATGCAGACCCCGCACCCGAGGCTGGTCGAACTGGCACGACGGGTGCCCGTAATCCGCACTGACACTAAGTTTTTGGGCGAAAGGTGGAGCGAAGCGTGAGAATCATCGTCGCGTGGGAACAGTACGGTATCTGGCACATCGGCGAGTTGCTGTACGGGCCGACCGTTTTCGAACTCGGTCCGCGTTTTGTGCAGGTCACCGAGACCGACAGGTGGGGAGACCTGCATCAGTGGGTCGTCGACACGGTCCGGGACGAGTCGCTGACCGCGGTCAGGGGTGAACTGTGATCGGCGTCGACCAGTTCGCCAGCGTGTTCGGCGGGGCCCCGGAGCACACCCGGTCCCGGCCGGCGGAGCACGTCCGGGCGATCATCCGGGCCGGGTGGTCCCCGGTGCTGTGCCTGCCCGGGACCGACCAGGCCGGTTGCATCCTGCCGCCCACCACGGCGAAGCGCCCGCACGAGTGCGGGGCTGCCCACATCCTCGACACCCCCTCGAAAGTGAGTTCGATCGTGACCCGCTTCCTGGCCCAGCACGGCGGGGCCAATATCGCTCTCCACCTGGGCCGATCCAACCTGGCCGTGCTCGAATCCCCGGCCGTGCCGGGACGTGGGTACACCGTGGCCACCCCGGACGGCAAGGGCCAGTGGTGGTACACCCTGCCGCCGGGACGCTCCCTTTCACCCGAGGTCGTACCCCCGTGGTCCGGCTGGACCTTGATCACTGGCGACCGGTATGTTCTCGTCCCGCCCGCCACCACGCCGGACGGTACCTACCGGCTGGTGGGCGGGACCACACCGTGGCTGGGTGCTCTGTGACCCTGACCGTCCCGGACCTGACCGGCCTGTCCGTCCCGGTCGCTGCCCAGACCTATGCCGCCGCCGGCTGGTACGTCGGGCCCTACGACGCCGATCGGGCGAAGAACCCCGGCGGTCTGCTCGGAACCGGCTGGCAGAAGCAGACCAGCACCGACCCGGCCCAGATCGCCCAGTGGTGGGCCCGGTGGCCGCACGCTGCGATCTTTCTGCACGTCGGGCGCTCAGGCGCCGTGGCCCTGGACGTCGACCACCCGGCCAAGGTCACCGGCGTACTGGCCGAGGTGCTGCGAGCGCACACCGGCCCGGTCCAGCTCACCCGCGACGAGCGGCACTCGGTCGCCGGCATCCACCGTGGGCACTACCTGTTCGCCCAGCCGCCCGGGCGCGACATCGGCAACTCGATCGGGCGGCTGGGCAAGGGCTGGGGTGAGGTCCGTGGCCGTAACGGCGTGATCGTGGTCGAACCCAGCCAGCACGTCCACCACGGCCACGGTGGGATCTACCGCTGGCTGCGCACCGGGCCGGTGCCGATCCTGGCGCCGGTGCTGGCAGACCTGGTGGCCGATGCCAGTCCTGAGCTCGACCCGGCCTCCCTGGCTCGCTTGAGCGGCCACCGGGGCTCGGTCACCGGCTCGATCGACCCGGGCCTGTTCCAGCGGGGGCCGCTGACCCGGTGGACCCGTCTCATGCACGAGGGCTCCAGCCGGCACACCGCGATGAACGAGGTGGCCGCGTTCGCCTACCGGGACGCCCTGGCCGGGGTCTACCCGTTCGCCTGGGCGGAGCAGGCCCTGCGGGAGATCTTCGTCAGCTCCCTGGCCCGGGACGACCTGGGGTCGGGCTCGGTCCGGTCCGAACAGGATGCCGTGGCCGAGTTCGACTCCATCAGCCTCTGGGCACTCGGGCAGGTCGAGCACGAGGACCACGACCAACGGGCGGCCACGATCGCCGTGCGGACCTACGAGGCCCCGCTGACCAACTTCACCCCGGAACCGGACGGGTTCGGGCCGCCGGGGGCCGGGGACGAGGTCGTGGTGCCGGCTGCTTTCAGCGGCCGGGTCGAGCCGCTGGCGCCGTCTGGCCCGGGGATGAGGTTCACCTGGGCCTCCACCCTGGCCCAGCGGGCCTCCCGCTGGCTCTGGGAGGAGGACGGGCACCAGTGGATACCCCTGGGCGGTCTGGTCCTGCTGGGCGGGCGGGAGGGCGTCGGAAAGTCGACCCTGGCGTTCCGGCTGGCCGCCCAGGTCACCCGGGGGACGCTGCCGGGTGACTGGTTCGGGGTGCCCCGGTCCGTGGTGATAGCGGCCACCGAGGATGCCTGGGAACAGACGATCCAACCGCGGCTGGTGGCGGCCGACGCCGACCTGACCCGGGTGGCCCGGGTCGACATCGCCGAGTCGGACGGGGTGATGCGGGGCATGAGCCTGGTCCAGGATGTCGCGGCGCTGCGGGAAGGGTGCGAGCGCTACGACGTCTCGCTGATCCTGCTCGACCCGCTCCTGAGCACCGTGGGCGGGTCGCTGGACACGCACAAGGACTCGGACGTGCGCAAGGCGCTGGAGCCGTTGAGCCGGTTGGCCGGCGACCTCCAACTCACGGTCATCGGGCTGATCCACCAGAACAAGAGCACGGGCTCGGACATCCTCACCCGGCTGATGGGGTCGCGGGCGTTCTCGGCCGTGGCCCGGGCGGTCCTGCTGTGTGCCGAAGAGGCCGAGGACGAG
>Ga0157298_10000070_pt1 | contig 10367 bp, 8 predicted proteins | sample NitcycUS043104R2_FD_108394 | JGI IMG/M metagenome (GOLD analysis project Ga0157298, IMG submission 108394) | Soil microbial communities from Arlington Agricultural Research Station in Wisconsin, USA - Nitrogen cycling UWRJ-S043-104R-2 | ecosystem: Environmental > Terrestrial > Soil >...
CCAGACGCTGACCGCGATCTCGGTGGACACGGGTCGCCAGCGCCAGCTCACCGACGGCTTCTCCTCGTCGTTCGGAGAGGTGACGACGACGATCGGCCAGGTGATGGCCTGGCAGCCGGTGCGCTCCACCCGGTAGCCCGGGACGCCCCCATGCGCCGGTATACATCCGGCGCATGGGGGAACCCGCCATCGGCTCGACCCTCGCCGGCTACCGCATCGACGCGCTGATCGCCCGGGGAGGGATGGGGGTCGTCTACATGGCGACCCACCTGGCGCTCGAACGGCCGGTGGCGCTGAAGGTGATCGCCAGCCACCTGGCCGAGCAGGAGGGCTTCCGCGAGCGCTTCCTGCGCGAGTCGCGCCTCGCCGCCCGGCTCGACCACCCCGGCGTAGTCCCGGTCTACGACGCCCGCGAGGACGACGGCGAGCTGATCGTCGCGATGCGCTTCGTCAAGGGCGGCGACCTGAAGAGGCGGATCGCGGCGCGGGGCCCGCTGTCGCCGCCGCAGGCGATCGACCTGCTCGCCCAGGTCGCCGCGGCGCTCGACGCCGCCCACGCGGAGGGGATCGTCCACCGCGACGTCAAGCCGCACAACATCCTGCTCGAAGGCGACCGCGCCTTCCTCACCGACTTCGGCCTCGCCAAGGCGCTCGGCGACTCGGGCGTGCTCAGCGACGCCTCGGTCGTGGGCACGGTCGAATACATGTCGCCGGAGCAGTGGCGCGGCTCGCGGATCGGGCCGGCCGCCGACGTCTACTCGCTCGGCTGCGTGCTCTACGAGGCGGTAACCGGCGTCGCGCCGTTCGCGCGCCGGGCGGGCGACTCCGAGCCGGAGATGCCACGCGGCCTCGACGCCGTGATCGAACGGGCGGTGGCCAAGGACCCCGGCGACCGCTACACGAGCGCCGCCGCGCTGATCGAGGCCGCGCGCGAGCGGCAGGGGGCGACGCCGACCGCGACCGCGGTCCTCACCGAGGCGCCGGACCGGCCGACGCTGGCGCTGGGGGAGCGGAGGCGCCGCTCCGGGGATAAGGCATCCGGCTGGAGGACCGGCCCCGTCCAGGGACGGTGGCTGCTCGCCGGCGGCCTCGCCCTCCTCGCCGCGGCGATCGTCGCGGCCGTGCTGCTCCTCGGCGGCGACGACGTCTCGGTCTCCGACCCGATCGAGGTCGGACGCGGGTCGCTGCGCCTCGCCACGGGGGACGGGGCGGTCTGGGCGACGAGCGCGGCGGACGGCCGGCTCTGGGAGATCGACCCGGGCGGCGGCGAGGTGGTCAGAGAGGTCCGGCTGGGGGAGGGGATCGCGGGCGTCGCGGTCGGCAACGGCACCGTCTGGATCGCCAGCCCGCGCACGGGCGAGGTGATCCGCTTCGAACCCGTCTCCGAGCGCCTGCGGCGGATCCGCGTCGGCGGTCGCCCAGGCGCGATCGTCTTCGGCGGCGGCCGGGTCTGGGTGGCGGACGAGGCCGGCGGGGGGATCACCGCGATCAATCCGGCCGGCGACGAGGTCTACAAGCGCGGAATCGAGCCGGAAGCGACGCCGCTGAGGCTGGCGGTCGGCGCCGGCGCGGTCTGGGCCAGCAGCGCCTCGACCGGCAGGATCACCCGCATCGGCTTCGAGACGGCCGCGGCAGACCGCCCGATCCCGGTGGGACGGGGGCCGGCCGGGATCACGGTCGGCGGGGGCTTCGTCTGGGTCGCGACGACGCGCGACGACACGGTCTCGCGGGTCGACCCCTCGATTCGCGGCCGCTTCGGCGAGCCGATCGAGGTGGGCGATCGGCCCGGTGGGATCGACGCCGGCACCAGCGTGGTCTGGGTCGCCAACGCCGGCGACGGCACGGTCAGTCGCATCGACATCGAGAGCGGCGAGACGATCGGCGATCCGATCGGCGTCGGCCCCAGCCCCGGCGCCGTCGTCGTCGGCGAAGAGGCGGTCTGGGTCGCCAACAACGGCGACGGGACCGTCACCCGCATCGAGCCCTGACCGCCGACGGGCCGAAAACCGCGCTATATCAGCGGAAATCGTCCCGTCGGCGGTAGGGTCGCCGCGTGCAGCCCCTTCGTGAGACCGCTGCCTGGAAGGCGCTCGAGCGCCACTTCGACGCCGTCCACGGCCGCCACCTGCGCGACCTCTTCGCCGCCGACCCCGGGCGCGGCGAGCGGCTGGTCGCCGAGGGCGCCGGCCTCTACCTCGACTACTCCAAGAACCGGGTCATCGACGAGACGCTGACGCTGCTCGGCGACCTCGCCCGCCAGCGCGGCGTCGAGGAGCGCCGCGAGGCGATGTTCCGCGGCGAGCGGATCAACGTCTCCGAGGATCGCTCGGTCCTGCACGTGGCGCTGCGGATGCCGCGCGAGCGCTCGCTCCTGGTCGACGGCGCCGACGTCGTCAAGCAGGTCCACGAGGTGCTCGACCGCGTGGCCGCCTTCGCCGAGCGGGTCCGCTCCGGCGAGTGGACGGGCCACAGCGGCAGGCCGATCCGCAACGTCGTCAACGTCGGCATCGGCGGCTCCGACCTCGGCCCGCGGATGGCCTACGAGGCGCTGCGCCAGTACAGCCGCCGCGACATGACGTTCCGCTTCGTATCGAACGTCGACGGCACCGACTTCGCCGAGGCGACCCGCGACCTCGACCCGGCCGAGACGCTCTTCGTCATCTCCTCGAAGACCTTCACGACGCTGGAGACGATGACCAACGCCCGCACGGCGCGCGAGTGGTCGCTCGCCGGCCTCGGCGGCGAGGAGGCAGCGGTGGCCAAGCACTTCGTCGCCGTCTCGACCAACGCCGAGGGCGTCGCCGAGTTCGGCATCGATACCGACAACATGTTCGGCTTCTGGGACTGGGTCGGCGGCCGCTACTCGATGGACTCGGCGATCGGCCTCTCGACGATGCTGGCGATCGGCCCCGAGCGCTTCGCCGAGCTGCTGGCCGGCTTCCACTCGATGGACGAGCACTTCCGGGAAGCGCCGCTGGAGCGCAACCTGCCCGCCATCCTCGGCCTGCTCGCCGTCTGGTACGCCGACTTCTTCGGCGCCGAGACCTGCGCCGTGCTGCCATATGACCAGTACCTGCACCGCTTTCCCGCCTACCTGCAGCAGCTGACGATGGAGTCGAACGGCAAGCACGTCACCCTCGACGGGGGCCGGGTCGACTACGACACCGGGGCGATCTACTGGGGCGAGCCAGGCACCGACGGCCAGCACTCCTTCTACCAGCTGCTCCACCAGGGCACGCGGCTCGTCCCCTGCGACTTCATCGGCTTCATGCGCTCGCTCAACCCGCTCGGGGAGCACCACGATCTGCTCGTCTCCAACGTCTTCGCCCAGGGCGAGGCGCTCGCCTTCGGGAGGACCGCCGAGGAGGTGCGCGCGGAGGGGACGCCGGAGGCGGTCGTGCCGCACCGCGTCATGGAGGGCAACCGTCCCTCGAACACGATCCTCGCCGAGCGGCTCGACCCGCACACCCTGGGCGCCCTCGTCGCCCTCTACGAGCACAGCACCTTCGTGCAGGGGGCGATCTGGGGGATCGACTCCTTCGACCAATGGGGGGTCGAGCTCGGCAAGCAGCTGGCGAAGGCGATCGTGCCGGAGCTGCGGGCGCCCGAGGAGCCCGAGCTGGCGCACGACAGCTCGACCAACGCGCTGATCCGCCGCTATCGCGCGGCGAGGCATGTCTAACCTGCTCGCCGCGCGCGAGCTGATGGCGTTCACGCTCGCCTTCCACATCGTGCTGGCCTGCGTCGGCGTCGCCTTCCCCGCGATCGTCCTCGTCGCCAACTGGCTCGGCCTGCGGCGCGGCGACGCCGACGCCCTGCGCCTGGCGCGGCGCTGGTCGAAGGCGATGGCGGTCACCTTCGCGGTCGGCGCGGTCACCGGGACCGTGCTCAGCTTCGAGTTCGGGCTGCTCTGGCCGCGCTTCATGGAGCGCTTCGGCGACGCCTTCGGCATCGCCTTCGCGATCGAGGGCATCTTCTTCTTCCTCGAGGCGATCTTCCTCGCCGTCTACATCTACGGGTGGAAGCGGCTGAGGCCCTGGCCGCACTTCTGGTCGGGCGTGCCGATGGTCGTGACCGGCATCGGCGGCGCCTTCTCGGTGGTCAGCGCCAACGCCTGGATGAACCAGCCCGGCGGCTTCACGCTCGACGCCGCCGGCAGGGTGACCGAAACCGATCCGCTCGAGGTCATCTTCAACGGCGCCTGGCACTACGAGGTGCCGCACATGATCCTCGCCGCCTACATGGTCACCGGCTTCCTGGTCGCCTCCGTCTACGCGGTCGGGATGCTGCGCGGGCGGCGCGACCGCCTGCACCGGCTCGGTCTGCTGATCCCGCTCACCGTCGCGGCGATCGCGACCCCGGCCCAGATCTACGTCGGCGACGTCGCGGCGCGCTCGGTCGCCGAGGACCAGCCGGCCAAGTTCGCCGGCTTCGAGTGCATCCAGGAGACGGGACCGGACCAGACCGAGTACCTGGGCGGCGTCTGCACCGACCAGGGGGTGAAGGGCGGGATCGGCATCCCCGGCCTCGACTCGTGGCTGGTCGGCTTCAGCACCGACACGGTGGTGACCGGGCTGGAGGACGTACCGCCAGACGAGCGGCCGCCCGCCAACACGCTGCTCCACCTCGCCTTCGACGCGATGGTCGGCATCGGCTTCGGCCTGCTGACGCTGGCTGCCTGGCTGGCGGTGACCTGGTTGCGAAGGCGCGAGCCGCCGTCCTCGCCCTGGTTCCCGCGTGCCGTGGCCGCGTCGGGCGCCGCCGCCGTGGTCGCGCTCTGGTGCGGCTGGATCGTCACCGAGGTCGGCCGCCAGCCCTGGATCGTCCAGGGCCACATGCGCACCTCCGAGGCCGTGACCGAGGCGGAGGGGATCTGGTTCGCCTTCGCCGGAGTGGTCGTCCTCTACGCCGGACTCGGCACGGGGCTCGTCCTCGTCCTGCGGGCGATGTCGCGGCGCTGGCGCGAGGAGGGCGACGCCGACCTCGCCGAAGCGCCCTACGGGCCACGCGAGGCCGGCGTATGAGCAAGGCCGACGCCGCGGCGGCGATCCTCTGGACCGGCGCCACCCTCTACACGCTCTTCGGCGGCGCCGACTTCGGCGGCGGCTTCTGGGACCTGATCGCCGGCGACGCAGAGCGCGGCGAGCGGCCACGGGCGCTGATCCAGCGCTCGCTGACCCCCGTCTGGGAGGCCAACCACGTCTGGCTGATCTTCATCATCGTCGTCCTCTGGACCGCCTTCCCGGAGGCGTTCGGGGCGCTCACCTCGACCCTCTACGTGCCGCTGGCGCTGGCCGCGCTCGGGATCGTCCTGCGCGGCGCCGGCTTCGCCTTTCGCAGCTCGGTCCGCCGGTTGGAGTACCGGCGGGCGATGGGCGCCACCTTCGCCCTCTCCTCGCTGCTGACGCCGTTCTTCATGGGGACCGTCGTCGGCGCCGTCGCCGCCGGCAACGTCCCCGCCGAGGGCAACGGCGAGCCGTTCGCGAGCTGGCTCGACCCGCTGCCGCTCGTGATCGGGGCGCTCTTCGTCGCCACGGGCGCGTATCTGGCCGCGGTCTTCCTGGTCGCCGACGCTCGCCGGGCCGGCGACGACGAGCTCGAGGGCTACTTCGAGCACCGCGCCCTGCTTGCCGGAATCGTCTCCGGGCTCTTCGCCCTGGCCGCCGCCTTCGTCCTCACCGACGAGGCGCCCTACCTCTACGACCGGCTCGTCGGCGAGGGGCTGCCGCTGGTGATCGCCTCGGCGCTGTGCGGCCTGGCCGTGCTCGTCCTGCTGGCGGGCGGCGCCCGGCGCGGCCTGCGCCCGCTCGCGGTCGGCGCCGTGGTCGCCATCGTCTGGGGCTGGGCCGTCGCCCAGTTCCCGTACCTGCTGCCGACCTCGCTGACGATCGGCGAGTCGGCCGCGCCCGCTCCGACGCTGACCGCGGTGCTGGTCGTCTTCGGCGCCGCGGCCCTCGTCGTGCTGCCGTCGCTGGGGCTGCTCTACTGGCTCGGCCAGCGCGACCTCCTGCATGACTGAGACGACGTGAGCCAGCCGACCGACATCCGGGCCGTGCTCTTCGACGTCGACAGCACGATCCTGGTGACGGGCGGGGCGGGCGGCGTCGCATGGCAGCGCGCCTTCGAGGAGCTCTACGGGGTCGAGGCCAACGTCGCCGAGCGGACCGACGCCGGCATGACCGACCCCGAAATCGCCGCGATCGTCTTCCGCGAGGCGATCGGGCGGGAGGGCAGCCCCGAAGAGCGGGCGCGGGCGATCGGCGCCTACCTCAAGCACCTGCCCGACGCCGTCCGTGAGTCGAGCGGCTACCGGCTGATGCCGGGAGTGGACGAGCTGCTCGAGCGGCTGATCGACGCCGGACTGCTGCTCGGGCTCGTCACCGGCAACGTCGAGGCGGCCGCCCACGTCAAGCTCTCTCGGGCCGGCCTCAACCGCTTCTTCAGCTTCGGCGGCTACGGCTCGGACTCCGCCGACCGCACCGAGGTGACGAAAGCCGCCCTGCGCCGCGCCGAGCTGGTCTCCGGCGGCACCCTCGAGCGCGCCGCCTGCATCGCCGTCGGCGACACGCCCCGGGACGTCCGCGCCGGCCACGGGGCCGGCGTCCGCGTCGTCGGCGTCGCCACGGGGAAGTACTCGGTCGCGCAACTGCGCGAGGCCGGCGCCGAGTGGGCGATCGAGACCGCCGAAAGCGGCTTTCCCATCTAGACGGTTCGATTAGTAAGCTCCTTCGCCGTCATGGCGCGGCCCCTCTCAGCGATGCTCGTCACGCTCCTGGCCGCGGCGCTCCTCGCCGGCTGTGGCGACGATGGAGACGACCCGCCGTCGAAGCAGGAGAAGCGGCAGGCCGCGTACGAGAAGCAGCGGGCCGCCTACGTCGAGGAAGCCGACGCTCGCTGCCGGCGGATCGCTGACCGCATCCGCCGCGAAGTCGATCCCTACCTGCGGCGTGCCGAAGACTCCCCGCGGGCCGCGGGCGAACTGGTCGCGGCGATGGCGCCGCGCGTCGAATACGAGGTCCGCGCGATCCGCATCCTCGTCCTCCCGCAGCGCGACGTCGAAGAGGTGCTCGCCTTCCTCAGCGCCTGGGTCGATGAGGTGCACGAGGCGAAACGAGATCCCGTCGCCTTCGTGGAAGGCGGGCAGTCGTTCCCCAACGCCGAGAGGCTGGCGCGCCGCTTCGGCTTCCAGGACTGCGCGGCGCCTCTGGTCGCCTAAGCCCGCGTGCAGCGGGCCTGGTAGATCGAGAGGAAGCCGCTCTCGAAGCCGTTCCGCGCCATCCGCAGGTAGAGGCGCCAGACGCGCAGCCGTTCCGGGCCGGCGAGGCGCAGCGCCTCGTCGCGGTTCTCGTCGAGCCGCCGCGCCCAGTGGCGCAGCGTCTCGGCGTAGTCGTCGCCGAAGTCCTCGACGTGGCGGGTGACGAAGCCGGCCCGCTCCAGCGCCAGCAGCACTCGGGAGAGGTGGAGCGGCTCGGCGTCGGGGAAGACGTAGCGCTCCGAGAACGGCCCGGCCTCGGGGTCGGAGTGGCGCAGTCGCGCGATGCCGTGGTTGAGCAGGCGCCCGCCCGGCTCCAACAGCCCGGCGAGGGTGCGGGCGTAGACGTCGATCTGCGCCGCGCCGACGTGCTCGACCATGCCGATCGAGGCGATCGCGTCGAAGCGCTCGCCGGCCAGGTCGCGGTAGTCCATCAGCCGGATCTCGACCCGGTCGGCGACGGCCGCCGCCTCGACCCGGCGGCGCGCCTCCTCGGCCTGGGCCGGCGAGAGGGTGATGCCGACCACCCGCGCGCCGTGCTCGGAGGCGGCGTGGATCGGGAAGCTGCCCCAGCCGCAGCCGACGTCGAGGACGCGCTCGCCCTCCTTCAGCGCCAGCTTGCGGCAGACCGTCTCGCGCTTCTCGAACTGCGCCTCCTCCAAGGTCCGCGCCCCGCGCGAGAAGATCGCGCAGCTGTAGGTCTTCGACTCGTCGAGGAAGAGCGAGAAGAAGTCGTTGGAGACGTCGTAGTGGTGGCGGACCGCGCGCGCGTCGCGCTCCTTGCTGTGGCGACGGCCGCTCGGGCGCAGCTCCGAGGCGGGCCGGCGCGGCGGCCGGGTCAGCCCGGCGGCGCGCACGGCGGCGAGCAGCAGGCGGCGCTTGGCGGCGCCGTCGAGCGGCGGCGGCTGCCAGCCGTCGAGCAGCTCGATCGTCGCGTCGATGTCGTCGACCTCGAGCTCGCCGCTGACGTAGGCGCGCCCGAGCCCGAGCTGGCCGGGAGCGCGCAGCGCGTGGGCGGCGGCGGCCGGCGAGCGCACCGAGAAGGTCGGCCCGCCGCCGGTCGAGGGCAGCCGCGTCCCGTCCCAGAACTCGACCGTAAACGGTCGCTCGGGGAAGCTCGCCTCGATCTCCCGACGCAGGGGCTCGGTCGTCGCGAAGGGCATCCGTGCGGACCTTATCCGTACCCGGTCCCGGTCCGCCACTCGGGACGCCCCGCTCGTTGCGGGCGTTTTGGCCGCGGGGCCAGGGGGAAGCGACGTATCATCGACGCGATGGCAGGCAGCGGACCTCTTCCCACCGACATACAGCCGGTCGAGAACGAGACGCGCGACCGGATCATCACCGGCCTGGTGACGCTGGTCCCGTTCCTCGCGCTCGGCTTCGCCGCCTGGCAGGTCTGGGGCAGCGCCCTGCACTGGAGCGACGTCTTCCTCTTCGTCGGCATGTACCTGCTGACGGGGCTGGGGATCACGGTCGGCTTCCACCGCCACCTGACGCACCGGAGCTTCAAGACCCACCCCTGGCTGCGCGGCCTGCTCGGCATCCTCGGCTCTGCCGCGATCGAGGGCCCGGTGATCTCCTGGGTGGCCGACCACCGCAAGCACCACACCTTCTCCGACGAACACGGCGATCCGCACAGTCCTCACGTCGACCACGGCGGCGGCCTGCGCGGCGCTCTCAAGGGCCTCTACCACGCCCACATGGGCTGGCTCTTCATCCACACCCAGCGCGGCAACAAGGAACGCTTCGCGCCAGACCTGCTCGAGGACCCGGTGATCAGCTGGGTCGACCGCACCTTCATCCACTGGGCGATCCTCGGCCTGCTGCTGCCCGGCGCGATCGGCTACGCGATCGGCGGGACCCCCTTCGCGGCGGCGACCGGCATCCTCTGGGGCGGGCTCGTCCGGGTCTTCGTCCTCCACCACTTCACCTACAGCATCAACTCGCTCTGCCACACCTTCGGCCGGCGCGACTACGAGACGACCGACGAGTCGCGCAACCTGGCGCTGATCGCACTGCCGACCCTCGGCGAGGCGTGGCACAACAACCACCACGCCTTCCCGACCTCGGCAGTGCACGGCCTCGGCCGCTGGCAGGTGGACGTCTCGGCGATGGTGATCGGGGCGCTGGAGAAGGCCGGCCTGGTCTGGGACGTCAAACGGCCCACCGAGGACCGCATGGCGGCCAAGGCCGCGCCCTCAGCCGGCTAGGGCGCGGCTTCCGATTCGTACCAGTCGATCCACTGGTCGCAGGCCCGCGCGAGCGGCACGGTGCGGCGGGGCTCGGCTGGCACGGCGACGAGGCTGCCGACCTGGGCCTTGCCGGCGTAGCCGGTCAGCCGCTGCGGCGTCGTCGGCTCGGCCGCGGCGACCTCGAAGCGCACGCGGCCGCCGTCGCTGACGATCTCCCCGGCCGGCCAGAACTGGCCGTCGTTGGCGAGGCTGATCGTGTTCGGCCGCTGGCCGTCGAGGGCGGCCTCGAGCTCGCGATGGAAGCCGGGGGCGCGGAGGGTCAGCTCGAAGGGTGAGAAGTACTGCATGGAGAGCCTCCAGCGGCCGGCGGGCAGCGGGATCTCCTGCTCCGCCGTCTCCCCGGCTCCCAGCACGTGGCTCTCCTCCCAGTCTTCTTTGCGCCCGATCGCCGGCGTCGGGAAGAGCGAGGCGCGGCCGCCGCTGCCGAGCAGGACGCGGATCTCGGGCGAGGCGCAGCCCGCCCGGGCGCCGGCGTCGGTGCCCTCGAGCAGCACGTGCCGGTCCTCCGGGGTCTCGCCCGTCCGCTCCCAGAGCAGGTAGGAGGGCGTCTCCGCGACGCGCCGGAAGTTCGGCGGCGGCTCGCTGTTCCAGGCGGCGCGGCCGGTGACCACGTAGGGGACGCGGTCGAGGGTGCCGCGCGAGAACGAGTCGAAGTCGATCGGGCTGTAGGCGTCGCCGGTGTCGAACGGCTTCTCGGGGTTCTCGGAGACCTCGGGGTCGGGGAACTCGACGATCGGCACGTGCGTGTCGGCGCCCATCAGGTCGTAGGCGGCGTAGCGGTCCTGCCCCGCGTAGAGGACGGGCTTGCCGTGGACGATCGGCAGGAAGGCGCGCAGCTCGGCGCCGTGGCCAGCCGGGCCCAC
>Ga0157298_10000071_pt1 | contig 10196 bp, 9 predicted proteins | sample NitcycUS043104R2_FD_108394 | JGI IMG/M metagenome (GOLD analysis project Ga0157298, IMG submission 108394) | Soil microbial communities from Arlington Agricultural Research Station in Wisconsin, USA - Nitrogen cycling UWRJ-S043-104R-2 | ecosystem: Environmental > Terrestrial > Soil >...
CGCATTCTTTTATTCAGGTTCACGACGACGAGATGACGGCGTTCGAGAATTTCGCGCGCTCGCGGCCCGAAGGCGTGATCCTGTTGATCGACACCTACGACACCGAGGCCGGCGCGCGAAAGGTCGTGGAGCTTGCGCCTAAGTTGCAGGCTGACGGCATAGCGATCCGCGGCGTCCGCATCGATAGCGGCGATCTTACGAAAATGGCGAAGAAGGTTCGCGGCATTCTCGATGCCGGCGGGCTTGAAGAGGTTATTATCCTGGTGAGCGGCGGCATCAACGAAGATGTCTTGCTGAAGATGACCGCGGCGAAAGCGCCGATCGACGGCTTCGGCATCGGCGTCAACCTCGATGCCTCGATCGACGCGCCGTCCCTCGACTGTGCGTACAAGCTGCAGGATTACGCCGGCAGGCCCCGCCGCAAGCTCTCCGAAGGCAAGCAGACCTGGCCGGGCCGCAAGCAGGTGTGGCGCGCCTACGACGCGCAAGAGCGGATGCGCGGCGACGCGCTCTCGCTCGAGAGCGACAGGCACGATGGCGAAGCGCTTGTCGTGCCGGTGATGCGTGGTGGGAAGCGCGTCGCGCCGGTGCCGACGCTCGCGCAAATTCGCGAACGCGCTAAACGTGATCTGGCGCGATTGCCCGAGCCGTTACGGCGGCTTGAGGCCGGCGCGGCCTATCCGGTGGAAATCTCCGCGAAGCTCAAGGCGCTAGCCGCCGAAATGGATGCCAAGGCCGCCCACCGGTAGGGAAGCGGAACGCGCTTGGAGCTTCAATGGTTATCGTAACGACCATCGAGTCAAACCTTGATGTTGCGTCTTGTATCCGTCCTTCTCGTCCTTTTGGCGACGGCTCCTGACTTGGCCGCGCAAGACGCTGCCGAAACGTCTGATCCTGTCTTTCCAGCGAGCGATGACAAAACAAGCCGGCAGGCTCAACAGTCAATCTGCCTCCTGGTTGAGTCGGCGGCTCACGCCAACGAGCTGCCAACCGAATTTTTTGTCCGATTGATCTGGCAGGAAAGCCGTTTCCGGGCGGGAGCCATCGGGCCGCGAACCCGAAGCGGCAAGCACGCGCTCGGAATCGCACAGTTCATGCCGGGCACTGCAGCGGAACGTAATCTGCTCGATCCGTTCAATCCGATAGAGGCGTTGCCGAAGGCAGCCGAGTTCCTCAAAGACCTGCGAAGCCAGTTTGGCAATCTCGGGCTTGCGGCGGCCGCCTACAATGCGGGGCCTGGCCGGGTGCGGGCGTGGATGTCGGGCACGGGCTCGATGCCCTCCCAGACGCGAGCCTATGTGTTGGCGGTGACCGGCAATTCCGTTGAGGAGTGGGCGGCGGGCCGCGATGTCAAAAGCAAAAGCGACGGCGTGAGCTGTCCAATGCTGATGGCAAGGCTCAGGCAACCGCCGACGACTTTCCTGGGAGCTCTTCAGCAGCGCGTGGTGGCAGGTGCGATTCAACCTTGGGGCGCCATCCTTGGTGCGAACCAATCGCGCTCGGAAATCCTGGACCGCTATTCGGCGCTCCAGCGTAAATTCGCAGCAGCACTGGACGGACTGGACCCGATTGTATTTGAACGCACGCGCGGTGGACTGCCTCGGTATCAAGTGAGGGTCGGCGCTGAATCGCGACAGGTCGCAAACGACATTTGCAAAAAAATTCATCTCGCCGGGGGCGATTGCGTTGTTTTGCGCAATCCGGGCAGTTAAACGATTTGCGGTAGGTCTGCCGGTCGCTATTTCGTCGCCTTTGCAAGCTGGACCACCGATTTCTTTTTCCTGCGTCAGCCGAGGGCGCGAAGGCGCGCGGCTAGGTATCAGACTATTCGGGCGCATGCCTGAATTGGCCTGCGGAAAAAGAAAGATCGCCCAGTGGCGGTCTCTCCAACTCGGCATCAATCTGATTTTCCGCTTTACGACAGCGCGCCTTTCACGCGATCTGGCGAGAACGGTACCCTGCGAAGCCGCACGCCGGTGGCATCGAAGACGGCGTTCGCAATCGCCGCCGCCACTGGCCGGATCGACGGTTCGCCGGCACCGGTCGGCGCAATCTCCGGGCGGTTGATCAGCACCACATTCACCTCGCGCGGCGTCTCCGTGATGTCGAGAATTGGATAGGTCAACCAGTCCACACTGGTCACGGCTTTGCGGTCGAAGGTGACTTCTTCCCACAACGTGCGGCTGACGCCTTGAACAATGTTGCCCTCGATGCACTTCACGAGGCCGTCGGGATTGATAATTTGCCCACAGTCGTGCACCACCGTGAATTTGCGTGCCCAGATTTTTCCGGTCGAGCGATCGATGTCGACTTCGGCAACGATCGCGACGCGCGTGCCGTTACGTTGCGCGAAGGCGACACCACGCCCGGACACCTTGTTTCCGGCTTGATCGCGACGCGGCGATGGCCGCGACTGCCATCCGGATTTTTCGGCAACCGCCTTGAGCGCCGCGATGTCGCGTGGCTCCTTGGTATGCCGCAGCCGGAATTCGATCGGGTCGACATTCAGCGCAGCGGCCACCTCGTCAATGAACGATTCGCTGGCGAAATGGATCTGCGGCCCAACCGGATCGCGCAGATGCGACGTCCGCAACGGCGATGAGCGATCGAGCAATGGCGGGATGGTTTCCCAGCCGGCCCGCTTGTTTTCGAAGGCGTAAGATTCTGCGGGAATGCCGAAGCCGTCTCCCGATTTGAGGTCAGCACCGCGGCTCTGCCCGGCCAGCGTGTCAATTGGGTTGCTGCCATTGGTGTTGACGTCGACGCGCGAGAACGCCTTGGTCATGAATTCGTAGGCGATGACCTTGCCGGAAGCATCGATCGCCGCCCGGACTTTGTGCACCGATGCCGGGCCTTTGGGATCCCAGCCGGTGCCCTCGTCGCGCATGTATTGCACGCGCACAGGCTTGCCAACCGCTTTCGCCATCACGACCGCATCCATCGCGGCGTCATCGGCATCATTGCGGCCGTAAGAGCCGGGCCCGGTCTTCCAGATCACACGGACGCTTTCAACCGGCACACCGAGTGTCGACGCGATGCCTTGTTGCTGGAAGTGCGACTTTTGCGTGCCCGACCAACACGTGACCTGCCCATCCTTGATCTCGACCAACGCGCAGGCCGGACCCATGCTCGCGTGTGACTGGAACGGCCATTCGTACTCGGCTTCGATTTTTTTGCGGCGTTTTTGAAAGCTTCATCGACATTGCCGTTTTCTTTTTCGATTTGGCGCTTGCGTACGCTGGCATTGCGGATGTGGTCATAGAGCGCGCTCTGATCCGGGAACGGCAGCGATGTATTCGACCATTCGACCTTAAGTTTCTGCGCCGCCTGAATGGCATCCCACTCCCTGTCGGCGACGACCCCGAGGAAACCCTTGTCCCACACCACCCGGACGCCGGCGATGTCCTTGACCGAGCTTTCGTCCACCTTCACCGGCACGCTGCCGGCCACCGCCGGTCGAATCATGCGCCCATGCACCATGCCGGGCACTTTCACATCGGTGACAAAGTTCTCCTGGGCGAAAACTTTTGGCGCCACGTCTTCGCGCTTGATCGGCTGGCCGACGATTTTATGTTCGCTTGGTTTTTTCAGTTGCGCCTTGCCCGGCGCATAAAGCGGATTGCCGTATTGCTTGTTCCAGTCCAGCTGAACGTTGAAATATTTCCCGCCGATAAGCTGTGCGTAAGAAATGCTCTTGTCGTCGCCGGCACTCACCACGCCGTCATTGACGACCAGCCTTTCGATTGGTGCCGATAGCTGGCTTGCCGCCATCTCGACCAGCACGCGGCGCGCTTCCGCCGCGGCGGCGCGCATCTGCTTGCCGCCGGTCTGGATGCCGGTAGAGCCGGAGGCGCCGCCCTGGTTCACCGTCACGGCCGTATCGGCCATGATGACCTTGACGTTCTTGAATGGCACGTCGAGTTCTTCGGCCACGATCTGACCGATGGCAACATGCAGCCCGTGGCCCATGTCCATCTTGCCGAAGAAGGCGGAGACGGTGCCGTCTGCATTGACCGCGATGTACGAAGATAGTTGCTCGGGTGTCAGTGGCGGCTTGATGCCTTGCGCGTGAGCCTTGCCGATCGATAGGACCGTCTCCAGCGATACGCCCGCGCCGACCGAGACGACAAGCGCTCCGCCTCCGAGCAGGACCGAGCGACGGGTGAGAGACGACATCTTTTCATATTTTGTCATGATGCCCTCCCTCAACCCATCATCTCGGCGGCACGTTTGACCGCTTTCAGAATGCTGATGTGCGTGCCGCAACGGCATTTGAGACCGGAGAGCGCGTCCCTGATCTCGGCCTCCGTCGGCTTTTTCCTGTCGCGGAGGAAAGCGGCGGCCGTCATGAGCCAGCCGTTGATGCAGTAGCCGCATTGCGGCACCTGCTCCTCGATATAGGCGGCCTGTAACGGGTGTGGTTTTTCCGGCGTCCCAAGACCCGCGAGCGTCGTGATCTTGGCGTCGCCGACAGAAGACATGGTCGTGACACATGAGCGGGCCGGCTGGCCATCGAGATGCACGGTGCAGGCCCCGCATTGCGCCAGCCCGCAGCCGAAATGCGGATTGTTGAGGCCGATATTGTCGCGCAAGGCATAAAGCAGCGGCATGTCAGGATCGGCGTCGACCGTATGGACGATGCCGTTGACGTTGAGTGTGAACTTTTGCGTCATGCGGGTCGCTCTCCGGCTTTAGCGGGTCAGCCGCTCCGTCGAGGATGTTCGCGGCGCGGCGTTAGCGGCGCTTTGAAGCCTAGGCAAGAAAACTCAGGTTTGGAACGGCCAAAAGCACAAAATTTCCGTCCTGGGTTCCATGGATCGAGGCGGACAACGGGAAACCCGTCGCTCGTCTGCTTTGGGTCGGAAGCTGCCAGATCGAAACCCGACTAGTTTTCTGTATTTGCGCTTACGCGTATCACTTCGGCCCAGATTGTCATTTTACCGCGCCTTTGCAAGCCGGACCACCCTCGCCCATTTCGCCTCTTCGCGGTCGATATCGAGAGCGTACTCTTCCGGTGTGCTCGGATTAGCAACGGCACCGTCAGCCGCGATCCGTTCTTTCACGTCGTCCGCATTCAGCGCTTGTCTCAGCGCTTGGTTGAGTTTTCTGAGCACCGCATCGGGGGTGCCGGCCGGCGCAATCAGCCCGTAGCGTTGCTCCGCTTCGAAGCCCTTGAGGCCCGCTTCCTCCATTGTTGGAACGTCCGGCAGCATCGGCGTGCGGCTCAGCGCACATGTACCGAGGGCGCGTAAGGTGCCGGCTTTGATATTGCCAATCGTCGGCGGCAGACTGCTGAAAATCATCGACACGTGTCCGCCGAGCACATCGTTGATCGCCGGGCCGGCGCCCTTGAACGGGATATGGGTGAGCGTGATGCCGGCCTGATCGGCAAACATGACCGCTGTTAAGTGATTGACAGTGCCGACGCCGCCGGAACCATAGGTAAAAGCCTGCGAATCCTTCTTCGCTTGCACAATCAGATCCTGAACGCTTTGAGCCTTAACCGCGGGCCCGACCACGAGGATGATCGCACTTTTGGCGATCATTCCCACCGGAGCGAAATCCTTGCGCGGGTCATAGCCCGCATTCTCGATGGCTGTCGGAGCCATGGTCAGCGTTCCCGTGCTGCCCATTGCAATCGCGTGGCCATCAGCCGGTGATTTTGCGAGTTGACGCGTACCGAGCGTTCCGCCGGCACCAGGTCGATTTTCGACGATGACCTGCTGATCAAGCGACTGCGTCATCTTCTGCGCGATGATCCGTGCAATGGTGTCGTTGCCGCCACCTGGCGCTTGCGGGACGATCAACGTGATCGGTCGAGACGGATAGTCGTCGGCCAATGCCGAGCGCCCGCAACAGAGCAGGCTCGGCAGCACAAATGAAACGCCGCCCAGCATTTTGATGACGTCGCGTCGTTTCATGCGCCCCTCAGGACAAGCCTGGTTATCACTCGATTATCTCATCGGCGCGCGCGATGAGCGCAGAGGGAATAGTGACGCCGAGCGCCTTGGCGGTTTTGAGATTGATCGCCATTTCGAACGCCGTCGGCTGGATGACCGGAAGTTCGGCAGGATTCTCACCTTTAAGGATCCGTCCAACGTAGACGCCTACCTGGTGCCACGCGTCGATCCGGCTGGCTCCGTAGCTGATCAAGCCGCCCGCCGCTGCAAACTCTGACAATGTGTAGATTGCAGGTAACCTGTTGTGGAGTGCCAATGCGGCAAGCTGCCTGGCTTGCGCATTGAAAAATACGTCATGGCCGATGACCAATGCGCCTGCCTGGAGCTCGCCCAATTTTGCAAAGACCGCATCGAAGTCACGCTCGGCGCTGGCATTCAGGACATGCAGAGTGAGACCGAGCTTGAGAGCAGCCTGCTGCATGCTTTTCGTTTGCGTCTCGGCATTGGGATTGGTCGAGTTAACGAGAAAACCCATGGTGCGAGCCGACGGCACAGCCCCATGAAGCAAGTCCACCAGTTTCGGTCCGACCTCCACACTCAGCAGGGTCGCACCGGTGATGTTGCCGCCGGGCCGGTTCAGGCTGGCAACAAACCCGACCTGCACCGGATCCGCGATCGAAGTGAAGACGATGGGAATCGTAGGTGTCGCGGCCTTTGCGGCGCGAACCGCCGGCGTGGTCGTTGCCGCAATCACGGCCACGTCTTGACGGACCAACTCGGCGGCCATCGCCGGCAACCGGTCGTACTGGTTTTCCGCCCACCGGTATTCAATCCTGGTGTTCTTGCCGTCTTCGTAGCCGATCTTCGCCAGCCCCTTGATAAACGCGTCATGGAGCCGAGCCTCGCTGTTTGGATTGCCCGCGGCGAGATATCCAATCACCGGGACGGCCATCCTCTGTGCGCGCGCAGCAAGTGGCCATGCAGCGGCCCCACCTCCAATAACTTTGATGAAATCTCGTCGCCTCATTGCCCCTCCGTTCAGGACAAACCATATCTGCTGAGGTCGGGGCACTGGAAGAGGCGCGGACCCGCGCCAGGCAAGCAGGCGAAGCCTTTATCGTGCCGGTGATGCGACCTTATATCTAGATAAGTCGCAATAACAGATAGAGCAGGTAGAGAAGCAGCACGATGCTGCCATACTTGATGATGTTGTAGGCGATCAGACTTCTCGGCTTGATCTGCTCCTTCACATAAGACCGGACTTTGTAAATCGGCTTGTAGGCCCAGGACACCCACGACAGCTTGCCCTGGTCATTTGCACCGGTGAACTTGGCAACCAGCGCATTATTCACTGCGTCTGCAAGCCGTTTGACCGGTCCCCGGAGCTGAGTCTTTTCGACATCGCAAAACAGGATGACCCGAACAATATCCGTCTTGTTGATGGCGCTGTGCAGGTAGGTCTGGTCGAACAACAGTTCCTCGCCATCCCGCCAGGCGTAATTTTTTCCATCAAGGGTCAACGCGCACTGTTCGGAATTCGGCGTCAGCAGTCCCAGATGATAGCGCAGCGATGAAGCAACGGGATCATGATGACGGCCGAGCTTCGCGCCGGGCGGGAGCACCGTGAACATCGCGGAGCGAACGGCGGGAATTGAATCCATGACGGCGCAGGTTTTTGGGCACGCCGCAACCGCCCTGGGGCCAGATTCCTTTGTGTACCACTTGAGAGGATAGAGGCGCCAACCGCCCTTTTCGAACGTGTTGTATCCGGGCTCGTCGACGGCCGGAGGGCGCTGAAACACGCCCGTGTCGAGCAGCACCTTGGCCTCGCTGCGAATGACCTCGTAGTTCTGTTTGATCGTCTCGAGACCGGGAACAGACCTGGGGTCGAATACGGCGCCCTGTCGTCCCTTCGTGAAGTAAGTGAAAAGGAAATTCAGCGGCGCAAGCAGCAGGACGTGATTGGAAAAATACTTGTGAAGGGGGAGCCGGTCGTTGCACCGTTGATAGAGATAAGCAAACGAACCGACATAAACCGCTGCTATAGCCGCGAACGGGTAATTGATCATTGCACGCCCCACACTTCCCGAAGAACGATATTATACCAAGTTAAACCTGCAGGCTGGAAGAGTGGCAATATCCGCTCATTCGCAGCAATCACAACGAATTTACCGCTGTCGTGTCCACTAAAAGAGGCGCAATCGAAAAACAGGGGACGTCCGATGATGACCGGGGCCGCTACCGTTTTTACCGTGCGTGACATGACCAAGAGTGTCGATCATTACTGCAACGCACTTGGTTTCGCCATTACTTTTCAATACGGCAACCCGATTTTCTATACGTGTCTATGCCGTGATGAAGTCGCCCTGCACCTGATTTCCGCTCAACAAACCAAGCGGCCGCCCGGCAACTGCGCCGTATGCATCTTTGTGAAAGACGTGGATTCCCTTCACGCCGAACTCGCTGCGCGCGGAGCAAAAGTACTCAAGCCACCACAAGACTACGATTATGGCATGCGCGACTTTGATGTCCTCGATCCCGATGGCAACCAGCTCACGTTCGGTATGGGATCCCGCGCAGCGGATTGATGCGGCTATCGCTGCCCTGCCCGGTTCCAGCCGCGCGCCCCTTCGCCGTAGACCTCGTGGCCCTTGTCAGAGATGACCACCGTGTCTTCGAGCTTGATGAAGCCGCGCGACGGATGCATCAGCGTGGTCTCGACCGATACCACCATGCCGGCTTCCAGCGGCTCCTTCGCGTATTCGCTTGGGTAAGGCACCGGGCCGCGATCGGTCAGACGCGGCGCCTCGTGGCTCACCATACCCATGCCGTGCGCGAGGAATTCCATGTGGTTGTTGTGCTTTGATTTCTGCACCAGCGGCGCCGCCGCAGCGTAGATTTCGCCGCCGATCATTCCGGCGCGGATTGGCTTCATCGCGGCGCGCTGAATGGTCTCGATCTCGCCCAGCAGATCCTCGAGCTCGGCATCGGGTTCGCCCTGGATCGCCATGCGGCAGACGTCGCCGATGTAGCCCTCGTAATTGCCGCCGGAGTCGATCGACATGATCTCGCCCTTCTCCCATTTCTGGTCAGAGGGTGCGCGGTTCATGCTGGTGCCGCAGGTGATCAGGCAATATTCAAAAGTAAGACCGCGATTGGTTTCCTCGCGGCGCAACGCCTCGACCACCTCGGCCTTGGTCGTGTCGGGCTTGCTCGATGCGATGACGGCCTGCATCGAGTCGATCACCGCCTCGGAAGCGATTTTGAGCAATTTCAGCTCTTCCGCCGACTTCTTCACGCGCTGTCGCTCGAGCACGTAGAGCGCATCAACCCACTCGGCGTCGGGAAATGCGGCGCGCAGCACCTGCGAGGCGTCGTATGGCAGAAAGCCGAACTCGGTCGCGATGCGCTTTGGCTTGAGGCCGATCTTGCGCATGTGATCGACCGCCTTCTGCATGGCGTCGACCGTGCCCCAGGTGTTGGTCTGGGTCTCCGGAGTCCACATCGGATCGATCTCGCGCTGGAATTTTTCCAGGCGGTGGCCGATGTAAGCCGCCTTCTCGGGCGCGCCTTTCGGGTAGACCAGCACCGGCAGATAGCGGGTAACGCCGGTCGCATCCATGTAGTCGAAGAAATCGGCGCGGTGGCCGCCGAGCAAATACTGCACATTGTGCTTGGAGGTCGCCAGCACCACGTCGATGCCAGCCTCGTCCATCAGACGGTCAAGGCGATGGTGATCGAAGGGGATCGCGAGTCCCTTGGCCGACTGAGCGTTGACGTTCACGACGCGCCTCCATGAAGTGCCGATTCAGCGGAAGCCTAGGACCAGAGCTCCCTGCTCGCAAGCCGGGCTCCTTCGCCCAGCGCTTCCAACTTCGCCCACATCACCGACGGATGCACGCGGCGATAGAAAGGCCCCTGCGCAAAGCCGCAATCGGTGCCGGCGATCACGTTCTCGCGGCCGATAACACGCGCCAGGCGCGTAATGCGCTCGGCCACCAGCTCCGGATGCTCGACGACATTGGTGGCATGACTGATGACACCGGGAATCAGCACCTGGCCCGCACCGAGCTTTGCATTTTTCCATACCTGCCATTCGTGTTCATGACGCGGGTTGGCGCCCTCGATGACGTAGGCGCCCACCTTCACCTTCAGGATCAGGTCGACGATCTCCTTGAGCGGCACGTCGCTGGTGTGCGGACCCGGCCACGAGCCCCAGCATACATGATAGCGGATGCGGTCGGCGGGCAGACCCTCGATCGCATGATTGAGGATGTCGACCTGCCGCGACAGCCA